>Ga0172381_10002784_pt1 | contig 18931 bp, 13 predicted proteins | sample Leawel6488metaG_FD_119754 | JGI IMG/M metagenome (GOLD analysis project Ga0172381, IMG submission 119754) | Leachate microbial communities from a municipal landfill in Southern Ontario, Canada - Leachate well 64-88 metaG | ecosystem: Engineered > Solid waste > Landfill > Unclassified | place...
ATCAGGGGGCTTCCCGTACGGCTATCCACCTGGGAGTTGGCCACGCCGATGAGATCAATGGTCTCCAGGGCCTGATCTGAGTATACTACAATACCAGGAAGAGGCGAATTGAGGGCCATGCCTTTCTCCGCCTTGTAGCGTCGCAGCGCTGCGGCAATTTCTTTTATGGCAAGTCCTGCCGGATCGACCGGCGTGCCTGATGGCATTGGCCAGCTCTGCACATGAACGCTCTTGCCCGTGAGGGTATGATGAATCTCCTCAGAGATAAAGGGTGTAAAGGGCGCCATGAGCTTAGAGAGCGTCTCTAGGGCCGTGTAAAGGGTATTTTGGGCTGCTCTTTTCTCCGGACCGTCCGGGCCGTAGAGCCGGGCCTTGACCAGTTCTATGTAATTGTCGGCCAGGACCTCCCAGGCGAAGCCGCGAATGGCTTTCATGGTCTCATCAAACTGGAAAGCGTCCATGGCACTGGTAGCTTTCATGATAAGCGAATCCAGCTCTCCCAAGAGCCAGCGATCCACTTGACCTGGAACGGCATCAACTTTAGCAATAAGGGGCAAAGAGAAGCGGTAGATCGACCAGAGCTTCTGCTGGAAGCGACTGGCAGCCGTGATCTCCTTCCACTGGAACATGATATCGTTTCCAGGAGACCCACCCATGGCCCCCCACTGGCGGAGCGCATCGGCGCCATTTGTCAGGAAGACCTCTTCGGGGCGTATGAAGTTGTTTAAGGACTTGGACATCTTGTGCCCGTCCTCGCCTAAAGCCATGCCGTTGACGAGAATGGTATCCCAGGGCTTGACGCCCTCCAGGGATTTCGTGCGCAAAATGGTGTAAAAAGCCCAGGTGCGGATGATATCATGCCCCTGCGGTCGCAGTTGCGTTGGCATGCGTATGTCCTTTCTATTTGGCCAGCCGGCCACGGCCAGGGCGGAGATGGAGCTGTCCATCCAGGTGTCCAGGACATCCTGCTCAGGGACGAAATCAATGCTGCCGCACTTGCACTTCTCGGACGGCTGAGTCTGATTGGGGTCGAGAGGAAGCCACTCTTCCCTGGCAACCAGAACCTGGCCGCAGGCCCGGCAGTACCAGACGGGTATGGGTGTGGCAAAGATCCTCTGCCTGGAGATACACCAGTCCCATTCCACAGAGTCTGCCCAGTTCTTGAGCCGGACCTGCATGTGGGGTGGTACCCAATCTATCTCTTCTGCCGTCTTCTTGATCTCCTGGGAATTGATTTTGACAAACCACTGCAGTTCCGATAAGATCTCAATGGGGGTCTTGCACCGCCAGCATAGGCCCACATTCTGTTCCAGCGGCTCCTGCTTGAAGATTATCCCCTCATTTATCATATCCTGGGTGATCTTATTCTTGGCCTGCGTCACATCGAGGCCCGCGTAGGGCCCGGCGATGGCCGTCAGCAGTCCACCGCGATCTATGGCCTGGCGCAAGGGGAGGTGATGCTCCATCCACCATCTCACATCCTGCCTATCACCGAAGGTGCAAATCATGACAATTCCCGTGCCAAAGCTCGTATCCACCACGGGATCAGCCAGCACGGGAACTTCGTAATTAAAAATGGGTACCGTTACCTTCTTGCCGATATATTTGCGGTAGCGCTCATCATCGGGATTCACAGCTACGGCCACGCAGGCAGGCAAAAGCTCGGGCCGAGAGGTGGCGATTTGCATCTCGCCGTCCTGTGCGGAAAAGCGCATGTAGTTTAAAGTTGTAGTGCGGGAATCGTATTCCACTTCTGCAAAGGCAATGGCTGTGCCGCAGCGGGGACACCAGTTGACGGGATGATTCGCACGGTAGATCTGGCCGTTCTGGTACATGCGCACGAAGGAGGTTTGCGTCTTAACATAGTACTCCGGCTTCATGGTTACGTACTCGTTGGACCAGTCTATGGACAGGCCGAGGCGTCCCATAGACAGATGAAAACGATCGATGGCCTCGAAGGTCAGCTTCTCGCACAGCCGCCGAAACTCTTCTCGAGAAACCTGGTTCTTGGTGATATGGTTTAGCTGCTCTACCTTTACCTCGGTAGGAAGCCCGTGGCAGTCCCAGCCTTGCGGGAACATAACATTATAGCCCCGCATGCGCTTGTAGCGCGCCACGTAGTCGATGTAGCACCAGTTAAGAGCGTTTCCGATATGGAAGTCTCCTGTGGGGTAGGGGGGAGGTGTGTCAATTATATATTGCGGTTTTTTTGAATCCCAATCGAAGTGATAGATTGAACTGTCCCAACACTGCACCCATTTCTCTTCCACTTGACTAAAGTTGTACTCCTTGGAGACCTCGCTCATCAGAATGCTCCTGCACTTTGGCTGCTAGAGCAGTTGAACACAATGTTAATAGGATTATCGGTAGACCAATAGCAATATGCAACTTCTGATCTATCATGCAAATCAGTGCAACCCCAAGAAATGCTCGGGAAAAAAGCTGGCTCGCTTCGATCTGGTTCGCTTGACCCATCATTTAAACCAGCTCCTGCCTTTCCTGGTTTTGAGTCCCTTTTCCCAAAAGGCACTCTCTCCAGAGGACAAAGGTGCAAGGGGACTGGCCGCCCTGGACTGCAGCTGGGCCCATGCCGAGGAGGTCTTCTCGCGCTTTAGGCTAATGGAGAGAGCACTGCCATTCTTGGTGGCCGCCAATCCCGTAAACTATGGAAAGCCCTTCAAGCTCTCCACGGTAGAGGCGCTGGCTGCGGGGCTGATAATATTGGGTGAGCGAGAGCAGGCAGAATTGATACTCTCTAAATTCAACTGGGGTCATGTCTTTTTAGAGCTGAACCGAGAGCCTTTGCAGGAGTACGCTGCTGCCAGGAACTCGGCTGAGGTGGTGAGAATTCAGGATGCATATTTATCCGAATAAATATATTATGGCGCGTCATTTTGGAGAAGGAGATGGTGCATTTTGTCTCTCTTCGTCTCCAGATATCTTCTATTAATATTATTGGGCTTTGTTTCCAGGGGAACGCGCTCGGCAATCTTCAGGCCGTAGCCCTCCAGGCCAATCACTTTGCGGGGATTATTGGTCAAGAGACGAATCTCCTTGATGCCCAGATCGACTAAAATCTGGGCGCCAATGCCGTAATCCCTAAGGTCGGCCGGGTAGCCCAGTTCGTTATTGGCCTCAACCGTATCCGATCCCTCGTCCTGCAGGGCATAGGCTCGAAGCTTATTGGCGAGGCCAATGCCTCTGCCTTCCTGGCGCATGTAGAGCAGTACTCCATTTCCGTTCTCGCTGATGAGGTGAAGGGCCTTGCGAAGCTGCTCGCCGCAATCGCAACGCTGGGAGAAGAAGACATCGCCGGTGAGGCACTCCGAATGCACCCGGACCAGGGCGTCTGAGGCTGTGGGATCTCCGGACACGAAGGCGACATGACACTGTCCGTCCAAAATGGACTCATAGCCTATCGCCCTGAAGTATCCGTACTCCGTGGGCATGCTCACATCCGAGACCTTGCGGATGAGCTTCTCGCGCTGCATGCGATAGCTGATGAGGCTCTCGATGGTCACCATTCTAAGGCCGTTTTGCTCTGCGAAGACCTCCAGTTCGGGCAGCCTGGCCATGCTGCCGTCGTCATTCATGATCTCACAGATGACGCCCGCGGGATTTAGGCCTGCCATCCGAGCCAGGTCCACGCAGGCTTCGGTGTGGCCGGTGCGCCGCAAGACGCCTCCCTCTTTGGCCTTCAAGGGAAAGAGGTGACCGGGTGTGACAATATCGCTTCGCCTCATTTTTGGGTCGATGAGGGTCTGCACAGTCACCGCTCGATCAAAAGCGGAGATGCCGGTGGTGGTGTTGGCCCTGGCATCCACGGATACGGTAAATGCCGTGCCCATGGACTCCGTGTTCTGGGCAGTCATAAGCGGAAGTTCCAGTTCCCGAAGCCGTTCTGCCGTCATGGGCATGCAGATCAAGCCGCGTGCAAAGCGAGCCATGAAATTGATGGCGTCAGGCGTCACCTTCTCTGCGGCCATCATCAGGTCGCCCTCGTTCTCTCGATTCTCATCATCCAATACAATGATGAAGCGACCCGACTGGATATCTAAAATCGCATCTTCTACAGAGCAAAATGGCATATAAGACGGTAAGCAGTACTGACCGATACTTAAGAGTTTTGCAGAAACTACAAAAATAGTTCCTTGCTGTATCGGCTTTATCCACATAGGTGATCTTAAGTTATCAAAGACGATCATTAACTCGCGTACAATTACTTCCAGACACCGGCAAGTTGGGTGTTGCATTTGCTGCAATGCCCATCGATCACGGAATTTCTTATGATCCTGTATCCCAGCCGTTCAATGAGAACTTCTCCGCAAGCAGGGCAAAGGGTATTCTCTCTCTCGCCAGGGATGTTGCCTGCATAGACATACTTCAAGCCCGCCTTGCGGCCTGCTTCCAGGCCCCGGCGAAGCGACTCTATTCCAGTCCTGGGAACATCTTTCATCTTATACATGGGATAGAAGGCAGAGATATGCCAGGGCATATCCGGACTTACACCGGCCATAAATTCAGCCAGCTCCTCCAGCACTGCCTGGGAATCGTTGTATCCGGGAATAATGAGGGTTGTTACCTCTACCCAGACACCTTTCTTCCAGAACAGCTCGATGTTGTGCTCTACAGGCTGCAGCTTTGCTCCACAGACCTTGCGGTAGAATTGATCATCACCCTTCAGATCGATGTTTATGCCGTCTAAATAGGGAATGATCTTTTGCGTTGCTTCTTCGCCCATGTAGCCGTTGCTGACAAAGACATTCTTAAGGCCCGCTTCGCGGGCCAATACTGCCACATCAAAGGCATATTCGAAGAAAATGGTGGGCTCGGAATAAGTGTAGGCGATGGACTGACAGCCTAGAGCATTAGCTTGCGCAATCACATTCCTTGGGGCTACGAAATCTCCCGGTATCTGGCCGGTTTCCCTGGGCAGTTGAGAGATGTCGGCATTCTGGCAATGCAGGCAGCGGAAGTTGCAGCCTACCGTGGCTATGGAATAGGTGAGGCTGCCCGGCTGAAAATGAAAAAAGGGCTTCTTCTCAATGGGATCGGCATTGGCGGCTACCAGGCTTCCGTATACCAGAGTCATCAGCTTTTCATTCCGGTTTTCCCGCACCCCGCATATTCCCCTCTTTCCAGGCCGGATACGGCATTGCTGATGGCAAAGATCGCACTGCACATCGCCGTCGAGCTTTTCCCAGAACCGGGCCTCTCTAATCGTCTCTGCAGCCATTAATATTCACCTAAGCATTCATGGACTTCATAATATGTAAAATAATGGTTTACGATAATTCGTGCGGAAATTTTTTGGAAGAAAAAATTGTATTGGGGCAAAATGCCCATTTACTCTTTTTTGCTCAGAACCAGGCTTGCTACTGCCAGCAGGCCAGCTATGGCGAAGATGCTCTCGAATCCAGGTGCAGCCTTCTCGGCGGCTTTAGTGGACTCTGTAGCAGACTCGTTGACCTTCTCTTCAGCCTTGGTAGCGGCTATCTCGACCTTCTCTTTTGCCTCGGCAGCGCTCTCGTTGACCTTCTCGGCAGCAACTTTGGCTTCAGATTCTACATTCTCGGCAGCAACTTTGGCTTCAGATTCTACATTCTCGGCAGCAACTTTGGCTTCAGATTCTACATTCTCGGCAGCAACTTTAGCCTCGGATTCTACATTCTCGGCAGCAGCTTCTGTCTCGGATGTTACATTCTCTGTGGCAGTGGCTACGGTCTCTATTGCCTCTTTGGCAGCAGTCTCTTCCGCATTTACAGCCATAGCTACTGTGAACAGCATCATCAGTGCTACAAGCATAATTGATACGAGCTTCATTATTGTTAGACCTCCTATACGTTGCTCTTCCAGATCATCCATGAAAATATCTCTGAAGCAACAATCCAAGACTTGGCAATGCAGTCTAATGCGGCCTCAAAGCCCTCCATTTCCATTAAAGATGACAGAGCAAGTTTGCTTCGAAGAAGATCCTATATATCTTTTTTGGTGAGAGAAATGCCTGACGCGTTAAAGAAGAACTCAAATTGAAAAAGAGATAGTTCTGGAGAGCCTAGGCCCTCCAGCTATTTATTTGATCTTACTCTTTTCTGCCAAGTACCAGGAAGGCAACTGCCAGGAGGCCGGTTATGGCGAGAATGCTCTCGAATCCGGGCTGCTCCTTAACGGGTGCAGTTGTGTTCTCCTTGGCGGTCTCAGCGGTCTCGTTCTCGACTACAGGGGCGGCCTCGGCAGCGGGTGCGGCCTCAGCGGCGGGTGCCTCTACGGTCTCGTTCTCGACTACAGGGGCGGCCTCGACAGCGGGTGCGGCTTCAGCAGCGGGTGCGGCTTCAGCAGCAGCGCCCTCGATGGTGGCTTCCTTGTAGATGTAGTATCTCTGGGGGTTAGCGTCATCAACAACATCCTGATCGGATGTCAGGATCTTGACGTCGCCCATCAGATCGATGTCCTTGTTCTTGCTCAGAGTTACTGTGTTATCCTTGTTGTCCATGGTGATGGTGTCAGCGGAGACGCTGGCAATTCTCATCTTGTCGTACTCTGTGTCAACCTTGACCTCGTTGGCAACATCGGATATCTGCCAGATGCCGTCAATGGTGGCCAGGTTAGAGTCGGAGCCACGGAAGGCGTTCTTGAAGTGTGCAGCGATGGTAACCAGGTCCTTGGAGTCTCCAACGTCCTTCTTGTAGTAGTAGGTCTTGTCGGACATGGTTGGGTTATCCTTGGATGGGGAAATGACCTTGCTGTCTACAACGGAGCCGTCCTTGGAGAGCTCGAGGTAAACCTTGTTGCCGTCGATATCAATGGACTTGATAGACAGCTCATAGCCCTCTTCCAGCTTGAGTGGTGTGCCGGATGTGACAGTCATCTCGTCGTCGTTATCCATCAGGATGGCTTCGAGCTGCTCATCGGACAGGGAGTTCTCGTCGGTGGATTCCTTGAACAGGATCTCGTCGGCATCATCGACGGTCTCGTCGTTGAGATAGCCAGCGAAGTACTTGTTAGCCTGGAATCCGATAACATTGTAGAATCCCCAGTCGGCGAAGTCGAAGTCGTTCTTCTGGACGGTTGTGGTGTAGGTGATGCCGGTGGGCTCCTGGAGCTTGTTGCCCTCAGTTATGGTTGTGGTGAGCTTCTCAGTTCCCAGATCGTCATCAATATCATAGTAGAAGCCTGCGAAATTCTTGGCAGTCCACTCGAAGTTGCCGCTAGCAACCTGGCCGCGGATCTCGTAGGTGCCGGGTTCGGTTAATTCCTTGGCAACGTAGTATCTTTGTGGGTTCGCGTCATCAATAACATCCTGATCAGAGGTTATGATCTTGACGTTGCCCATCAGATCGATGTCCTTGTTCTTGCTCAGAGTTACGGTGTTATCCTTGTTGTCCATGGTGATGGTGTCAGCGGAGACGCTGGCAATTCTCATCTTGTCGTACTCTGTGTCGACCTTGACTTCAGTTGGGACATCAGAAATCTGCCAGATGCCGTCAACGGTGGCCAGGTTAGAGTCGGAGCCACGGAAGGCGTTCTTGAAGTGGGCAGCAATGGTAACCAGATCCTTGGAGTCTCCAACGTCCTTCTTGTAGTAGTAGGTCTTGTCGGACATGGTTGGTTCATCCTTGGACGGGGAAATGACCTTGCTGTCTACAACGGAGCCGTCCTTGGAGAGCTCGAGGTAAACCTTGTTGCCGTCGATATCAATGGACTTGATAGACAGCTCATAGCCCTCTTCCAGCTTGAGAGGTGTGCCGGATGTGACAGTCATCTCGTCGTCGTTATCCATCAGGATGGCTTCGAGCTGCTCATCGGACAGAGAGTTCTCGTCGGTGGATTCCTTTAACAGGATCTCGTCGGCATCATCGACGATCTCGTCGTTGACGTAGCCAGCGAAGTACTTGTTAGCCTGGAATCCGATAACGTTATAGAATCCCCAGTCTTCAAATTCGAAGTCGTTCTTCTGGACGGTTGTGGTGTAGGTGACGCCGGTTGGCTCCTGGAGCTTGTTGCCCTCAGTTATGGATGTGGTGAGCTTCTCAGTTCCCAAGTCGTCATCAATATCATAGTAGAAGCCTGCGAAATTCTGGGCAGTCCACTCGAAGTTGCCGGTGGCAACCTGTCCGCGGATCTCCACAGTATCCACAGCCCCAACTACCATCGCTGTTGCTAGTAACAGCATCATCGATGTAAGTGTAATTGCAGCCAATTTCTTCATCTTTTAACCTCCTATTTACCCTTCACGATCACATTCAGCAGCATACAGTCTGATTATTCTTAAAACTATTGCCTGAATAAAGTCTTCGATCGCCCAGCTACATACTATGGCACGTCAATTCCAGCACGGCCATCTCTGCCTGGCGTTTCTCAGACCTGTATATAGCTACGTCACCCTCCTCAAAATCCCATAAGGGATTATAGGGTAGTGATAGAGTATTTCCCTATTATATCTTTTTTGGTCCTCTACCAGCAGCTTGGTGCTGTTCTTCCTCTATCTAGAGTTGCAATCGACCAAAGAGCTTTGCAAGGCTCAAAGTTGCATTTGTCACTACCTATTTAAAGACTATTCTTTGCCTGAGCTACAAGAAGCCCGACGGAACAGAGCAATCGGGCAAGCATTTGCTATGATGGCCCTCTAATCAAATGTCGCCGACCGAATAATCCTTGATTAAATATCATCAATCAAATTTAATCCTCGATGCAAGCTACCCCAGGTATTACGATAAAAAACCGGGGAAAACCGTTTTTGCGAATGGCGTCGCAAGCCATTAAGCATGACAAGAACCTGCCTGATTTATCATCCCATCTATCTCTTGCACGATACGAAAGGTCATCCGGAGAAAAAGGAGCGCCTCACAGCAATCCTGGATAAAATTCAATCGGAAAAGCTCGATGTAGACTTCATCACCCCCAAGCCCGCGACCGTAACCCAGGTTGCGGCTATCCATGGACGAAGGTACATAGATCAGGTAAAGGCCATCTGCGAGCACGGTGGCGGCTATCTGGATGTCGATACTATCCTTTCCAAAAACTCCTATGATGCTGCCCTGATGGCCGCAGGCGGAGCTATCACGGCGGTCGATGCCGTCTTTGGAGAGTACGGCAATGCCTTTGCCCTGGTCCGGCCGCCCGGGCACCACGCTATGCCCAATCGCGGCATGGGATTTTGCATCTTCAACAACATCGCAATCGCCGCGAAGCATGCCCAGGCGCTGGGCGCGAAAAAAGTGCTTATCGTTGATTGGGATGTGCATCATGGCAACGGCACCAATGACGTATTCTATTCCGATCCCAGCGTACTATATTTCTCTACCCACCAGTATCCCCACTATCCGGGCACAGGAAGGGCAGATGAGGTAGGAGAGGACGGCGGCGAAGGTTTCACGGTAAATGTGCCCCTGCCCTCGGGCACTGGAGACGCGGGTTATCTCATGGCTTACCGGGAGATTTTATTGCCTATCGCTTTGGAGTTTAAGCCCGACATCGTCCTGGTCTCTGCGGGCCAGGATCCGCATAAGGACGACCCTCTGGGCGGCATGCGTCTGACCTCGGCCGGCTTTGGCGCCGTCGCCCGGGTGGTGAAGGAGATAGCCAATACTTGCTGCCGGGGAAGACTGGCCGCGGCCTTGGAAGGCGGATACAACCTGCAGGCGCAGGCAGAAGCGGTTGTAGCCGAGATCAAAGCCTTCGGTGGAGAGGCGGCGCAAATAAGTGGCATGGACACGGGCGTTGCCAGGAGAATCGAGGAGGTCAAAAAGATTCAAAGCAGCTACTGGAGATGCTTTTCCTAGCCGATAGGAAATTTGGCCCGGAAATAATGAGCCAGGAAAATGCGAAAGCCCTCATCCTTTATGCCCAGCAGCTCCTGGCCGGCATATATGTTGTATCCATCGCGAATGGATGCGGACAGATGCTTTCCTAAAGAGAGGTTTGCGCTCTCCTCGGCCAGAAGATCACGAGCCGAAGTATACTGGCGCGCCTCCTCAACCACGACTTTGCCGTTGGCGATGTAGGGGCCGGAGAAGGGCGCCGGGTGGGCTGCCAGGAAGCGAGCGAGGTGCTCAGCTTCCCAAGCAGGCGGGCCTATGCGCGGGCAGGCTTTAGATAGCTGCCAGACCTGCATCTCAAAGAGCATGACAGCTCTGTCGCGATAGGTCGAAACGTCGCTACGCAGCAGGGAAAAGCCGCTTCGCTCCAAAAGCGCATTAATGGAGCCTTCAGCTTTCCGAAGCTGAGGATAGAGAACATCCTCCACCACATCCGGCGCGGCAAACTCAAGGAGGATGGGCATTGTCCCCCGCTCATTTATCCGGGCAATTATCTCCTCATCGGATAGGGGTGGCTGCGATGGGGGGAAGAAGAAATCAAGCTTCGGCTCAGCCAGAAAAGAGCGCGCCGCCCCGGCGAACAGGAGCATCTTGTCCAGAGTTAATGCTGCAGCTACATTTCTTCCCGGATCAACCGGATCGACCACGATCAAGGGCTCGTCGTGCTTCTCGATGCCGTGCCTTTCCAGGTCCAGACGCTGGCCGGGGCGCCAGGCGGATGCTGCCTGGAGCACGGCGGCAAAAGAGCCGTAGCAGAGCACGAGCAGCTCAGTGAGGTAGCCGGAAAAGCCGCCCACCTTCAGCTCCGAGCCATAGACATTTGCGCCCTTCATGAACTGCTTTAAGAGAAGGACCTCGTCCTCTCTGCCTATGATCCTGCTGCCCACGTATTTTGTGTGAAAGGGGGTACGATCCACAGCCGACTTAAGATGGGCTGCATCCTCTACCAGATAGCAGGGAACCAGGTCAACCTCAAAGCCGTCCATCCGGGCGTGGACGTAGGCGTGCTCCGCATATTTCTCCTCATGAACCGGGGCGACGAGCCTGGCGATCTCCAGGGCCGCTCCCAGATCGTCATTAGGGGGCACCCCTAAAAATATGTCCAGATCATGATCTCCGGAAAGCCATGTGCCTCTGGCCGCAGAGCCCACCAGCATGGCATGAAGTGAGATGCCGCGCACTCTTGCCAGATCCTCGATGCGGTCGATGATGGAGGCAGAGGTCTCCATAATTCGCTTCTTGTCGGATAAACCAGGCCTGACCTTGCCGAGCACCATTTCTTGGATTTCAGAGTGGGAATTCTGCCAGGTCTTCGTAGATCGGCCCTCCCGAAGTGAGTGTGCTCTTCTTAAGATAAAATCGGTCCACAGTGAAGCTGCCCAGGTCCAGCGCCGAGAAGTTTGCAATCTTGTCGCCAAGCCGGCGGTTCATCTCGGCATCGGGGCGAGCTACCCTGCCTAAGGTTACATGAGGGGAGAAGCCTCGTGCCTCGGGCGAAAAGCCCAGAGGCTTCAAAGCTTGCTCTACCTTCAGATAAAGCTCCTGGAAATTTCCCGTGAGGCCCAGCCACACCACGCGCACAGCCCGCTCGGGAAAGGCGCCCATGCCCAAAACCCGGACCGGGAAAGGATCCGCCTTAATCCTTCCCAACGCTTCTGCCACGGCCCCCACCTTTTCTTGCGGCACATCTCCCAGGAACTTTATGGTGACATGCACCAATTCCGGTCTCACGAGCCGCAGGCCATTCGTCGCGATGCGGCTTTGCAGGCGTCCAATCTCCTCGCGCATGAGGCTGGGAAGCTCTACGGCCACAAAGCATCTCATCTAAGGACACTGCCTTTGCTGGCGGAGGTGACCGAGTTTCTGTAGCGGGCCAAAATGCCGCTCTTAATCTTAGGCTCGGGCGCTGTCCATGACTTCCTGCGCATTTCCATTTCTCCGGCATCGACGAGCAGATCGATCTTTCGGGCAGGGATGTCTATTGAGATCAGGTCGCCGTTCTTTACAAGGGCAATGGGCCCACCCACGGCAGCCTCAGGAGAGACATGCCCGATGCATGGGCCTCGGGTTCCGCCGCTAAAGCGTCCGTCGGTGATGAGAGCCACAGACTCGGAGAGGCCCGCCCCCGCGATGGCGGATGTGGGCGCAAGCGTCTCCCTCATGCCCGGCCCGCCTTTGGGCCCTTCGTATCTTATTATTACTACGTCGCCGGCCTTTACGCCGCCGTTTATGATGCCAGTCATGGACTCCTCCTCGGAGTTGTATACTTTAGCCGGGCCGGTATGCTTGAGCATGGATGCGGACACAGCCGTCTGCTTGACCACGGCCCCCTCTGGTGCCAGGTTGCCAAACATTATGGCAATGCCGCCTTGAACGTGCACAGGTGCATCGATTGTGGCTATGACTGCGGCATTGGTCAGGGGATTGACTGGCTTAAAGGCATCCAGGTTCTCGCCCAGTTTTTTGCCAGTGACGGTGAGGGCGTCTAAAGAAAGTCGTGAGGCAAGCCGGTTCATGACCGCGGGAATTCCGCCGGCTCTATCCAGGTCGAGAATATGATGAGGCCCGCCCGGTCGCAGGTTGACCAGATGAGGCGTCTCGCGACTTAATTGGTCGAAGCGGTCCAAATTCAGATCCAGGCCATACTCAGAAGCTATGGCCATTACATGCAAAACGGTATTAGTAGACCCACCGATAGCCATGTCCACGCGGATGGCATTGTCCAGCGATTCGCGCGTCACTATCTGCCGGGCAGTAATTCCCTTTTCTACCAATTCCATGATCTTCATGCCCGAAAGCTTCGCCTGGCGCATCTTTCGCGCGTCCACGGCATGGGTGGTGGCGCAGCCGGGCAGGCTCAAACCCAGGGCTTCAGTGAGGCAGGCCATGGTATTGGCAGTAAAAAGGCCGGCACATGATCCGGCTCCGGGACAGGCCATCTCCTCCAGAATGTCAAGCGTCTCGCCTCCTGCCTGCCAGCCCTCGAAGATATTGATCAGATCCAGCTCTTTGTCGCAGGCAAAGCCGGGCATCATGGGCCCGCCCGTAACTACGATAGTTGGCAGGTCCAGTCTTCCAGCTGCCATGATATGGCCGGGGACGATCTTGTCGCAGGAGGGGATCATAACCAATCCGTCCAGCTGATGCGCCTCTGCCATGATCTCGATGGAGTCTTCGATCAGCTCGCGGCTGGGCAGCGAGTATCTCATGCCTTTATGACCCATGGCTATGCCGTCGCACACGCCAATCGTCTGGAATTCAAAGGGCACGCCTCCCGCGGAGAGGATGCCTGCTTTTACAGCCTCTCCCAGCTTATCGAGATGGATATGCCCTGGGATAAAATCATTAAAAGAGTTGACAACTCCTATGAAGGGACGACGGATCTCTTCATCGCATAGGCCGGTGGCCTTTAAGAGAGCCCGATGAGGCGCTCTTTCCTTGCCTGCCTTTGTGATATCGCTCCTCATTTAAATACCTCATTTTAGCTTTTGCCACTTTTCCGTTTAAGTAGTTGCTTACATCTCAAAAAACCGTGCGGTCCTACATGTTAAATACCACAAAATACTAGCCGCCAGAGGTGGACAACACTTGGATGCATATTCGTTATTCCTGATATTCCTCGCCATCTACATTGCGGTCTTGCTGGGCATCGGCCTATATTTCTCCAGTCGACAAAAGTCTGTAACCGACTTCTGGCTGGCGGGAAGGGAGCTTGGGCCTCTCATCATCGGATTTTCCGCGGCATCATCGTGGATCACGGCGAGTGCATTGCTCCTGGCCACGGGGCTATTTCTGCTCATAGGCGTAGGCTCGATATGGATCTGGGTCTTCCCCAATATAGCCGGGCTGATAATAATAGCCGCGATCTCGGGAAGGATCAAGAACATTCCTGCCTTAACCCAGCCCGAACTCATGGAGATAAGATACGATCCCATGATCAGAGCCCCGGTGGCCCTGGCCGTCACTATCATGATGATACTCTTCTCTGTGACGGATTTCATCGGATTCAAGCTGGTGCTGGGCACATTTTTCGGCATCGATCCCTTCTATGCCGTGGCCATCATGGCCGTCTCCGTAGCTCTTTATGTCAGCGTGGGCGGCTTTCGTGCCGTGGTCTGGACGGATGTGGTTCAATATCTTCTTCTGGCGGGTCTTGCCATCTACGTGGCTGCATTGGCCCTGGATCTTTCAGCCGCCAAGGGTGTCACTCTACTCGCCGCAGCGTCCTCTATGGGCACGGACTGGTGGAACCCTCTCCTCCTGGGCGGCCTGATGGGGGCCCTGGTCTTTTTAGTCGCTCTTTTGCCCGGCTGGGTGGCGGAACAGGATCCCTGGCAGAAGATCTGGGCGGCGCGCGATGAGACCTCCGCGAGGCGCGGCCTGTTGCTGGGCGGCACCCTGCTGGCCCTGGTCTACCTCTGCTGCTTTCTCACAGCCATCGGCCTTTCCGTGCTCTATCCTCGACCGGCAGGTGAGGTAGATGCGGAGATGCTCTATCTCAAGATCATCAGCGATAACGTCTCTCCGGCGCTTCTCGCGCTGCTCTCGATAGGTTTTGCCGCAGCATCCATGTCCTGCACAGACACCTTTGCCACATCGGCAGCCTCCTGCATCTCTCGCGACCTGATCCAGCGCCACCTGCGGCCTGCCGCCACCATGAAGGAGATGCTGGCGATCAACCGGATTTTAGTTGTGGTCATGATCGGGATCTCGGCGACAATAGCCCTGAATGCGAACAGCATCGTGGATGCCGTTGTCATCGCCACAGTGATCGGCACCACATCCTACTTCTTCCCCATCATCGGTGGATTGTACTGGAAGCGCGCCACCCGGTGGGGGGCCATGGCGGCACTCATAGTCGGCGGCGGAACGCAGATCCTTCTCATCTCCTACGAGCAATTCTGGCTGAAACAGCCGCTGGACAGCATCTCGCCCTATCTCTCCGAGCATGGAGTGCTGGTCGGCCTGGGACTTTCCGCCCTATTCTTTGTCGGCGTCTCACTGGCCACGCGACAGGAACCTGACATTCGCTTAGCAGCATTTTTTCCGGACATCGCCGAGAAGGTCTTTGGTCGCGATCTTCCCAAAGTCGACAGAATGAGCGCGCGCTACCTGGAGATCTCCTCTTTCATAGAAGAGAAGACGACAGGGGAGCGATCCCACCTCAACTTAGCCATCGGCCATGGCGCCGCCGGCGAGGGCGGGCGAGAGGACGGACAAGAGGAGCTGCCATGGGGGCGTTTTGTGGCAGTGCTCATGGAGTGCTATCCCCTCTGGTTTACTCCTACGGGAAGCCACATCGTCTACCGTCTCTCCCAGGCGGATATGCTGGCCTGCGTCAAGATAGTGCGCGGTGATGAGAGCCACCTCTGGCTATCCGCAGAGCCCCGGCGCGAGCAGACGGAGAGGCTGAAAGATGAGCTCTTTTTGGCGTATGGCGAGATAGAAGAGGTGCTGGCAGGTTTTGGCATGAAGGCATGGCACAGATGAAAGACGATATAGAAAATATTATGGTGGCAGTGGTAGGGGCGGGGCCGGCGGGCAGCTCTGCCGCAGAGGCTATCTCCGCCGGGGAAATGGAGGTCTTGCTGATTGACAAAAAGAGCGAGATTGGTAGCCCGGTGCAATGCGGCGGATTTCTCCCGGAAGCGGTAGAGCTGGAGAAGCTCATGCCCCGCGCCCACCTGCCAGAGGCGCTAAGGGAGATCCCAGAGCGCCATATTTTGCATCGTACCCAATTGCAGCGCATCTATTCACCCTCGGGAAACTACAAGCAATTTGCCGTAGCCGGTCGTGTCTTGGATAGGCGGGCATACGATCGCTACCTCGTCGCCCGGGCGGCTCGCGCCGGAGCAAGAGTTCTTCCCGCGACGCGTGCCTGCCTTGAGGACGGCAAAGTGCAGCTTTCCGGCCACTTCCGTGGAGAAATCAGGCCGCAGATAATAATAGGCGCAGACGGCCCGCACTCAATAGTATCCCGTGCCATGGGAAATCCGATACAAGAGACTGGCATCTGCCTCGAATATGAGATGGCAGACGTGAATATCGATCCACAGGCCGCAGAGATGTACTTCTCGGCTCACTATGCTCCGGGAGGCTACGCCTGGATAATCCCCCTCGGTCAGGATATGGCCAATGTAGGCGTGGGAGTGAGGGCGTCTTACCTGGCCGGCCAAAAGCTTCCCCTTATACTGGACCGGTTCGTTCGCGAGCATCCAATCGCGGCTGAAAAACTCGCGGGCGGAGAGGTCTTGGCTGTCATGAGAGGTTTGGTGCCCGCGGGCGGGACCGTTGGTGCTATCCAAAAAGGCAACATGCTTTTGGCGGGAGACGCTGCCGGACACGTCATGGCTACCAGTGGGGGAGGCATACCATTGGCCGTGGTGGCGGGAAGGATTGCGGGGGAGGTGGCAATAGGACAGTTGCAGGGCAGAATGCCTCTCACCAACTATCCGTCGCGCATTCGCGAAGAATTCGGAATACAGCTTTCTCGATCGGTCCAGATAAGAAAGATTGTGGATGTGGCCATGAAGAGCGACCGGCTCATGAATGCCCTCTTTGCCGCACTCAGCCCCGCGCAGATGAAATCAGTAATGCGCGCCCAGATCCCGGCGCCGCTCGAATCTCGCGTCTGGGCCCGGGAAGGATTAAACAGACCTGATTAAAAAAGATATAATAAAAGAGATTATAACAGAAGGATGGACCTGCCATCCAACCGAATGCTACTAATTATGCTTTTTCTTCTTTGGGAGTCTTGCCCAGCAGTTCTTCTACAGACTTGGCGCCAGCCTCCACGACTTTTACATTTATCTGGCCAATATCGGGAGAAATATCCCTTCCATGAATGCTCATTCTCTTCTTCATTCCGTCGGCTGCGGGATGATATCCGGTTCCCTTGGAGAGCAGGATTCTCCTGCGCTTTGTGCCAGGCAGATCTGCCCGCATGGGAAATCCCTCGCGATCGCTGCCGCCCGTGACCTGTACCGAGTAGCCGGGCATGCCCAGGACATCTCCTTCAATCTTGTCGCCGATATGTTTTCCCAGAAGCTTGCCGGCTCCTGGATCCTTAAGCTCTACCTGATAGGCCTTACCGCTCTTCGGATCTGAGACTACGACTCTAAAATCCATCTTTCTTCCTCATCAAATGTAAACGCAACTATTGTGTCTTGAGATCCATGCTCTATAAAACCTTATCTTGCCGGAGGTGGCCTGATCATTTCAACTCATGGGTTTTAGAGTAGTCCATCAGAATGGATATAGGCGCCGTCTTGATCTTTACTCCCAGCTCCTCTGCGGCCACCACTCCATTGACTCCGGCATAAAAGGCTATGCCGATCTTGCCCGCGCCCACGGGGCAGCCCAGTACCGGCTCGGACGGCGCTCCTATTTTTATGAGACCACCGAGGCCCGCGTTTGAAGCCTCATCTAAAAGTGCGCGCACAAGCGCTGCCGCCGCGACGGGCACCTCTCTCACATTGGCCAGCAAGGTTCCCGAACCTTTGAAGACAGCATCGGCAACACTTGTCACCCTGCGGCCCATAAAAACCTTGATGGGATCAAGGGACGAGCCTGCATAGGCAATGAGGTCTGTGAAATCAACGGTCTGCCTTTCCCTGACCTCTGCCAGCCCCGCGAAGCTGGTGAGAACGGGAATTCCCCTTTTCATGAGCATGCCGTCCAGGGTGATACTGCACAGCGTTGCTATGCCCAAAGCACCTTTTGGAATCTCAAGATTTGAGAAGCTTTCTCCCTCATCCAGGATGAGCATGCGACGACTTATGGTGTAGCCTGCATCGATCGCGTGTTCCAGTATCTCGAAGACCTCTTCTGCATTTGCTTTGTCGATGATGCTGGTATTGGCGATCACATCACCGTGGCCGGTCTTAGGATCGAAACTGGTCTTGAACATATATTCTTCAATCCTGGTATTGACAAAGCCGATTCGGTCATCGACCAGGGCGTCGTCCAGCTCCCTTGAACCCAGAGGTGTGAGCACCCGGCCGCTGTAGCCTTTCTTCTTGGTGAACCCCAGCTCGTCCAGGATCTTGAGGTTGTAGCGCACAGCCCTCTCTCCCAGGTCATAGCCGCGACTGCTAAGGCAATCCGAGATCGCTCTGGCTCCAATAGGTGTACCTGCATTTTCGATAACGCGCAGGATCTCAATTAGCCTTCTCTGGCTCATATGCGCCTTGGTGAGAAGCTTCATCTTCTTTGCTCCTCCGGGAAAGGCCATATATATCTTATGCGGATAACACTTGCCCGGCGTAAAAGCCGGAAAAGATAGGGCGAGAATAATCCTAAAAAATAGCACCTAAATCATAGTCCCGTGGGGTAGCGGTCAATCCTGAGGGCCTTTGGAGCCCGCGACGGCGGTTCGAATCCGCCCGGGACTACTTCCAACCTTAAACCATTGGAAACGTAGATATATCCGTTCATATCTATGTGGTGAAGGCCAGCCCATGTTTTGGTCTGGCACCAAAACGGCAATTGCTCCGGTAGTGTAGCCCGGCCAATCATTTCGGCCTTTCAAGCCGAAGACTCGGGTTCAAATCCCGGCCGGAGCATTTTATAGTCAACTATTTTTTGCAGAATACCTGGGTTTTGGGCAATAGCATCTAACATCAATCCCGTGTGAAGAAAAGAGGATTTCCGCGCGAAAGCCGTTCCCGACATGTTTAAGCATCGTTTCCGTATTCAATAGTAAATGGGCTCATAGGTATTGATTTTACCCAAAACCCCCGACATATTTATATTCCATAAGCCGGAAGATTGGGATTGTGCCTGAGCAAAATACTCAAATATGAGCGGATAAGCATGTGAGTCAGGTACTCCACACGACAAGACCCCAATATGGCGGTTTTTGCAGGTTTATACCAGGCAAAGGCTGGCCAATCTTTGTCGGCGTGGTGCCAGGGATTTGGGCCACTACTGATGGCTTAGATCCTGAAGCGTTGATAGTAATCTAAGGAGGTGGGAAAGAAATGAGGAAACTAATAGCTGTTTTGGTTATTATCGCCATGGCCGTAGTCGGCATGGCCGGTGCAGCTAACTATATGTACGAAAAGGCATCGGTCAAGGGCGTTGGATACAAGAACGTAGAGATGATCATTTCC
>Ga0172381_10002785_pt1 | contig 18924 bp, 22 predicted proteins | sample Leawel6488metaG_FD_119754 | JGI IMG/M metagenome (GOLD analysis project Ga0172381, IMG submission 119754) | Leachate microbial communities from a municipal landfill in Southern Ontario, Canada - Leachate well 64-88 metaG | ecosystem: Engineered > Solid waste > Landfill > Unclassified | place...
CAAATGTATTATTTTCGTCTTCTGCGAAATTTTCACCTGGCATTATTTTCTTTTCGCAAAAAGAACATTCGTCCAGTTCCTCATAACATTCTTGACAAATCGGAACTTTTGTCGGAACCGAAAAAGTTTCATTTTTGTACGACTTTATAGTATTTACGGCGTTTACCAAATAATCTTCTTCAAGCATTATTTTGATATAATCCATTTGATTATATGTCAAATCTAAAAAATCTTCTTTTAGACAAACGCAGTCTTTCAAAATGCCAAATGTGTTAGTCATATGAAGAAACTCACATAACTTTTCTCTGTTTGGAACAGATTTTATTTTATTTGCTATCTCGGGAGTGTTTAGTCTCCATTCATATTTTCGTTCCGTATTTCCAGCTATGGCTGATTCATATTTTTTGACATATGGAGTCAAAATCTGCCCCAAAGATCTCATTACAAGAGTCGCCTCTTCCGGAGTTATAGTTTGTGGATAAAAATACCTCGACGTTTGACCTTTTCCAACAACCCAGCCTTCTATCTGATTTTCAGGGACATTTTTATGGCATATATAACATGTATAGTATCTTGTCCCCACTGGGTCAACAAAAGAAGGAGACTGAACACTGTGGGCGGAGGAAGGGTTCTGCCAAGGATAGAACATGAGATGCTGTTGTGCTCTTTTATACCAGTTCATATCAATCTCTTTTCAAAAAATCTGCCAAAAGTCCTTTGGTCATTTCTTTTGACTTTTTTATATCGCCAGTATTCAAAAATAATCTCAATGCTTCTTCTATTTTTTCAACAAGCTTTTTATTATTTGTATCTAATGCGGCATAATAACCTTGTATAATCTGAGCTAAATCATGTATGGCTTTACCCGTTGCTTTTTCTTGAACTTGATTTACAAGATAGGTGTCTTCTTGAATAGATGCTTCGCTTATTTTTTTCGTTTTATCAGCCGGAACTATTTTTCCTTCATATCCCTCGGACATTATTTTTGCTAAAATATCCAAAGCTTTTTTCATTGTTATGGCTCCAGATTGCCAACTTGCAGTCATCACTTTATAAAGTTTTTCACTGAGGCCAGAGCATTGTGATTTTTTCCACATTTTTCCATACCAGTTTCCAGAGGCTTTTTTCAAATTTTCCGGCAAAGCGTTATATAGATTGTTTAGTTTTACAAAAATAGACGGATCAGCTTCTTTGTTTACATCAGGATGGTATTTTATAGCAAGTTGCCTATATGCTGATTTTGGAGTATTCTTTGCCACTTCGGGGTCAACGCCAAGAGACACAGCGTATTGGACAAAGGAAAGGAGAGCTGAAAGATTTTCTCTTGATGGAGGAGTTGTTCCTGCTCCAGAAGGATTTTCTCCTTCTTCTGATGATCCCCAGTTTCCACCATAAAAATCTCCCCAAGTTTGATCCCAACTTGTGTATGTTCTGCCTGTCAAATCAGAATAAAGTTGTCTCGCTACTTTATCAATATAATCGGGAACTTGATTTCTGGTCGTTTCATACCCGTATCTTTTCATCAAATCAGCCACATCTCTGTAGGCATCTTCCAAAAAGATTGGCATAAATCCTATATTGTGGTGTTTTATTCGCATCAAGTTATACGCTACGGCTGTATAGAAATAATCTGGATCATTTTTTGATCTACCTCTGGCAAAGGTGTGATCTCGAATAGCCTTATCATCTATAATAAGTTTGAATCCACTTTGAGGAACCATCCCAGGAGCCTGTTCGTTTCTGCTTTTTCTTGGGCGTATAAACTGACGTTTCAAAAGTTCTCTTTTGAACATATCAAGATCTATAGTTCCATTCATTATCATCTCAGCTATAGGACGCATTTTTGAAGTTGCTTCTTCTTTTTCTTCCGGTTTGAAAGCAAATGATTTTAGATAATCAAGATATTTTTTCTGTATATCAATGGAATCTTTTTTTAGTTCTTCATCGATATAAGTATTTAGTTCTTGAAGATTTTTTATTTCTGGCATAATTTCTATGGCTGCTAAATGTTTTGGATAAGGAGCAGCTTGATCTTTTATTCCAGTATCTACATAAATAGTTCCTCCAAGCATATCAATCTTGAGAGGATATTCTCCTTCATATCCGGGTTCTGTGAGTTTGACAAATCTTTCTGGCATTTTTTGTCCGAACTCTTGCCAAAAAACCTGTGCTTCTGGTTTTTCTTTTTCATATTTGTATTCTTTCCAATCATCCAGAAATTTTTTGAAGGCTGGATCTCTCTTTTTTAGTTCAAGATTATAAAGCAAAGCGTTGTAGAGTTTGGATTTTTCTTTTTGGGCTAAATACAATGGAATCTGGTCAACAAGAGTTTGGACAAAAGCATCCTCATTATAGTTTGGTCCATTTTTGCTCCATCGCCCATCAGCCTGTTTAGCATATTGTCTCAGTATTTCTCCATTATAAGTTATTGTGATTGTGTAGAGAGGCATTGTTTTACTTCTTTTATCGTCTTGTTTTCTGCCTATAACTACATCTAAAATATAAGGTTGCCCATCGACATCAGCAGTAGCTTGAGTCTGATATATTTTTTTATTTATTGGAAAAGTTGTGTAGGCATATCTATCTTCGTTTGTTGTCTTGTCTGTCCTTACTTTAGTCTTGTCTTCTATCACAGGTTCCGACGAAACATTTGGAGCGACAGATGGATTTTGAACATTAGAAGGAGTTTGAATAGGTCCCGAAGAAGATGGAGAGGCTTGTCCGGTATAAGCCGAAACATCTGTTCCTACTTTCTGTAAAGCATCGAGTTTTTGTTGTGAAAATTTATCTGAATACATCCACCACATTTTTTTTATGCCATACCAAGAGAAACCCAAAGACTTCAGTAAATCTTTATTGGCATAAGTGTCTCCATCAACATAAATAATAGGTTTATTTGTTGCCGTATGAATGGCTTTATGTAGTTTCATTTATCTGTCTCCATTATTTTATCATATTATTATTTCTGATAAAATCATTCTATCCCTTTTCAAAAATAGAGGATTTTTTTATTTTTGGCCGAAAATATAATAATATGAATTGGTATAAAAAGGCGACAAAAAACATCAGATTACCACAAATCGCATATAGACATATAGATGCTATTGCTGATTTGATTGTTGATTTTTATTCCAAAAATAATTCTCCTCCAAAAAATCCGATAAAGATTTATACAGTAAGATTTCCAAACCCATTTTATAATTTGGTAGTTTTTGCCAATATATTTCTGATAAATGAGTTTTTTAGCCTGACAATAGCTCCTGCTGCCAGAAGGTCGAATGGAGATATAACCGTCCGATTTAACAAACATTGGCTTGGTCGAAAAAATACAGGTCTCCTAAATGTGATAAAACGATTTTATTATTCGGTCATTCTCCATGAGATAAACCATGCTTCTGATCCAAAAATAATTTTTCTTGACAAAAAATATAAACATTTGATATATGAGGATAAGCCAACCGAGTTTGATGCTCTATCCAAACAAATGACAGAGTACTTTAAAAATCTTTGGAGAGATAAAGATGCGAGACAACCGATAAAAGATTTTTTGATGTATGGCGATATAAGCAAGATAAAAGATCCTACTTTCACAAATATTTTAAAATCTATCCCGGCTTATTTAAAATATTGGAAAAATAATAATCCAAAGTTTTTTAGAATGATACTACAAAGGATATATAACGAGGTGATAAATGAAAGTAACACTTGACAGGACTGAAGAGCTTAATAAGATGAAAGTTGAATGCGATAAAGAGTTTTTGGCAGACAATAAAAGACAACCATTGGCAAAAGATCTTTTGGATGAACCTTCTTTTGAAAAAAGAAAAGAAATAATAAAAAAAATGAGAAAAGAGGGATATTTTAAAAAAGGAGAAGATGGAGCGGGTTTCCTTTATATGTGTGAAATGGAGTCGGTATTTTGTGAACCTTACTTTGTGTGTCTGATTGGGGACGATGATAAAAATATAGATGTTATTACTTGGGATTATGACGAGTGGGGAGAGCCATCAACAGAAAAAATGATTGAAAAATTTTCCCAAATAGATGGAGTCGTAAAAATAGTTCTTTCATTTGCTCCTGGTATTTTTACGTTTCATGAGGAACAAATAATAATCGAAGTGAAAGAAAATCCCACAAACAAACAAACAAACAAACAAACAAACAATAGGAAATATATTTCAAAGTATAGAAAAACACAATGGCAATAACTTATAACAATACAATCTTCGTGTATCGAACCGGCGATGCCGACAGTCTCGCTCTGGCTCAATATTACCAGTCATTCCGAGGATTGCCAAATGACCAACTCATTGCTGTTCCTTGTTCGACAACCGAAATCCTTGCCGACTACGCCACATTCCAGACGGAAGTGGAAACCCCGATCTCCAATGCCCTTACAACCTCTCCATTGGCCTCCAGAGACATCTTTGTCATCATCTTGGGTCTGAATGTCCCCGGAGGGTTTTATGACGGCTCAGACGTTATTTCATCAGTTTCAAGGATAATGAAAATAAAATCATCTTATACAAAAAGAGTAAATAACTATTTTTGTATACAAAAAACTTCTTTTGTTTCAGGAGATGAAGATTATAGTTATATAGTTTCAAGAATAGACGCTCCTACTCTGTCATTGGCAAAAAAAATAATAGATAATACAAAAATACTTCAATACCAGCAATACGTCAATGGAGATTTATTTCTCGATCCTTATTTTGGAAATGCTCTTACAGCTTATAATATATACAAAAGCAATATGATTGACTTTATTGTGAATAAAGCTTATAAACTGAATCTTGTTGTTCAGACGACAAAAGATCAAGGAGACACTATAGATACTACTTTTCCCTATTTAGAAGGCGATAGTTTTTATTGGGGAGGATTAGCAAACACTCCGACTTCTTCTTTTTTTGGTGAAAGTAATGCTTCGAGAGCATTATTTTATAATATAACTTCTTCTGCCTCTGATAGTTTGAGAGATATTTCTTCTAAAAGTTGGGCTCTTATTGCGGCAGAGAAAGATTATTGTGCTTCAGTCGGAGCTATGTCCTCCGTCACTCCTGCTGATTTTTTAGATATGACTTCCTTTTTTTATACACTTTTAGACGGCAAAACTTTTGGAGAAGCTTTTCTTTTTAGTTTGCCTTATCATAACTGGACAATAAATATTATCGGAGATCCTCTTCTAACAATGAGTTTTCCAAAATCGGGATTACCTTGGTCTAAATGTTCAACGACCCAATGTTCTAACTGCTCCGATGGAACGCCGTCAGAAATAAATCTATCCTTGAATGATATAGAGATAAATAGCGGTTGTATATTTGATGGCTCTTCTTCTTACAAACTCGTTTCGAGTGATGTGGAAATAAATGGAGCACATACGCTTACCCAAGTTGAAAGATGCAAATGGACAAAGATATATAGTCAAGTTATAAGAAGGCAGTTTTTTTCTAACGCGGATTGTTCAAGTGTTCCGACTACAGACGAACTCATGGATTTTATTATTCAAATAGAAATAACAAAAAGATTTTCAAACATTTATTATTTAGATATAGTTGTTAGCGACTATTCTTCTTCTGATCCAGATTTGACTCATACCTATTTTTTTAGAAGCAGCTCAGCATTGCCTTCAAATAACTGCCTGAGTGGTTTTGTCGTTTCTAATCAGCAAATAAACTACTCTTTTGACCAAACGACCCAGGATGCTCAGGTTGGAAAAAATGGAACAATAAATATAGCCCAAACTCTTTGTGGAGGAAGCGTTAGTAGCAGCATTTTTGATAATAATAGCACAGAAAGCGAAATCTGGAACGATACAAATATTTCTTTGGCAAAGGCTTTGGCTCATTATAAATATAAGACCGATCAATACGCTGAAGCTTTGAACAATGTTGTTATGAGTTCTGACATATCCGAAGAAGTAGCTCTATTGTATGTAGTAAATACTTTATATAACTCTAATGATGATATTTCTAAAATATCTTTATTCAAAGCGTCTGTAGAAAATCTTATAGATTGGGCAAAAACAAGATTTATAAATGATTATAAAATAGATAATCCTTTGAAATCTTCCTTGGAACAAATCACGTTGCATCAATTTTTATCTATGAAAAGATATAAGATAAGTCAAAAACTACTTGATGTAGTGGGAATATCCTCTTCGAACTCCGATATAAAAGCTGAAGATATTTATCCTTCTGGCTATTGGGAATATATTTATATTATAGATGATAAATATTTTGATTATGCTTTATATAACTTTGAACTGGATATAGCATACGATTCTAACTTTTCTTTGATGGTTCAGAGTTTTGATACTTCTGTAAGTCAAAGAGGATGGTATTTAGAACAATATATAAAAAATAATGGAGTAAGACAATATGCTGAACTGCCATCGACCGGTGCTCCTTCTTCTTATATTGGAAAAAGAATAAAGTTCTCAAGTCCAGTTTTGTATTATTTATCTCCAGGAGAAATATACTATTTTAGATTTAGACAAAAAGTTGGAGCTACTACTTATCCTTATATTTACACCACGGAGATAATATATTCATGATAAGCCCAACGGATTATAAATCTCTTTCTGATAATCTCTCCTTGGGACAAGATCAAGAACAACTTATAGTTGATGATTTTGATGATATACTAAATAATATGACATTTTTATTAGATTATGTTGAATCAAGTTCTCAGTATAACGGATCTGAGTTTTATAACTCTGCCATAGGAAGTTTAGATAAAGAAATATCAAATAACAAAAACAATATACAAGAGGAAAAGATAGATTCGCCATCTCTAATGCTGTCTGTGGTTCTAGCTTTACAAAAACATGTGGCTAATAATTATGGTGATGTAAATGATTTTCTGTCGGATTATTCAATAAAAGTAAAACAAACTTTTGCCGATCTGTCAGAAGCAACGGGGTATATAATAGACCCAGGGAATGTGGAATAATGGCAAAGAAAATAGATGTAAGTTTAGAAGATATGCTAAAAACGGCAAGGAAGGAACTAAAGCACGATTCTTCTATGGCCGGAGGATTTATTCCTGATGTGATTACATTTTGCGAGCATCCGGCTTATCTTGGGCTAAGAGAAGTAGATGAAGACGGAATAGAGATAAAAGGTCTTCGTCCTATGCAGAAAATCATTCTAAAAATATTTTATAGAGGGTCCAAAGGAAATGAGAATCTAAGATTGACTGATGAAGAGTTGGAACTATGCCATAAATACGAAATAGACACTAACGAATATGACAGAGGGAATATAATAGAAAAATATAATACTGCCGATATATTTAATGAGCTTGTATTAGTGTGGGGAAGAAGATCAGGAAAAACTTTCTTGTTCTCTGTTATAGCTCTATATGAAGCATTAAAGTTATTAGAACTACCCGGAGGCGATCCATACGCATATTATTCTCTCGGAGGAGGCTCTGAGATCTCTATTTTGACTGTTGCGAGTGCCTCAGACCAGGCCGGAATAGCCTTTGATGAAATAAAAGAAAAAATCCTTCAAAGTAGATATTTTGAAGATAAGTTTATTATTCCGGATGGAATATGCTCTGATTCTATACATCTTCTAACGCCAAAAGATAAAAAAATGAATGAGGAAGCTCGAAAAAAAGGCATGTCTGCCAAAAAAGGATCTATAGTTATAGAAGTCGGACATAGTAACTCAAGCTCTCTAAGAGGTAAGGCTATATTTGTTCTTCTTCTTGACGAAATAGCCGCCTATAAGATGTCTGGAGGACCTTCTTCCGACGAAAGAATCTATAACTCGTTGGAACCATCGGTTATGACTTATGTTAGAAAAGTCCCTGTTTTAGATGAGTTCGGAAATCCGATTTTAGACAGCAAAAAAAGAATAAAAAAGAAAGCGGTGTTCGATGGTAAGATAATAAGTATTTCTTCACCAATGGGTAAAGAAGGAAAACTTTATGATCTTTTTGTGACCGCTCCACAAAAGAAACATCGCTTAGCTTGCCGACTTCCGACATGGTGGGTCAATCCAACTTTGACAGAAGAAGATTTGAGAGAAAAATCTGACTTATCAGATGATAGTTTTATGCAGGAGTATGGAGCAGAGTTTTCTGGAACGTCCGGAGAGAGCTTCTTCCCGAGAGACGTGGTAGAAGATCTGTTCAAAGATGGACGAGCACTATCATTCAAAGAAATGGGAGAACCGGGAATCGCTTATTTTGTTCATATAGATCCGGCAACTACAAGTCACAACTATTCGCTTGTGGTTGTTCACAGAGAAATGTTTTTCAATAAAGATACTCACGAACCTGATTATAGGATTGTTGTTGATCATATAAAATATTGGAGGCCGATGCCAGGTAAACCGGTAAATACCGATGAGGTTGATCAATATCTTATAGATTTGAAAAAAAGATTTTTTATAGCCATGGTGACATACGATCAATGGCATATTATTTCAAGTATAGAGAAACTAAAGAAACATGGGATTCCTCATAAAAGAACCCCGTTCAACTCACATACTATAAAAGCTATATATGACGGATTATATAATCTTGTTATGACTGGTAGGGTGATAGTTCCTTTTCATGATTTACTTATGAAAGAAATGATTTATATTCAAAGAAAAAATACCAACTATGGATATAAGATATACATGAAACCCGATGCTCCTATTTCTGGTGATGGAGACATCCTCGATTCTTTGGCAGGAGCCTGCCATAGCTGTATGAATACGACCGTGAATAGGCTTCCGACAAATAGGCTTGTGAATATAGAGACTGGAGGTGCGGGAGGTACTAAAAGAATGTGGAACTCTATGTCCGGACCTCTTGGTTATGGGACTGGACAAGAAGTTTCCAACAGGCTTGATAGAGTAAACTCCTGGTCTAACTGGAAAAAATATAACCAATAGTTTTTTTCAATAAAGGAAAAAACAAAAATAGGTAGAATATAAATAAATGACTACAATAATGGAGAAAACATATGGCCTTCAATGCTAAAAAATTCGCGGAAAAGACAACGGTGAAACCTTACGAAAAAATGCTCAAAGACAATAACGATGAGCATGATATTGAACTCCCCAGCGAGCCCCAAAACTATACCAAGATGCTTGAAGAGGATAGAAAGAACGATCCTGGAGATGAGATTATTGAAAAAAGACTAAAGAGAGAGGACAAAACGGCCCAAACTATAACAGAAGACCAACTGGATAAAAGAAAAAGCTATATTCCTCACAGAAATGATTTAGGAATACCTGTTGCCGATATGTCCAAAAAGAACTCTGTAAAAATAAAAGACGATTTTGCCAAAGAAAACAATAAAGAAGACAGAGATACGAAGTTTTGGGATGATTATGTTGGAGACCAAATGGATGAAGACCAAATAACAAGAGTTTCTTCAAATGACCAACCAAGTCAGCTTTTGAGCAACTTTGATTCGAGAGAAGATTTTAGAAAAGAAAATCCTTCTATGAAAGTCGCCAGTGCCGTTGAATCCCTAAAAGATGCTGATGCTATGCTTTACCATATTTATAGAACTTCTGCTGAACAAAATAGAAAAATATCAGAAACAGAAAAAAATATGGTTTCTGATATAAACAATAATAAAGCACTATTGTTGGCAGAACTAACTAAACTTGCCGCCTGTATGGAACATGAATGTCATGAATGTAACCATTTTTGGGCAAACAATAAAAAAGAAAATAAATGTCCAGAATGCGGCAGCAGCAATGTTTCGAATAACTTTGACGAACCCATGGAAGATGAAGGAGAAGATAAAGCATGCGTATAATAGAAACTAAAAATATAAAGACTTCTCAATCTGTAGATGCTGGCAGAAAACGTTTTAGAGCCGTTGTTGATATAGACATTTGGGTTCCAGAAACAGGAAACCCCGAACAAGATAAAACCACGGCTATGGAAGAAGTTTATAATATATCAAAAAATATGTCTAAACTCACAGAGTTTCCAATAAGGACTTCTGTTGGAAATGTTTCGGGACATAACGAGTTATAATTTTTGGGCAAAAAAAATAAATGAACTGGTATAAAACAGCAATCCGAGGAAATATTGAAAGAATGAACGATCAGTTCAAAGATCCTTACCGCAATCAACCTCCGATTCCTGCTGATAATGGTGATGGATACAAACTGACTACTCCTGGTGACGAAAACTATGGAGGTGGCCTTGGAACAAGATTTAGAGATAAACAAGGTCCAAGGGGATGGAGTTCTAAATCTGATGAATATACTGATCAGCTAAAAAACGACATTCCAGTATCAACTCACATGTTTATAAGCAACGACAAAAATAATCAAGATTCAACAATGAAAGGTGTCGGTAATGGGGTAGATAGCACTCATAGACAAGATTTTACAGATGTGAGAGATAGATTGCCGGAAGATCGTCAAACATTTGGTCCTGATCCCGTAGGCCCATTCAACATGTCAAACAATCCAGAAGCAAATAAAGCCCAATCGGATTTGTCAATGAAAATGAAAAGATTGAAAGGAACATATAACTAAAAATCTTTTTTGCCAATAGCCGATATAATAATCAAGGTGCCAAAAATTTTTAGAAGGAGAATATAAATGGCTAAATATCGTGTTAGAGTAAATCCGTTGTTCAAGGGCGAATTGACCCTTCCCACAATAAACTATCCCGTAAAAGGTGGGACTTTGCTTATTTTGGATGAAGAACAATATAGTGGCAGTGACATTCAAGTTGCTTTGAAAAAGAAATATCTTTTGGAAGAGGTAGAAGAGTCAAAAGCCAAAAGTAAAACAAAAAAGCCCCAAGCTCTTACTCCTATAATAGTCGAAAAAGGAGAAGTTCCCAAGAAACCAAAGCTTTCTGCTATTTTGAAGCAGTTGGAAAGTTCTAATGTCATGGACGGAACAGAAAACCCAAATGAGTCCATAGATCCCACAAAGGGCGATACAAAAACCACTCCTACCGTTTGGGATGCTTATGAAAAAAAGGGAATAGATGCCAAAGAAGGCGTAAAAAAAGCCATGCAGCAGCTAAACAGCGTAAAAATGGAAATACAACAGGGGGAAGTTGATTTTGATGACGAACAAAAAAATAAAAAAGAAACTGCCAAAAAACCAAAAAAGGTTTCTGCTAAAAAGACAGAACCAGAACAAGGCAAAAAGCTTCCTATACCCAATCTTGATTTGGGCGACGATGACCAGTTATTTGTTGAAACAAAACCGATAGATACAAAAAAGAAAGCTATAAAGAGGATTCCTGAAAATAATGCCGAAGTTGAATGATGCGAATAATATATTCAAAACTAAAAAAGAAAGAAAAAAAGAGACTGAAAAAATACTGGCGACTTTTAGAACCCAAAAAATATGTAGATAAAATGACATTTGATTATGCCGTTTCTGGCGAAAATGTAAAAATAGCCGCCGGAAAACTCTCCGAAGTGAAACTGAAAGGTGTTCTAAAGCAAACCAAAGAAGGTTTTGTCTACATCAAACTTTCCAATGATGTCATTCATGGTTTATTTACTCTCATTGACGAAGAAGGAATAGAAGAACCTCCTTATTTTGGCAAAGGAGAAATAGGAGCACACATATCTGTCATATCTGATGAAGAAGCAGAAGAAAAAGAAATAGAAAAAATAGACGAACTTGGAGAAGAGTTTTCATTCAAAATGCTTGGAATGAAATCGGTAAAGCCAAAAGGATGGAAGGAAATGGCAAGAGTTTGGTTTGTCGAGTTTGAAGCCCCAGAAATAGAAAAGATGAGACAAAAATATGGTTTGCCCAAATCTTATAAAGGAACAAAAAATAAATGGCACGTTTCTGTGGCAATCAAAAAAGCCAAAAAATAATATGAACTGGTATAAAAAAGCTACGATATGCGATAAATACGATTGTGATGATCCAGCCATTCAAAAGTTGTTCAAATCTTTAGGTTTCGACACAAAAGGAAATCTAATAATTTTTCCTGCTGATAAAAGTCCAGAAGCCGAAGAAAAAAGGAAAAAGTGGAAAGAAGAAGAATATGATCATGGCCCAGCATAGGAAAATAATATGGATGACATTTGGGATAAACTTACAGAAGAGTTGGCTTGCCATGGCATAAAGCTTATAAATGCACAAGATTGTGCTATATATTATAATGGCAAATTTGGTCTTTTATCTATAGACAAAGTTCTTATAAGTCTTAGAAAAAGGATAATCAGTAATGGTCATCTTTTTGAAGAAATATGGTCTGATTTTATTGGTTCTTTAGAAAAAAAAGATAAAATAGTGAAAAAAGAACCTTTAGATGATTTATTGATAAATATGTTCATCAATACTATCAAAGATGCTTATGTTTTTGCCGAGTTTCTTACATCGTCTTTTACTTTCAACGACGGAGGGCTGAGATCTTCTCTATGTCCAAGAATAAGAACTATAATGAATAATGATTATGCCGAGTTTTCTAAATCGTCTATTTTATCCTCAGTATCTTATAAGTTGTCTTTAGATTGGATTTTTAGAAAAATACAAAGTCTCGTTCATGTAAGAACATTATTGAGAATAGCCCAAAAAGGGCCAAATAGACTTAGAAAAGTAAAAGTGGCAAGAGGCGTTTCCGGTCCTTGGGCAAATTTGGATCTACCTATGTTGGAAAGAGTATATCCTTGGGCTGATATAGCCGAGGAAATGGAAGGTAGAAGGTCAGACATAAGAAAACAACAAAGATACAGAGCCGGTTTTGAATACTATAACGATCCTTATGGTCGTGCTCCAAACTATTGGAGAGAAATGAGAAATGAACCGTTTTCTTGGGCAGATAGAGGAAGCGAAAGCCCTTATCCTTCGAGAAATCTTTTGAGCAAATGGGGTGGAATGGAAAATATATTTTCTATAAAAATAATCACAAAAAAAGCAGGATGGATAAACCAGCTCCCAATAAAAGAAGAAAAAATAAATAATTTTCAAACTTGGGAAAAACAAAAAATAGGAGAGAATACCATCCCCAAAAATATAGCAGGAAAAGTCCAATCTCTTATCCAGGAATATGGCGAGCCGGGTAGTCAAATACCTGGATCGAGTTACGTGAGATGGTATTGTTGTGGATGTGGCGTTCCGATGAGAATATCAGGCAATATGGCAAAAAGTTGCCGTTATTGCGAAAGATGTGATAGAACAGAAAAAAATAAGGCCCAGCCGAAAACAACAAGACATCAGCCGTATAAAAAAACAGATGAACCATCTGCAAATTGGGAAAACGCCGTTCAAACATGGGAGAGAGATTAGTTTTTTCTTTTTGGACAAAAAATACAAATGAATTGGTATAAAAATATAAAATTATCTTATGAAATAAATTAAGTATTGGAGAAAAATAGCTATGGCAAAAATACTACTACTTGAAGACGATCCTGCCCGTATCAATTGGTTCAAAAAGAACTTTGCTCAGATTGATCATACGGCAAATGTGAATGAAGCATTGAAAAACATAAAGGCGAACACTTATGATGCTATTTTTCTTGACAGAGATATATCTGATCCAAACTCAAATGGAGAAGACTTGGCTTGGCAGATGTCTTTGGAAAAATTGGCTCAAAACACTCCTATCGTCATACATTCGGAAAGTGATAGAGGACAAAGAGTTATAACTCGTTATTTGAAGACTTACCACAAAAATGTAAGCAATATAAAGTTCCGTGATTTGAAAAAACTTTCTTCCGAAAAAATAAATGAAATAGTCAAAACCAGTTCAGAAAAGATAGAAATAAAAGAAAGCAAACAAGACGACAAAAAATCACAATCTATTTTTGATTTTCTTTTTAGCCGACCAGGAATAACTATAAACTTCAATAATGCGGAGCAAGAAAAGATAAAAGCCGCTAAATCTCTTTTTGACATTTGGAAAGACAACAATAACAAGATTTCTAATACCACATATAGAAAGCCTATGGATATGTCATCTGGAGAGTTGGATAAAATGGCCAAAGAAGGACTTGTGAGATGTATAGGGGATAGAGTGGAAATAACTCACAAAGGTTCAGAAGTAATAAAAACCCTTATTCTTGGAGATGATAGAAGCTCATTTGACAAAGGGCACGAAGAGCCTTTAGACATCGTGACCGCAGAAGCCAACATAAAGAAGGGAAAGACTTTGAGAAAAGTTCAAAAGCAACACGAAGACCAGTGGTGGAACATAGCCGAAAAAACTGCTCAAAACCAAAGTTTTGAAAGACAAAAATATGATTTTGAAGCAGGAAAAGAACGAGCCAAAAGAATGACTCCCGCAGAACTACATTATGCTATAAAAGATTTGCGGGAAGTTATAGCAGTTCAAGAAGAAAGCAATAGAAATGGAGGATATGTTCCGAAACTTGGCTATTACCACGACGAACTTCACACCTTTGTTGAAGAACTGAAACGTAGACAGAATGGATAAAGGAAAAGTTTTCAAAATATAGAATAAGAGATATAATAAACTTTTATTGGAGAAAATCAAAATGAAAATGATAAAAAAGGCGTCAGGGAAAACCGTGGTAAAGATGAGCAAAAAGGAGTGGCTTGGGATTGGCAAGAAAGCAGGATGGGTAAAGAAAGCGTTTGGGCCTGATAGAAACACTGGACCAGAAAGACAGTTGCGTTATCTGAAGGGCAATCTCAATATAAAGGACTTGATAAATACCTCAACTAAGTATTTGGAAGATGCTGGTGAGGTAAAGAGATTGCTCCAGGCAAACCCAAAAATAGACAGGATAAAAATTATGGAAAATCCTTCAAAGGCAGGAGGATTTACACATGCGGTTCATATTTCATACGACTATAAATCCGATCTAGATCCATCTAGAATAATACAAGATCCCGATGCCCCTCTAGCTGGAAAAGATAGAGGGTCTATGCTTTTTGGAGTCAGAATAAAAGAAAATGGAAAGTTTGAAGCAGCACTTTTTCAAGATTAATTTTCTAGCCGAAAATACTTTTCTTCAAACAAATAATCCTTCCTCTCTTTCCGGGGAAGGATTTATTTTGTTTTTTCCGAAAATATAATAGAAGGTCTATGAATAAAAAAATAAAAATACTGGTGGTCAAACCGACAAAGAAAACAAAAGAATATATCAAAAAAGAAATAAAATGGTTTGACACTTTTTACAAAGAAATGCTCGTTTTTGAAGGGTCTCATTTATCTTTTGAATATAAACAAGAGAAATATGCAGAACTTCCCGATGGAACAAGAAAACCAGAAAAAAAAGCCACAAAAAAAGAAAAGGAACAATATGGCGTAAAATTGAAGTATCTTATGAGGCCAAAAGCAGAACAAGCTTCTTTCAATAAAGACGAAAAAGACGACAAAAAACTAAAAAAATGGTTCAAAGATTATCAGAACTATGAAAATGATAAGATAGAAATAGATGAAGATAAAAATGACAGCATTACTTTTGAAATGGAAGAGGACGATGTTGATGATTTTGTTCATGATTTGGACAGAAATAACTTCAAATGGAAAATAATATAAAAAGGAAATACTAAAAATAAATATAATATAGAAAATAACATAAACACACAAATCCTTTCTCCTCAAAAAGAAAGGACTTTTTGTTTTTATTCCGAAAATATAAACAATGAACTGGTATAAAAAGTGTCTAGCGTCTACCAATATAGTTATCCCAGACAAAACCAAATCTGAGGTTATGGCTATATGTTCATATATCATAAAAAATTGGAATGATTTTGAAAAATCTGGCAAAGAAGAAGAAAAAATAGCATCTATCAATATTCCTGATCCATATCTAAAAAATAACTATGATATAGGGATTTTTGTATCATGTCTCGGAGAAGACAATCCAGATTTTTTGGAAATAACCAATCTTGATTGGAATAATAAAAAAATAAATGTATTTCCTCTAAATCTCGCGAAAGTATCGAAAAAATACAATCTTCGCAAGAAAAGTTCGGCAATAGAAATATATTATTATGTCATCCATGAAATAATCCATGTGATAGACCCAAATTTCAACAAGGGTATAGTCCCTCGTGGTCAAGATATAAAAAATATACCAGAATACTTTCAAAGATATACCGAGTTTAACGCGTTTTGTAAACAAACTGCCGAAAACATATTAGTAGGTTGTAAAAACAATATGCCAGAAATAATAGAATGGCTTAAAAAAGATACTTTAGATCCAAGCCCAGAATGTGTCAGAGAACATTTCCGTGGCCCTCGCCAATATTGGCCTCAGAAGCCGATATTCGTTAGAAAATTCAAACAGAGAATGTATAACGAAATAAAAAACCAAATAGGGAAAGAGAAAAATGTCTAAATTAAACAAGGAAAGAGAATTGATAGAAAAGATAATGAGCTTAGAACATTATAAAGAAGAAATCCAATGGTATGAAGATATGCTTATGGGAAAATGTAGATTCGCAGGTGTCAACATACCGCAAAATCTCCTTCCATATAAATCAGAAAGAAAGCAAATAGAAGTTATGGAAAAATCCATAAAGTTTTGTAAAGATAAAATGATTGAACTAAAAAAAGAAATAAAAGAAGCACAAAAAATAGTAACAAGTGAAGAGGATTAAATACAAAATACTACTTTGTTGGAGAATAATATGAAAAAAATACAACTAAAAATTGAACTCGCGGATACTCCTGAAAAACAAGAACGTGGTCTTATGTTTCGAGAAGCTTTGAATGAAGATTGTGGAATGTTGTTCAAGTTTACAAAACCACAGGTTCTAAAGTTTTGGGGTCTAAATACCTATATCCCTCTTGATATAGCTTTTGTTTCTCCTGAAAACAAAATAATAAAAATAGATCGAGTAAAACCATTTTCTTTGAAAACGGTCGGTTCTGACCACGATTGCCTTATGGCGATAGAGGCTTCTGACGGTTTTTTCAAATCAAAAGGAATAAAAGTAGGTGAAAAAGTGGCTATAAGAAAAATAGACGATAGAGATGTTGTCATTTTTGGTGAAAATCCTGACGAAGAAGAAATCGAGTTGAAGGATATTATGAAGTGAACTGGTATAAAATAGCCACAAAATCGATACAACTACCAGAGGAAGCTTATGATCAGATAAACGAGATCACTTCATTGGTTGCCAATTTTCATGTGAACAATATGTATATTCCAGAAAGCCCTGTAAAAATTTATACTATCGATTTTTATAACGCATTATATAATACAAGGATGAAAAGTGACATTTTTATAAACAACAACTCCATGGAGGCCACAACACATGGAGGATTTTTGGGAGAAGATAATAACATCTATTTAAATCCTTCTCTTGTGTATTTCAAGATGTCTAAAACTAAAAACATTGTTGAAAACATAAAACAACGATATTATCCTATCATCTTACATGAAATAGATCATCTTTGTTATTATTTTTTGAAAAACAAAAAAGATGATGCTTCTGTGTTCTATGAAGAGAAAAAATCAGAGTTTAGTGCTTATTCTAAGACCATAATAAGTCGTTTGAAAAACATATCTCAAACAGAAGTTGGCCGGTTGATAGTATTAGATTTTTTAAGAACCGGCAAACCAATATTTCTGAAAAACGTAGTTGATGGATATTCATACAATATTATTTTTTATTGGTCTATGAAAAGAAAAGATCTATTTCATAAACTATTATTGAGAATATATAATGAGGTGATAAATGAGAATACTGACAAATAAAATAGAAGATAGTTTGTTGTTTAGAAAAGAATATGAAGAATACGTTCTCACGATCATAAAAGATGATAATGTCCTTTTTAGAAAACTTGTAAAAGAGGATTCCCAAAAAGAGAAAAACAGAATAGTTGAGGAAGAAATAAAAAAGAATATTGATCCTCGAAGTAAAACTTGGCTGAAAACATATTTTTGTGAACCCTATATTTTATGTGTAGAAAATATAAGTGGAAATAAAAGATCAGTCGTTTGGAAAGATGAATGGGGCAAACCATCAAAAGAGAAGATAATAAATCTTTTTCAAAATAGAAAAAGGGTGAAAAAAGTTTCTTTATTGATTATAAAGGGGTTTGGTTTGGAATATAGTGAAGTATTTGCCTCTGAGAGAGAAAAGATATAGCCTTTCTAGTAGAAAATCCTGATGAAGAAGAAATCGAGTTGAAGGACATTATGAAATAAAGCCGAATATAAACGATGGCTTTTACAAAACTATTTCAACTTATTTCTAAACCTACAGATGAAGAGGAAAATGAAGACAAAAACAAAGAAGATGTCTTCGACCTTCTTTCTCAACCTCCGGAACCAGTTCATCCTGAACACAATCCTGCTGTTCACCCTGAGCATTATCCTGCCGTAAAACCTGACCTAAAAGGAGGGACAACCAACTTTGATGAAGAACTACAAACTCTTACTCCACAAGAGGTTATGACCGGACCTTATTTGGTAGACCAACTCGAAGAAGAGGGAGAAGAAGTTCCAACCGAAATAGAAGAAGAACTAAAAAAAGAAAAAGAGTATCCTACGTTCCAGACATCTTTTCAAGCGTTTCGTTGGGCTAAACAAAACAAAGAAGTTGTAAGAATATATTATTTTACAATGAAAGGAACATATTTAATCCGCGATGTGGAACTTTGTGGAGATTTTTGGGCTCGAACAACTTTGAAAAGGATTTTGGTTACTTGGGACGAAACAGTTGGAGCCATAAGAGCGTTTAGATTAGAAAATGTTCAAAAATATGAGTTTACCGGTGAAGAATTTTCTCCAAAGTTCAATTTTTCTCAGAGACAGCATAACTACAGAAAAAGAATAAGGCGAAGAAAAGATAAAAGAAAAGAGTTGAGGTTGATGTGACATGAACTGGTATAAATCTATAAAAACTTCTTCTAACTATGGTTCTTTGGAAAAAGACGACAGAATAAAACGTCTTGGAGATAGAATAAAAAAAGATATGTTAGAAGTTATAGAACCTATATCCAAAGAACATTTTGGTATCTATGAAAGACAAATACATCATAAATTTGAGTGGA
>Ga0172381_10002786_pt1 | contig 18919 bp, 29 predicted proteins | sample Leawel6488metaG_FD_119754 | JGI IMG/M metagenome (GOLD analysis project Ga0172381, IMG submission 119754) | Leachate microbial communities from a municipal landfill in Southern Ontario, Canada - Leachate well 64-88 metaG | ecosystem: Engineered > Solid waste > Landfill > Unclassified | place...
AAAAATAGCCCCAAAAGCCATAATTTGCCCCAGAATCAATTTTTAACCCCAATGTGGGGCAAAGTGCCACTCAAAAATTATCGGGGCTGTACGGGGCAATTTAACCAATAAAAAAATATGATAACAGAAAAACAAAATGTATTAAATATGGAGAGATGTCCATCGTTTGAAAGATGTTCAGTCAATCATTGTCCATTAGATTGTGAAATGTCTAAAAGATATGGCAGTGGAAATTGTAAATATATGACAGAAGCTAAGGCGGCTAAAATAGCTGGAAACAATGTAGTTTTTGGGGGAAAGACAATGCCAGACGAAATGTTAAAGGTCGTTCCAGAGAGTAATATAAGTTCTTTAAACACCCCCAGTAGAAAGCGTCTAAAAGACCTAATTTCACATAGCGTAAAGGGGTAAGGACAAAAGACGAGTACAAATACCTTTTTAAAAAAATAGTAAATACGCATACAGAATTTATCAAATATTTTACAGGTATCAAAAAAATCTTTATAATATAAGTAGTATATAACAAGATAAAAATATGTAAAAAATGAAATAAATTAGTAGTCTAAATTGTAGTAGATAATATAGAGAGTATAATATAAGATTAAAAAGATATAAAAACATAAAATAAAATTTTTATGAAAAATATTGACACTTTTAAAAGCTATCATATTAGTAGAAAAATAAAAGAAGGAATTAAAAAGAAAAAAAACTTAACATTTGAAGAAACAAAGACAACAAATTGGAAAGGAGATAAAGTAGGAAAAATAGGTATTCATATATGGGTAAAAAAATGGAAAGGAGCACCAAATATATGTGAGCAATGTGGTAAAGTTATAGAGAACCCTTCGGATATTCATTGGCATAATATAGACCATAAATATCGCAGAGTTTTAGATGATTATATTCGTCTTTGTAGAAAATGTCACGGAGAAAAAAATAAGCAGTTGCATAAGCAAAGATTAGAAAATTATAAAAAGTTATTAAATAAATAACAATCAAAATCAGCCCAAACGTGGGAAAGCGTGAAACCTGATTAAAATGTTAGTATGAAAAACACAAAACAGGTTAGTACAAAATTAGGCAGAGGAAAGTATAAAAGAACCAAGTCAACATTGCTTAAATTAAGTAAGAGCCTTACAGGTAAAAAGAAATCGCCAGAAACAATAGCCAAAATGAAATCTAAAAAAAGAACTCCCGAAACTATTGAAAAATTAAGAAATTATAAATTAGGAAAAAAACGCCCCCCTCGTTCTGAACAATGGAAAAAGAATAGTGGAAAAGCAATATCTGAATTTTGGAACAGTGAAAAAGGAATAGAAAAGAAAAAAGAAGTATCTGTTAAACATTCAAAAACAATGAAAGGAAAGAAAAACGCATTAGGTTGCAAACATTCTGAAGTCGCAAATAAAAAGAAGTCAGAACGTATGATTGCATTTTATAAAAAACACCCTGAACAAGGGAAACTAATAACACAAAGACTTATGAAATTTCTTAAAGATAATCCAAACTTCGTTTTAGGGGAACAAATTAAAGGAGAAAAGAATCCTAATTGGGCAGGTGGTGTTTATCCTTACAATGCAAAGTGGTCAGATGTAGTAAGACCAAGAACACTTGAAAGAGATAATCATACTTGCCAGCAATGTTTGAAGAAAGGAAGTAAAAATCTTCAACTGGACGTTCATCATATCAATGGCGACACTCGTGATGATAGAGATGAGAACTTAATTACGCTGTGCCATAAGTGCCATATAATTTTAGAAAGAGCAATGTTGAAAAGTTTTCTTGAATTGCTTGAAGAAATGTATATGGAACAATTCAATATTGAAATGCCTATTTCTAAAAAAGAAGAAATAAAAAATTCAATAACAGTTAAAAAATTTGAAGCTAATAGAATAAAAAAATAAAAATATGCAAACAAAATATCAACAAGTAGGTTATAACAAAACATTAGAAAATATAAAGTTTTGGGGAGCGATGATGGTGTTAGCAGGATTTTTAATTTATTGTTTTAAATAAAATGAAAAGAATTAAAAAATTAACAATACCAGAAGATATTCTTTGGAACAAAATTTCAACTAATACAGAAAAGATGTTCTTATCTCTGGTTAAAAAATATAAGGATAGCGGTTGCCCCTTGTCTAACGAAGAAATTAAAGATGTTCTTAGTTTCAAAAAAAGACAGGGGGTAGCCAACCTCTTAACGACCCTAAAAGAAAACGATAAAATAAAAGTCATGGGTCAAGGTAAAAAGAGGAGAATATACATACAATGAGAATATCCCACGATGTAGTAACCTCAATAAATGGTTATCAAGCAAAAAAATGTTCGTGCGGTGCAGAATGGACGGTATTAAAAAGGGACGGAACTTTAATACGAGTATGCACAAATCCAGACTGCACTTTGCGAATAACATCACCAATTCAAAATTGGCACGAAATTAAAAAAGAAGAAATTCCTGAACCTTCAAAAGAAGAAGTTAGGGAAGGATTTGAATAATAAATAATATGCAACCAGAAATTAAAACACCAACAATTTTCAAAGCATTGTTTAATGGAGTAAATACTTCAGCTTCTATTAAACAATATAAATTAACTTTAATAGTCGATGAAACGCAACGAGAAGAATTATTGAATATGGCATTAAAATATCCTATTGGGTCGCCATTACTAATTCTTGCTTATGATGGGTCGGCGGATTCCCTTACTTCTTTTAATGAGGAAACACAAGAACAAACTAAAAAAAGATTTCAAAAACAGATGTTTGCGAAAATTACAGAATTGGTAGAAACAACTGGAAAAAATAAAGAAGAAATAGTTACTGATTTAAAAGAATATCTTGTCCGAAATGATTATATGAAAACAGTTGAAGATAGTTCTAAAAATTTAGATATTAGAGGATTGAATTTCGCTATAAATTATTTAAAAACAAAAAAATATGAAAACTATTATTAAGAGATTTTGGAAATTTATCGTTAATTGTGCGTATATATTTTTAATTTTATCTCCTTTAATAGTTTTTATTTTTTGGGAGCAATCAAAAGGAATTAGTTGGTTTATATTGTTACTAATAGGAGCAGGGTTGATTGGAAAAATAGACGAAAGATTAAGCAAATAAAAAAGCCCCCTTAATTGGGGGTTTTCTTTTAACTCAATAATTCAAACATTCTACGCCATCTTTTATCGTAAGTATGATTATACGAATACTCGTGTAGTTTTTTTATTTTGTCGGCTCTTTCTTCTGGATGAGAAATATAATAATCTTTAATTTTCAGTGCTTCCTCAACTGTATTAAAATATGGTCTTATTTCTGAAGGATATAATTCTTCGCACCCAGGAAATCTTTTAGTCAACGGCAATCCATAATACGCTGGAATAATAAAATATCTATTGCTCGTATATCCTTTAACATCAGTGAAATGAGAAACATCAAGAATTACTTTAGCAGTTGAATAAATTTCAGGCATAGCTTCAAATACTTTCTTTCTTAAACTTGGTTCATAAGACGAAATTATTTTAAGTTCACTCTTACTCTTTATTTCATTGATATAATTCATTCTTGTTATAAACGCTTTCGTGCCATTTAGTCCTCCTACAAAAACAAAAGGAAAATTAAACTTCTCATTTATAATTGGATTTTCAATAGGAGTGCAACCCAAAGGAAGATAGTGAACTTCTGATATTCTTAAATTCTGTTTCCAAAATTCAGATTGTGCGTCATTGCTAACAAACATTACATCAATCAATCGTGAATAATTTCCTATAAGAAATCCTGTTCTTTTATCACGATAGTCTCCGTACCAAAATACAATTTTAGCATTGGGGCAAGCTTCCCTTATACGTCTGCATTTTCCTAATTCTTTGAGAATATCTACAAGACCATATACTATTAAATCTGGTTCATATTCATATACTTCTTTAGGGTCTAACTCCGGCCTTGCACTGATAAATTTATATGGTATTTTTAGATCTTCCAGTCCTTTTCTCATTCCATTGAAATTCGGGCAATATTTTTCAAGTTCTGGATAATCAGATAAAACTAACGCAACTTTTTTAGGTATCATTTTTTTGCAGTTAAATAATATACTTCTCCTATTTCTTTTGTTAAATTCATATACAAAGTTCTTGCATACATTTTATCCGCTTCTCTATCAAAGGTTCCTTCTTTTTCTGCTTTCATAAAACTCGTGCCACCTTTATGAGTAACATAACAATCGGTTCTCATAATTGTACCAACAGACTTTAATGCTCTGTAAGCAAATTCAGAATCTTGACCATAAGCAAGAAATGCTTCATTAAACATTTTAGTTTTTTGCAATACTGATTTCTTTATTAAAAAACAATAACCACTCCAAATTCCTGTTGCTTTTTCTTCTGAAGGATATTTAGAAGCACCTGTCGCACGATTGCAACCACCAACTCCGTCTGGATTTCCTACTGGAACAACAATACCAGTCTTATCAATAGATTCCATCATTCGGGAAAGCCAGCAAGGAGTTATATTCGTAGGAATGTAAGCGTCTGAATCAATTATACAAACATAATCGCAAACACTTTCTTGAATTAACTTATTCCATATACGGGAAGTGTTGGGGCTGTTTAATCTATTATCAAAAATAGTTAATTTGAAAGGATGTTTTGTATGATTAACAATTCTTGAAATTGTTTCATTTATCATTTCAGGCGACTCGTTAAACTTTAACATAATGATTTCAACTCTTTTAGTATCGGAATCATTAGTCATTGGAACTTTACTTAATTCGTATATTTTTTTAATTCTATCTTTCATTGTTTTAATTGTTTAATTTCAGAACTATTTGAATACCAATTAAAGGCTTCTTTTACTTCTGGAACAAAGTTAATTCCATTTATATTTATCAATGGTTCGATTTCTCCATTTCTAAATCTTAAATCATTTGTAAATATCTCGGAGCCGTGAACAATGGTGTGTTTCCCATCATTAAAATCTACAAGAGAATATCCAAGTTCTGCTATTTGTCCTTGAAATAATAATTCATTTCTAACTCCTAAACTATGATTTGTTCCAGTATCTAAAACAGTAAGCCCACCGATTTCGTCTACCTGCCTTAAAATGTTAGAAGATGTAAAAGTAAAAGCACCATCAAAATGAATTATAAATTCTCTATTTGAAATATCGCAAGTTTCATCAATAAATTCATTATATCCTTTATTGTGTACTTCTAAATAAGAACCAACCGCCCCGACTTCTGGTTCTGAAAAGAATTTATTAACAATCTCAACAAGCCATTTATCTTTGCAAGGAGCAATATCATCTTCTGTAAAAAGAAAAAACATATATCCTCTATCTTTTAATTGTTCCCACGCATATTTCCAGCCTCCAAAACTATATCCTTCATTCTTTCTTTTCAAAGAGCCAATCTGTTCGTGAAATTTAATTCCTTCTTGATTAGTTGACTCATTGTTGATAACAAATAAATCATAATCAATTCCAGCGTCGAAATGGTTGTGGGCACTTAAATTTATTTTAAGACTGTCTAATTTATTTTCAGAATGAATATGACCATAACGCTGTATTCCTCCAATAAAAGAAGATATAACCACGGCCACTTTTGGAATTATATTTTTATGTTTAGGGTCAATGTATTTTTCCATCGTTGTGAAATTTGTTAATTGGGAATCTTAAAGAGATATTATCTCTGTCATAAAAACCAAGTTTTTTGTAAAAGTCTAAAACATATCTAATGTTTTTATTAGTCGTCAGTTCTACACAATCAAGATTTAACTCTTTAGCATAATCCAATGCTTCGTTCATTAGTTTCGTGGCTATTCCTTTTTCACGATATTCTTTTTTTACAAAAACTTCTTCAATTACTCCCAGATAACGAGATGGAAGGATTATGGTGTAAAAAACTAAAGACCCAACCACCTCATTATTTTCTATGTGCTCAAATGTTTTAATCATATAACTCGTTTAACGATAGATACAACTTTTTCAACGTCTTCTTGAGTTATGTCTTGATGATAAGGAAGTAGTGTATAATTTCCTTCCAAAGAATCCATATTAGGTAAATCATTTCTTATGCCACCAAAAACAGTATATTTGTCATTCCTATAATGATGGCCCGAAATATGAATACCTTCTTTCTCAAATTCCTTTTCTATTTTATTAACTTTAGGGTCTACTAAAATAATGAGCCAATTTCTAACTAACAATTTAAGACCACTTTCTTTATACCAACTCTGAACTCTATTTCTACGAATCATTAACTCTTTAATCCAATCAAGATTTCCCAATCCAATAGCCGCTGAAATGTCATTCATATGATATTTATAACCAGCTTCTGTTAAATCAGTATCACCTAATCTTTGTTTTTCATCTCTATCGTAACCAAACCAGCGAAGTCTTTTTGCTTTGTTATGTAATACATCTGATTTACAAATAACTGCTCCACCATCTCCTGTTGTTAAAGTTTTAATAGCCTGAAAAGAAACACAAGTAAATTCACTTGTTCCCCAAGTTCCTTTTTCAAGACCAACTGCTTGAGCTGCGTCTTCAATAACAGGAAGATTATGTTTAGCTGCAATTTCTTGTACTTCTTTTAATCCACCAGCATAACCCCCAAAATGAACATACACGATAGCTTTAGTTTTATCAGTTATCCTATGTTCAATATCAAGAGCATTTATAACTAAATCATTATTAACATCAGCAAAAACAGGAGTAGCCCCACGATGTAAAATAGGAAGATTAGTTGCTGTGCAAGTTAGGACTGGAGTAATTACCTCATCCCCTATACCAACACCAGCTAATTCATAAGCTAATTCAAGTGCGGCAGTTCCACTATTAACAGCACAAACATTTTTAAATCCAAAATTAAAACCAAATGCTTGTTCAAATTCTTTAACTAACGGGCCTTCGGCTAATTGTGTTCCTGAAAGAACTTTAACTACTCTATCTATAGCGGACTGATTAACGTAAGGTTTAAATAATGTTATTGACATAAATTGTTTGTTTTTAATAATTCTTTAATACCTTCTTCAAAGGTGTATTCTAATTTCCACCCTAAATCTAATTTTATTCTCAACGAATCCATTTGATAAATAGAATCCATACCTGGTCGTATTCCATCACATTTAGGAACAATTTTACCAGTTATCTTTTCTATGATTTCTATAATCTCATTCACTGAAAACAAATCATTATTAGTTATGTTATATGAACGATTTCCATTGAGCAATACTTTTTCAATTACAGATGGAATGTTTTTTACATAAATATATTCTCGTTTTCCAACGCCTTTATTATGAACAGGGACTGCTTCTCCTGTTACTAAAGATTGAATAATTCGAGGAATAATTTTTCTTGGGTCTTGTCTTGGACCAAATACGTTGCAAAATCTTGTTTCTGCTGTTTTGTCGGTAAGAAAAGGGTAACTGTTATCATAGGCATATCTAAATAACGCCCCAGTTGCTTTTGAGGCAGAGTAAGGGTTTCTTGGAAATAAAATCTCATCTTCTTTTTTTTGTGTTCTGCACTCCCCAAAAATTTCATCAGTATTGGCATATACTAATTTTTTTAGATTAGAACATTTTCTTGCTGCTTCAAAAATATATAAATTTCCTAATGTGTTTTGCCTAACCACAAACAAAGGAGAAAGGATAGATTCATCTACATCAGAATTAGCGGCTGCGTGAATAATATATGTAGGTTCTATTTTAATAATAGTATCAATAATTTTTTCATCTGAAACGTCCATCTGAATATGAGTATACAATCCAGTTTTTTCCCAATCTTCGATTAAATATGGATGAGAACCAGTAGAATGATTGTCTATACCATATACATACCAACCTTTTGAAATAAAATAATCAGTAACATGGCTGAATATAAATCCTAAATTTCCAGTTATTATTAATTTATTCAAATTTTTTATCATATATTTTATGGCAACTCCTACATCTTGGAAAATAATCTTCCAATACTCTCCTATAAGAATGATTTTTATTGCTCCAATCTATAGCTTGTTTTCCACAATCAACACATTTATAATTTTTAGCTTTCCCTTTTTGTTTATAAATCCACGCATGCATTGCCACATATTTCGCGTCGTCTCCTTTCCAATTTTTTGATTTCTCGTTTACTTTACCTAAATTTATTTTATTTTCTTTTTGAAATCCACATTGAGGATAATCAATCATTTTTTTATCTTTATTCCAAGCAACTTGAACTCTTTTCTTATTTTTATTCCAAGGAATGTTCCCTTTTTTAAATCCAGTTCTCATATTATTTATGTTTTTTAAGATTGTGCATCCTTAAACTCTTTTTATTCTTACCAACGAACTCACATTTATTACACTTCAAAGATTCTACTTTTCCGCTACCCATTATCTTATCAAATTCTTCATCAGAAATTGTTTCAGGAACAGGAGGAACTTCTACTTTGTTTTTAATTTTTAATTCTATTAAACTTTCTGGTTTTGTATCATCTTCTAAAAATAGATTTTTCATTTCTTCGTCCATTTGCTCGATTGCTTCTGTAATTTCCCAAGTAGGGTTTCTTTTAATTGTAGGAATTACTTGTGTAATAGGAACATCAATGACATCGTTTTGTGCTCCGTTTCGTCTGATATAAATAAATTTACTATCAGGTGTCTTTTTCAAAATATCATTTAATTTTTCAATATTTTCTTTAATACTCATAGTTTTAAGTTTTTTAATTTTAATAAAACGGCTTGTTGATTATACTCACTACCAGTGCCATCTGAAGATAATGAATTATAGTATTGCTCCCCTTTATGAATTGCATTTGGGTCATAAATTCTATATCTTTCAACTTTTTTCAACCTATCCTCTTTTTTCATTAGGCCTTTATGTAATAGGATATGAGGAACATAAGTTTGTTTAGCTGGTATTGAATAAAAATATGGAGGGGCATTTCCGCAATGAACTGGTTTCTTTAAGAATTGAGTTTCCATTCCTTTCTTATTTTTATAGAATCTAACATTATAAAAAGAAAGTGCTTTGGCGTAATGTTGCTCATCGTTCCATAAATTAGTTACATAGAATTGACAGGCTTCTCTATCCTTGGTTAAAGATTCCAGTATTTCCCTATTAACAGAAGGCATTGTTTCGTCCATATCGAGAGGTAATATCCAATCTGGAGATAACTGAATTATTCTTTTCAGTAAATCTGTTTTTATATATGGCTGTTTAAATCCCCACTCCCTATCATCATCGTAGTATCTAAATCTATATTTTCTTAACAAAGCCTTTTCTTTAATTCCTGCATTACAGCAACACACAACTACATCATCACATAATCTTTTAAATTCTTTCAGAGTGTCTTCCATATATCTATCCGCTTCGCCACTACCTACTACCGCTTGCCCGATTATTCTAAGCATTTCTTTTTAAATAATCCACTAATAGCAATAGATATTCTGGATTATCGTTAGCGTGACCAAGAATTATATTACAATGAGTACATATCCATCCTCTAAAATTACCTGTTTTATGGTCGTGGTCATAACACATTTTTCTACCATTTAATTGTTCACTTCTACAAATTTCACAAAAAATAGGTCTTGCTCTACCAGCTATTTTCTCTTGTTGATGAAATTTTGTTCCTTTTTTCATATTATCTGGTATTCTATTTTTCAAAGTGTTTGCTATTTTTTCTCTAACTTCTGGTCGTTTAGCTGGATTTTTATCACCAAGTTTAGCTTCTCTACATTTTTGTTTTGCTTCTTCTGTTTGTTTTTTACCTAAACTCGCTTCTCTTTGTTTTTGTTTAGTTGCTTCTGATAATGGAGAAAACGTTCTTTTACTTCTTGCTTCGTCTAATTGTTTTTTCCATTTTTCAGTCATTGCTCTTTTTGCTCTCATTGTATTTTTCTTTTATTTTATCAAACTTTTCGGCCATCTTTTTATAGAATGGGTCTTCGTCAGGAGAAGGTAATCTTCCATCTGCAATAGCTTTCTTAACCTCCTTATCATAATATTCATCAATTTTTTTAGTGATTTTTTCATTAACAACTTCTTCTTTGAAACGAAGCGAACCACTCTTAATATCCTTCTCTAATATATCTCTAACTGATTGTGGTAAATCTTTATTCTTCAATAATTCTTTAGCCGCGATTTCCTGTTCTTTGTTAATGATAGTTTTCATTAACTTCTTTTTATATTTTTCTGGTAATGAATTATTTATTTCTTTCAACACTACCATATTTTTTTTATATTGTTCTTCTGGTGTCATATATTTATTGATTACTACCTGCAATTCCATATTTATTACCTGCCATACTTAATCTTTCCCTTTCAGGAACAGACCCATCAAAATAATATTCAACTCTTTGAGGGCGAGGAACATTTGTTCCATTTTTTCTTGCTTCAGCTAAATTATTTTCAGCCACTTTCAATTCAGAATCAAAAGCTAACTTCAATAATTTTCCAGCTTCTTCTTTTGATATAACCTGCCCTTTCTTTAATCCTGCTGTCTTAAACACTTCAACATATTTAGTTCCGTCAGACCAACCTAAAAATCTAAACTTTTTATTATACTTACCATTGGCCGCTTCTTGTTCTTCAGCCGCAAAAGGAACACCATTCCTATTTTCATAAAAGAATGTTATTTTTGCTTTCGTAGGAAAGCTTTTAAATCTAACACTTTCAAACTCACCAGGACTCAAAGCATTGTCGGATTCATCCATATATTTTTTTATTTACTTTATTATATCTTATATACATATTATACATTTAGAAATAGAGGTAGTAAAAACAAAAACCCCCTTTCGAGGGTCTTGTATAAAATACTATTAAATTGTATTAGCTACCTATAAATGCCGAACTTCCATTAAGCACAACACCAGCAGTAGCTCTAAGGACTTTAACACCGAAGATTATGTCCACAACAGTCAACCAGCCAAGATTTCTTAACTGATATTCAGATTGAACACGCACTTTAGCTCCTTCAACTGCATAAGTAGAAGTATTAGGATTAGTCTGAGTTTGAACAGCATATCCAAACAATTCTTTCTTCGCTAACAAGTTGCGATAGGTTTGAAGACCCGACACAACACGAGAACTTGTATAAACAGGAATACCATAGAGAGTTCCTTTGAAACCCATAGTAGGCATACCTTCACCAAGCCCACCAGTCGCTACCATACCAGCAGTAGTAAGAGGGCCACGAGAACCTTGGTCATAATACTTAGAAACAGAACCTAACTGAATCCAGTAGGTATAAGGATGGAAGAAGAACGCAATGTCACTATCGACATCAAAATTTGCAGCTTCCACAGTTTCTATACCAACACGAATTTCAGCGTCAGACAAAACTGTAGCGGTATCGCCAACAGCAGTCGTAACGCTTGACCAAAGACCGAACAAAGCGTCCTCAAGAGCAATCCTCAAAGTGTTAGCCGCTTTCTTGGTGTACAAAGCATTTGCGTCATACATAGAAAGAATCTGCTTCACGTCTTTATCACCAAGAATAAACGCAATATAATTGTGAGTATCAACAGTGATATAGCTGTCATCATCCTCCCCAAATTGAGTAGTGATTTCAGCACCTTGGGTTAACTGAGTACTTACAGAAAACGAATTAGTGAACATACCAGGAATGTGAAAAATATCACCTCCACCTGTACAATAGCTCGAAATATCAGTGAAGAAATTCGCGGCTACTGATTTAGAAAACATTTCCTCCAAAATCATCGGAGTCCAGACTTCACCTATCATCGAAGATAAGTCCACGTCTGTTGCGGGATCGGTTGTAACTGCCATATATTTGTTTTATTAGTAACTGTAAAAGTTACTGTATTATGGCGTTCTGATAAACTACTAAATTATTTTTTAACAAAACTATTAAAGTTTGCTTTCCTTTCTTCGGGAGTCATTTGAGCAAAAGTCTTACCACTAACCTGCATAGGGGCTCTCCTTGAAGGAGCCAGAGAAGCATTTGAAGCCTCTTCGTCGTTTGATATTTCGTTAATAACTTTCTTAATAAAGGGTTTATCGAGAGCTTCTTTAGGTTCTATACCCATTCCTTTTGCATAAGCAAAGATATGGTCAACTTGTTCTGGAGATAATTTGTTTGCATATTGGAAAGTTCTTTTTTGAGCTTCCATTTTAAGCATTTGAACATCTGCCACAACAGTATCGGGAACATTAGAAACCTCTTTCTTTACTTCAGTAGGTGTTTCAGTCGCCTTGTTATTTTTGATAGATTCATACAATTCCTTGTATGATTTTTTACTTTCAGGGTCTATCGCTTTTTCCCTCCACGCTTTCTTTTTAGCAATCGTGGTTTGCAACTCACTCTTGAACTTTTCGTCTACGATACCAGTTGTATCAACTACATCAGTATCATTAGCCAAATCATTCTCTTCTATCACTACACTTCCGTCATCATTTTTAATCATAGGTTTAGTCCTTTATTATTATTATATGTTTTTTGAAAAGGGTTTGCGTGTCCCTTTTTTACATTAGATAGGTTTTTATAGAGGTTTCCCTGCCCTCAATTATTATTGTAGGTTTAGAAATAAAGGTAGTAAAATAAATTTAATGATAATCTACAAATTCCTCTATTTTTTTATTGATAATTCTTTCTTCTAAAGGTTTCAATAATTGATTTTCAATAACTTCAATCGCCGCTTTTCTTAAATCCACTGAATCATTATTTGATATTTTATTCCTTACATCAGAAAGATGTTCTACAGTTTCTTTTAACAATGAAATAAATATATCTTTCTCATCAGAAGTTTTAATTTTATGCAATAGTTCCTCTTTAGTATATTCGTTCATATTTATTTGCTACCAGCGTCTTGAGTGGTTGCCGGTATTGATAAAGAAGATTTTTGTTCAACTTGAGGCATACTTACTTTTCCACCTCCTTGCTGTGGCATATTAGGAACTAATGGAGTCGTGCCACCAAACAAAGACATATTCTCACCAGTTAAAGCCATAATTCTTGAAAGAACTTTTGTAGCTTTTTCAATATCTCCTTGTGCTGATAACACTTGATACAATGTAGTAAGAGAAGTAATTTTCTTTTCAATATTATTTTCTTCTCCTGTAATACACAAATCAAATTTACTTTTAATCTTGGTATAAAAATCAGCCGGACGTTTTATAAATAACTGATTAGCAATAGAAATAGGATTGACTAATTGATTTATCATTTCCATATCTATTAACTTTCCAGAAAATATAGAAGCCTTAATAACTTGTCCAATAGTGTAATCTTCAGCAGCCGCACGAATTGCTTCGTAGCCAGGTAAATCGCTATTCATAATTATCAAACTATCCCCACTAATAGCTTTAGCTTGAAAATCTGGAATCAAGAAATCCATTACACATTTTTTAAAGAATATACCAAGCATTTCTCTCTTCTTTGAAAAATGAGAATTTACTGCATTAGATAAAACAACACCTAATCTAAACGGAGTTCCTGAAGGCAATGCCTCGCCAGTCGCAACTTCGTAAGTAAATGATTTTTGGTCAGAGTTCTTTTCCCATTCGTTAATCATTTGCTGAGCTTCGTTTCCGTATCTTGCGGCTAAATCAATTTGTTTAATTTCTGCATTAGCGTCAACCAATAACACCGCACCATCTTGAACTTCCTTAGCTAAATTATTAACAACTTTCTCATCAGAAGTTTGAAACGCTCTTTTAGCAGACCATTCAAATCCGTTCTTTAAGATATTTATTAAAACATTTTTAGCTACCTGATTAGGAATTTGATTTTCCATTTCTCCAATACCAAGCCATCTTCCATATTGTTTTGACCAATGAGCTTCTCTATATCTCCTATTTTTAATTATCTTTGAATAAAATATATGTCCTTTATCGGTTCTCTTGCTTGAACGAGGAGTGTTTTTTATTGTAAATATGAATAGAGCGTCAACAACTTTGTTAGTATCAACTCCTTCGTTACTTATTTTATTAACGTCGTTATAATACCAAAGAGGAACACTACCCATTCTTTCATAAACTGTAGTCGTTTCACCGAAAGGTAAAGAAAAGTCGCCAATTTCCCATTTGTTTTTTTCCATTTCTTGAATCTCCCCCATTGTCATATCATTATGTTCTTCAATGACATATCTTGCAGAGTTCAAATCTTTTGCGGACTGGTCGTTTCTTAAAGTTTGAAGAGGAGTAAATTCCAATTTGCCACCAACTTCTTTCAATACTACAGAACCATACTTAGGAAAATTATCTACACATTCATTTATCAATTCTCCAAAATATGTTTCTTTTGAATAATTCTTAAATTCCTCTTGCATTAACCACGCACCAATAGTTGAGGCATAATCTTCTGGAGTGAATAAGAAATCTTTAACATCAATATCAACTTGTTTAGAAGCAACTTCAGAACGAAACTTACCAACATTCATAAACAATTTTGTTCTTCCTTGAGGGTCTTTATCTCCTGTGGTAAATTGAGAGTTCCAATACATATCAATCAACTGCAACATCTCATATTGATTAAAAGTATAAGCTGTATTTTCTTTTGAAAGATATTTAATAGCCCCCTCTGTTTTCTTTCCAGCCAAATGAATCTTTGTATTAAAAAACTCATCGAGTTCTTTATTCGTTTGCTGAAAAATGTTAAAACTACTTGTAATCTTTTTTGTATCCATTTTATTTTTATACTCTAATTATACAGTTAGAAAAAAAGGCTGTAAAACTATTATTATATAGGAAATGTTTCTTTTATTGTATTCCTGCAAATTATTTGTAATATCTTTTCATTGTTTTTTTGTAAAGATATTTCCAATACATCATAGGGTCGCAAATTGCGGACTATGTTTATTATTCTTTTTTCATAATCTGATAATTCATCAGTTATAACTAATTGAAGCTTGTTGGTTTCCATTTATTCTATTATTTAAAAGTCTTGTAATTGGATTTATAACAAGAGTAGATTTAGTCGGCTTCTCAAACTCAAAATACATTCTCATAATTGCTGTATCTAAAATATCAGGACTACGCCCCAATAATTCTTTCATCTTATTTTTTGGTTCAATAGCCAACTTTCTTTCTTTATCAACATCTGCTCTTTTTAATTGTTCCGCTTCTTCAATAAACTTATTTCTACTATCATCGTCTATCCAAGTTACAGATATTTTATGTGCATTGATAAGTTCTGAAAGATAATATGCACATTGTGTTTTTAAATTCTTAAAATTATCAGGCTTGTTTGTAATCTTATTCAAGAAAGGAGTTCTATTAGCCATAAACCCTTTTGCTCCTTTCACTTGGTCTAACACGCCCCCACCAATTCCATCTTCATCAATTATGCAATGAGAATAAGGAATCTTTTCATCTCTTAAAATTTCTTTAACTCTATCAGCAACAACAGTTGTATCTTGTTTTTCTAATACCTCTATTGAATACCATTCCAGTCCTTTCCATAATGATATAACTGTTTTATCAGAACCAAATCTGGCTACATCAACGATACACCATTTTTCATTTGTTTCTTCTATTGTATTGGTAAATAAATCAATAAGATTATCGTACTGAATTAAACTATTAACATCAGTGTCGTATTCCCAATTACCAAAAAGCAATCTATCTTTTGAAACTTTATCAAGTGATTGCAACACTGTAAGATAAGTTTTTGATAGAAATTTATTATCACCAGGCAAGGCAGGAACAAATGCTTTTGAACTATCAAGAGTTCCTTCTTTGAATGGTTTATAAAATTCCAAATAAAGAAAATTCTTGCTTGGGTTACAAGTCATCAATAACTTAGGAATGATTCCATATTCGTCAACTTTATAACGCAAGCGGGATTTTACTACATTCTTTGCTTTTTCAGAAATTTGCGACGCTTCATCAATAAACGCACCAGTATATTCTGTAGAACCCAATGAATCATAATCAGGGTCTGATGGATAATATGCTAAATCTTTTAGAAAAACTTGAGAATTTGACTGAGTAATTGTAATTATTCCGTCCATTGGGGAATATACATAATCAACGTCTTTTATCATTCCCCAAGCTTTGCACACTTCAAAAAATGTAAGCAAGGTTGATTGTTTGAGTTGTTTCATTACAGACCTACCTAACAACCATCTGCTTTCTGGATATGTTAAACAACAAGAAATTAGCCACGCACAACCTAAATATGATTTTCCATTTCCTGCTGACCCTCCATATAAAACTTCTGTTTTAATTTTATCTGATAATAAATCAAAAGCCTCTATTTGTTTATCTGTTGCTTCCCATTCTACATCTCTGGTCTTAGTTTCCATTTGCTTTTTTAATTATAATAGATTTAATGGGTATAGAAATTTTTCCTGTATGATTTATATTATCAGTAACTTTACCTAAGAATCTTTCACCAACTTCTTTAATTGCTTGTATATTGCCTTTTTTAGCAGACGAAATTAAAGCAGCCACAATGGGTGCTTTATTTTTTAAAATTTCAGAAAGCAAATAATCTTCATAAAGTTTTCTTTGAAGTTCTCTATCTTTAGTTCTCTTATGTTTTCCTTTATTTTTTGCTAACTGATTTCCTTTTGTGAACATTTTTTTATGTAAGAATACACGAAATACATACTACTTAACCTTTTTGATAATATCTATAATTTCTTTAATTTCTTCTTGAGTATAGAATCTCCAACTCCTGTCTGGATATTTAATTTCTCCCTTAGGTCTACTTATCAATCCTTTCTTTTCCCATCTTAATACTGATTGATATGTATAAGGTAATCCAGCGTCTTTGAGTGATTTTAGAAGAACACTTTTTGGATAAAAATTAGTCATTATTTTTCATTTACAACTTCAAACTTTTTAAGAAGTTCCTCATATAGTATTCCTTCTGATATATTCATTTCTTTTTCAGTTTTCTTTATTGCTTTATATGCTACTTTCAAGTCTTCTAAGTTGCTCGGCAAAACGTCAATAACGAAGTCTTCGTTTAAAAGCTTACCCATTTCGATATTTACCAAAGATAAATTCTCTGGAGTAATATCATATTTAGTTCCATTCTCTATCGTCTTAAAATTACCTTTTTCATCCTTATTAGAATATTGTTTTAATAGGGAATCTCTTTCTTTATCTATATCTGTTAATTCTTTAACTAATATCGTTACCACTCTGTTTCTTGCCCGCGATTCAGAAGCTGAAAGAGGAACATTCATAAACGAAATAACGCTTTCTACTAACCCTTTCTTAATACTGATTGATTTTATGTTTTTCATATTTTATTATGTTTATATCTATATTATACATTTAGGAATAGAGGTAGTAAAACTAATATAATACTATCTACTTATAAAAATAGTTAAATTATCTATTTCTTTCCATTCCCCATTGACTTTAATATAAGAAAAAGAGTCCTCTCCACTTGGAGAAACTGATTCACTTATACTTGGGCTTTCAGAAATAGATGTACTTGGAGATATGCTCGCCGAAGATGAAATTGAAGGACTTGTTGAAACCGATAAAGAAGCAGAAATACTCTCACTTGAAGAAGGAGATAAAGAAGCACTAATACTTGAACTTTCGGATACCGAAGGACTGATTGAAATTGAGGTAGATGGACTTTGACTTATTGATATTGATGGTGAAATGCTTGCCGATATGCTTGAAGAAGGACTAACGCTAGCCGAAACCGAAGGACTTAAAGAAGTCGAAGTCGACGGACTCAAACTCGGTGATATAGAAGCACTTATAGAAGAACTCGGCGAAACCGAAGGACTAATAGATTCAGAAGCACTTGGACTAACTGAAATACTCGTAGAAGCGGATAACGAAGGAGATTGAGAAATAGAAGTAGAAGGACTTGTTGAAGCACTTATCGAACTACTTGGGCTTGTAGAAGGGCTTACAGAAGGACTTGCAGAAATAGACAAAGATGGAGAAGTTGAAGGACTTGGTGAAGCTGAAGAATCATCCGTAGAATAAGTAATAAGAGAATCAAAGCAGGAATGATAATCTGCTAACATCCAGTTATTAGTCATTGCACTACTACTTGCAATTCTAATTTCATCTACAGTACCTGACAGCTCATAGTAGTACTTAGTGTTTGAAGTACGATAGTTTCTACCAAAATATAATTTTTTATCATTAGTATTAAGCGAACCTGTTCTCGCAGGTGACGAAACATTGATACCATTTATGTAAATATTGATTTTTCCACCGATATACGTGAATGCAATATGATATGTCGTAGATGCTTCAAGAGTGACTGTATAGTTCGTGTATGCTCCACTCAATCCTCCGTGAACAACTCGCAAAGTGTGAGTTGTACCCGAATTGTAATAAAAGATACCAAACGTTGCAGGAGTGCCAGCATCATCAGTCCAAAACTCTTTCATACAAATAGTTTGCCAGTCTGCTGGAAATGCTGCTGGAGTTTTCCATATTGCTTCTACGACTAGATTTGATGTTATGTCAAGACTTGCAGAGTCTTCTATAGAAATATATTCATCTGTGAATAATTGACCTCTAGCAATCGTACCTGCTGTTTCTAAAGGAGTGTTTGCAGATAATTTTGTTCCATCGTTGTTATTTGCAGTACTGTCGAGTATTGTTGAAGTTGTCGCATCTTTCATGTGCCACACTCCAGCGTATCCTGACGTCCAGACATTTTCAGGATCAGCCCCGTCTATTGTATCCGTATCCCTAAAATATAAATATATCACTGTATCAACTGTTGAAGATATACTAGGAACTTTAACCCAATATTCGGCCAGCTCATTTGTGCTATCGTGGCGTTCTCTTTCATATTTTAATAATGTAGTTCCATCTGAAGAAGTAAAACGAATATCAAAACCATCAGAATTTGCTTCTGCAAAATTAAAATTTGTAGAAGTTAATTTTACAAGTAACGGAAAATCAGTAAGAGTTTCCCCTATCTTTGTGTGGTCTATTGATAATTTTTTTCTTTTAGTATAACCATCTAAATACTCAAGACCTTCACTTG
>Ga0172381_10002787_pt1 | contig 18916 bp, 31 predicted proteins | sample Leawel6488metaG_FD_119754 | JGI IMG/M metagenome (GOLD analysis project Ga0172381, IMG submission 119754) | Leachate microbial communities from a municipal landfill in Southern Ontario, Canada - Leachate well 64-88 metaG | ecosystem: Engineered > Solid waste > Landfill > Unclassified | place...
AGACTAAAGCCAGTTTATCAGGCCGCGCCGGAGATGCTGGAAGTGTTAAAAGGAATAGTTGAAGAAGATTTTGTTAGAGAGTTTTCTTGGCAGCTTGCCGACAAAGTACGTGCAGCTCTCAGTAAAGCCGAATCAAAGGAGGTTGAACTATAATGGCAATGTCAGAACAAACATTAACTCAGGAGCGGACTAGCTTCGTCGTGGTAACTCGATATGGCGGGGAGCAGGTAGTTGCTCAGGAGCAGGGAAAGCCCTCAGCGGTAAAGCATAGAGCGGCGAAGAAGTTACCGAAGGTCCTCAGCAGAGAAGAAGTGTCCCGGATATTCAAGGCGATTAATACCGAATGTGCTACCGGATTAAGGAACTATGTTTCCTATCTGTTAATGTATCGTTGCGGACTCAGAGTAAGCGAAACCATCAATCTCTCAGTAAGAGACGTAAATTTCGAGACCGCCCAGGTTTACGTTCAGCAAGGCAAAGGGCATAAAGACCGTTATGTCCCTCTGGACAATGAAACAATCGAATGGTGCAAACGATGGTTAGCAATCCGGCCGGGCTCAGCAGGGAACCGTTTTCTTAGCACCATAAAGGGCACAAAATTAAGTGCCAGGTATTTTAATCAGTCTTTATGGCGGCTAGGACAAAAGGCTAATGTTTATATTCAGGACGAAGACGAACTGGGCAATATGCACAATCATATATTCCGGCACTGCTACGCTACTGAGTTACTAGAAGAAGGTTACAACCTGATCGAAGTCCAGCAACTACTAGGCCATGCTACATTGGGTATGGTGACGACCTACGCGCATTTAAGGCCCGGAGAACTAGGAAAGAAGATCAAGGGCAGGAAGTCAATGCTATAAGAACTCGACACAGCGGTTAAGGCGTTGGGATAGGGGGGGGTATTATGCAAGATACCGGCATAACTATGAAAAAAGTTTTTAAAATAATGGATTTATTGGGGTGCAGTATTGACCACGAATATTGGTATGATGAAGAAGGCATAGAAGGTACCTGTATTACTTTACCCAATGGCGAAGAGATAAAGGTTTGGGGTTGGGATGAAGATTGCTTTATTGATGAGTTAGTAGAAAATTTAACAAAGGCGTTGGAATAGTGGGGGAATTGATATGATAAAAGTGAAATTTGCCTGTACTGAAAATATGAATAGGTTTGAAGAGGAAATGGAATTTGAGGATAACGTTTCCGACAAAGACATTGAAGAGGCGTTTGTAGATTGGGTATGGGAACAAGTTGGCGATCATTATTATTGGGAAAGGAAAGAATGATTCTCAGCAAGAAAGGATCTCATCATGCGCATAGACTATCTAATTCGGGCGATAATTAAGTGGTGGAGGAAAAAGTTTAAATAGTTTTCTCAGTGTGTATAAAACATGTTAATTTGGGGAATAATAATATTAGCGGGCTAGAGAAGGAAGTCATGAGCCTTGTCGAAAGCCGTAACCGCTTAACGGTTGCTCGCTAATTTATTATTTAAGCGGGCAGGATAATACCTGATAAGCGGAAGGTGTTTTTTTATGGCTATGTCTACCTCTAAGGAATCACTTCAACAGCAAATCTTTAAATGTATCGCTACTGCTACCGGTAATGCCGATATTCTCACATCGCCCAAACCTATCTTAAAGGCTTTCAAAGGAGACCATGCCAAAACTATTTTCCTGTCTCAGCTGCTTTATTGGAGTGATAAAGGCAAAAGAAAAGATGGTTGGTTTTATAAAGCCTATAAGGAATGGGAAGAAGAATTATTCATATCTCCCTACCAAATCCGCAAGTACACCAAAGAATTTGAACTGGCAGGATTTATTGAAACCAAACTCAAAAAGGTTAATAATACACCTACCGTTCATTATAAAGTGAACCCTAAAGCCGTATATGACTGGATTGTTAAAAAATTTGACAATAGATTATTAAATAATTTAACTTCCGATTATGAAATTACTTCACAATCTTATATTACAAAGACTACGGCAAAGACTACAACAAAAACTACTAAAAGAAATAAGGGAATTTCCGGGGAAAATTCGATGTCATTTAAAACCTTTACCAAGAAGAACCCGGAGAGTATTATCCTTGATGATATTATTCCAGCAGTTGACTATTATCTGGCTTCCTATAGGTCTTATACTGGCAAGATCCATCCGAACCTAAAGGAAAACCAATGGGAAAAGGTAGCAGTTAAAATATTGTATGTTGAATCCGAACATTTAAAGACTTACCTAGAATTAGATGAGCTTGAAAAAATAGTGGACAAGCATTTTGTTACTGAATAAGAGAACTGCGATTGGAATATATTGCATTTTGTTCATAAGGATATTATCAAAAATCGGTTCTTTGAGGAATGTTATAATGACCATGAGAGATAGTAAATATAAATAGAACCGAATATATGACGCGCCCGGCCCCTTCGGGGCCTTTCTTTTTGCCTAAAATTAATTCTGAATCGTAGTTAAAATACCATCGTCAAAATATAAATACCCTCCGTTATAAACCCACTGCTCATGTATTCCGTACCTACCAGTTGTTTTGTTAATTTTACGAGGATTTCCCCAGTTTGAGTTTCGTACCTGTTCTTGCGTCATTCCCATTCTGACGCCCTCTGTTTTTGCTTTTGCCTTTTCTTGGGCATCTTTTGCGATCTTGTCAGTTTTTTGTTTTGCTTCATATGCCTAGTCTATACCATGTTCACAACATATGCAAGTGTTTTTCAATATTTTTTTCCTTTTTTCTCCCAAATCCTATGGCAATTGTTTTTCGTGTTTTAGACATATTTGCCTATTGCCTTTTATGTCGCATTGCTATATATTTATTTTATCCACAGAAGGGAGGACATGCCAATAATGCTAAAATATTCAGCCATATCAAAAAACCGCGAAAAACTAGGCATTTCACAAGGAACACTCTCAAAACTAACCGGTATCAGACCAGACATGATCTCCCGGTTGGAAAACGGTAGACAAATGAACCCTACTTTATTAACACTCGAAAAACTGGCTCAAGCATTACAAATTCCAGTATCCAAATTAATCGACGAAAAACAAATCACAAACTAATTATCCCCAACCACTTCTACCGGAAAGGAGGACAAGCAGATAATTTGTTCTTTGACAACTGAATGACAACCAAGAGACCAAACGCAGTCGTGCGAACTGCAATTAAGCAGAACGCATTCTAGCGACGGCTAGGCGGGCTATCCGAAACTCTGGTGATGAACTGTATGATGCCGGTAACGGAGGAAGCAGGGAGATAGAGGCACGTAACGAGATGCCGGTTATGGGGAGCAGTAATGAACGCAGTAACGCTAATGACGATTAGAGCGCAAAGATGATGTATCAATTCTATTTACTAGAGTGGAGTCCGTGCCGTCGCGAGATGGAGCCCGAACCGACTAGTGATGATTGAGAATATGGAGGCAAATTATTCTTATTAAGGAGAAATCATATGTCATCAGATCTAACAGTAACAGAAATGTGCGACGGTTGCGGTTGGCAGAGAAAAAACCTTTCCTGCAAAGTGTTCACCGAGCCAGATTATATTTACAAGCACCGCAAAAGCAAATGCTTCGCAAAAGTCACACCGGAGAGAGCAAAGCGAATCGAGTTTGAAATCAAAATGCGGAATAATAAGGAAATTATTTAGGGAGGAGACAAGTTTGTGAAGAAAAACCCCGGACGCAAAGAAAGACACAGGACGGCCAAGATAAATCGTAACGAGGTAGGCAGGAAAAGAGCAAAGCATAACGAGTGGCTACAACACATGCAATATATTTTAGCATGGCGAGCCTATAAAAAAACCAACGAGAAGGCTAGTAAAACCGGGCTCAGGAAATTACTTTCCAGTCTTTTGACAAGGCGGGCGGCATCATGCTAAAGCGAGTCGAATTAACACCCGAGAAAAAGAGCGAGGTCATAAAACTTTTCTGCAAATCGGAGAAAATGAAGGAGCTTGTGGAGGAATTTATCAAGTCATTCAAGGTATTAGAAGGCAGACAGGATACAACCACTAAGAGCAAGGATCCGGAAGAATACGTCATCTGGTCATCTATTTTACAAAAGACAATTAGGATCCCGGTAAAAGAATTATTAGGTTAAGGAGGTATTATATTGGACAAAGGATCACTGGCATATTTCAAGGATAAAGCCGAGAAGGGCGCAAGGCTAGTCGCTAAAATCGAGTATTGCGAAAAGGCGCTAACCAATATCGAAAAGAACGGTATGGGTTTTGTATCAATTTTCATTTCGGACATAAGACGAAACATAGATTTTACAACCAACGGTTCACCAATAGGCATCCAGGGTCAAGACTCCGTTGACTGCTACGGCGAAATAGCTCTGCAAGTCATCAAAGACCTGCGCGACCGCTATCAAGCCGAGTTCGACGCGTTATAAGGAGGAAATGAATTGTTTGAATCCACGAAAAAGTTTATTTGCCAAGAAATCAAAAAGCAATTAGAAAGCATATCATTGCATCGGCATAATAGTTTTTACCCCATATTGCCGAAATCATCATATACTTGGCCCGAAGCTAAAGGCATCGACGAAACTGTACGTTACTTAATCCAAGATGGTCGTGATAAAACAAAGCATATTTCCCAACTCCAATCCGACCTAACCAACATCCACGCCCACTACCGCACCGAACTCTGCGGATGCTGCTGCCACGAATCGGTCTGCAATAAAAAGGACGGTATCAAATACGGCGACGAGTGCGAGGAACATTCATTTCCCTGCTGGTACGAGACTGAATTAAGCGAGATTGAGCCGGAAAAAATGGAAGCCGAGAAGGAGGAAAATCCATGCTGTTCAAATTCTGGAAATGGAGATTAGAAGTCAAACTCAAAAGCCTTGATACGGATAATAGAATAATCCATTTAAGCCAAGAGCTTTTAAAAGAGGTTGTAAAATCAGGACGCAATATGGAAACTACAACCGGATTAGCCACAATACAAATTCATGTTCACCAACATCTTGACGGCAATAATGGCTATATCGAAAACGTTGTTGCTGGTTGGCAATTGAAACTCAATGACACAGGTTATATAAAATGGAAACATCCAAAAGAATAGCTCCCCCACTACCGCAAATAGTCAGGAGAGCCAAGAGTAAGAAAACACCTATAGTTTACTTTATACACCTTATGAGGACAAGTTGAAATTAGAACCAAATTTTGACAGGGCAGTCGAGAAATTGTTTATCGCAAATTCTCCCAACCAAGCTGCTCTGTCTTTATTTTATTTGAGGGAGGAAAAATTTAATGAATAGAGACGAAATTATTAAGAGACTCGAAACGTTACCCGCAGATATATTTAGCGCTGAAAAAAGCGTCATAAATGCCGTAAACGAGATACAGGAAGCAAAAGAAGAGCTAACAAACGAGCAAGGCAGATTGCTTGTTAATGGCACGATTGACGGCAAGAACGCCGAGATTAGGGCGGCTCAACTGCGCGAAAGAACCGAAGAAGAGACAAAAGGAGTACAACGCGCTGAAAACAAAGCCAGTGTGGCAAAGGCTAACCTGAATTTCCTTCTTAACGTTCAGTCAAATTTTAGGGCCATTGCCGGGATACTAAAGGGGGCTGAATAAATGACCCCTAAAGAAAACTTTAAAGAACTCATGACCGGAATAACCCGTAATGGGACCGAAAATCTGGCTACCTATCTGGAAGAGCAATCCGATTTTTATACCGCTCCTTCCAGTACCAAATATCATCTTTCAGTTCCCGGCGGATTGGTTCAACATAGCTTGAATGTCCATAAACTACTTGCTCATAAAGAAAAAGCCTATCGGCTGGGCATTGACCCCGAAACGTTGCTAATCACTTCCCTGTTTCACGACATTTGCAAAGTTAATTTCTATGGAACGGACACCCGCAACGTCAAAGAAAATGGGCAATGGGTACAGAAGCAAATCTATGTTGTTAAAGATCAATTCCCTATAGGACACGGTGAGAAATCGGTTATCATGCTACAAAACTTCATCATCTTAACCGAAGAAGAACAACTCGCTATTAGATGGCACATGGGGCCGTTTACTGAGGGGTTTGATTCTTTTACTCTCAAACAAGCATATAACGCAGCGGCCAAAAAATATAAGCTAGTGCCTGCCCTATTCGCGGCAGACCATGAAGCTAGCCAAATATTTGAAAGCGAGGGCGAATAAAAATGGCTAAAAAGAAAGTCAAACCTAGCGGATTAAAACCCGGCGATAAGGTTGTAATGCACACCTGTTTAGAAGCGAGAAGCGAGAAATACAAAGACAAGGTATGGACAGTCAATTCAGAACCTTGGGACTTGTGCGGAAGTGAAGTTGTTTTATTAGAGGGATTCAGGGGCGGTTTTGCAACTGAGTATCTCAAGAAAGCGGAGGTAGTGTAATGCATAAATGTTGCGATTGTGGCAAAGAGGCATTTCTATACTCGCTTACCTGCACTAGGCCCGCCAACCGAGATATACCGGATAGCAAAAATACTACGGCTAGTCGAGGGCTTTGTTTTGAATGTGCGAATATTGAAGCTAAAAAACAGGGATTGCCTAATGTTAAAAAGGGGGATTAAATAAATGTCTGAATCAACCGCAATAGCCGTGCGCGCACCAATGGACCTAACGGCCAACATCGAAGAACTCCAAAAAAAGAAATATAATATTTTGCTACCCGTAACCAGATTTGCCAGCCAGAATGAACTTTTTGTACCAAGGCTTGATATCGTCTTGCCGGACATAGCTGCTGGGGACTTCTATAAACAAGGCGGGAAATATGTAGACGAGAAATGGGTAGACTTTATGGCACCCGCTGGAGTTTTCCTAAACAAAATAGCAAGTGCCGCAAACATTCAATGGCATCCTGATAAATGCGGTCACACAGTCCTTGAAAAGAATCGGGTAGTCTATAAGGCAGTAGCCGCCTTAAGGCAAGCTGACGGACAATGGAGAACCATAACAGACGAATATGAATTGGACCTTGAGGTTATCGAAGATGAACTCAGAATGGACTATAAAAAGAAGGCTAAAACCAAAACCTTCCAAGATAAAATGAAAAAGGAAGGCATGGAGATAGAGGACTACGTCATGCGTGACCTACTCCAAAAACGTAGACACAAATTGGCTTTGGCCGCCAGTGGTGCCATGAATCGGGTTATAAGAAAAGCATTAACATTGAAAAGTACTTATCTTTTAAGCGAGGCTCAAAACCCTTTTGCTATTGCTCGTTTTGATTTCCAGCCTGATTACAATGACCCCACAGTAAGACGTTATGCTTCAATAGCTGCCATTCAAGCGCAGAATGATTTATATGGTCAAGGCTCTGCTGCTATGCCCGAGGATATAACACCGGGAGAAATAGAAGCATCTGAGAATATGGTGAGCGCCGGACAAACTGCTAATATTGACGGCCAGATAATTGATATGGAAACCGGAGAGATTCAAGGAATGGAGATTATCGACGTTACCATTGAAGAAAAACCCGACCCACCAATGATAGGTTGCGAAGGCGAGGACTGTGGTGGTATTCTCGAACCCTTTATTGATGCAGATAAAAACGAGTGGCAACCGGAAGCGTGGGCAGATAAAACCAAAGAACTGACAGGCCGCAAGCTATGCGTAGCCTGTTTCATCAAATGGCAAAAAGAGCAGAAGGCGACTAAGGAAGCTGAGAAAGCCGCCAAGAAGGCCGGGAAGGAGGGAAAGTAGATGGGCAATGAAATGATGAGTCTACAAATCAATCAAGATATGGTTAAGCCTATTCTTGAAAAGCAGATACAAGCGGCGATTTTAGCCAATATTGGCAACCCTGAACAGTTAATTCAAAAAGTTGTGGCGGTAGCATTAAGTCAAAAAGTAAACCGGGAAGGCAAAATTAGTCAATACAGTTCAGATAACAACTATGATTATCTTGAAGTCTTAGTGGGTCAATCTATCCGCGAGGCCGCCAATGAGGCGATAAAACAATGGCTTACTGATAATCAAGAGCAGTTAAAAGTGGCTATAACTAAAGAACTTAATAAACCCGCAAGATTAAAGTCTATTGTTGGGGCGTTTGCGGATGCCGCCGAAAAATCGTTTAAGAGTGATTGGTACTTTAAGTGTGACGTGAAGTTTTCAGAAGCAAAAGAGTAGGGAGGGCAACATGAAAATTTGTCAAATAGCAGATATTCACCAGGGGCTAGGTTATCCGGGGACTTCTCCCTTGTCCAGGTTTGAGGATATAAACCGCGTATTAGACTGGACAGCAGACTATCTTATTGCCGAGAAGGTTGACCTAGTATTGATAGCAGGCGACTGTTTTAAAGATGCCAAAGTTATGTTTGACCGCGGCGCTGATGAAACTATTTGTATTGGTAATTGGCTAAGAAAGATATCGAGTGCAGGAATAGAAGTAATTGTCATATCGGGTACACCAAGCCACGACAGCATCGCAGGGTACAAAATCCTTAAAGAAATGCAGATACCCAATGTTTCAATTTACACTCAACCACAGATAATGCCGGTTTTTATTACAGGTGGACCCGGTGAAGAAGATGTTAATGTCGCCTGTCTCCCTGGTCTTAACCGTTCTTCCCTGATGACCCAAGATGAATACAAATGCTTGCCACCTGAGCAAGTCCATCGGATTATGACAGACAAAATAACTCAGCTTTGCCAAGGAATGGCGGCGCAAATGCCGGATGATAAGCCTAAAATTCTAATGAGCCATCTAACATATCAGGGTTGCGACTCAGGTTTTCAAGACTTACTAATGCAACACGAACCCATTTTAACTAGGGAAGCCACACAGGGATTTAATTTAATCTGCTTAGGTCACATTCATAGGCCGCAGGTTATTGATAGCAAGGTTTTCTACAGTGGCCCGATTGAAAGGTTAAGTTTTAATGAGGAAGATATATTACCGGGATTCTGGATACATGATGTAGGAGTAAGTAAAAAACTTGAAATCCAACCGTATCCCATATATTCGCAGTTTATCGAAACTCCTGCTCGCCGATATGTAACGCTTGAACTAGATCAATTGGATATGGAACACGTTTTATCTGCCGATTTAGCCTACGTAGCATTTATGCAAGAAATTGACCTTAAAGACTCCATCGTTCGCCTGTGCTATTCCTGCTCTGAGGAAGTCGCCAAGCAGTTGAATAGGAAACAGTTGGAAAAGGCATTGTATGATGCGGGGGCGTTCTATGTCAGCGAAATAAAAGCCGACGTTCAGCGAGTAGACCGCGCTAGAGATAATTCGGTTAACGAATCATTAGGGCCGCTAGAAGCCCTCGACAAGTGGGCGATCAATCAAGGAATAGAGGAAAGCGAGAGGCAGGCATTAGCGGTGCTGACAAGTGAATTGATGGAGGGATAAATTTGTTAGACATTGACTTTGAAACACCCGAAGAAGGTATCGAAAAATTAAAAAGCGCAGTTAAAACAAGAAATCAAATGGGCGGCGCAATGTACTGGAATATTTGTGAAGATGACTGCTTGAGATTGGCCGATAAATTGACAGCACAAGGAGTAGACAAAGACCTGATAGCCTCTATCGGAGGATGGACACGGAGAAGATAAGGAGGAATAAACTTGACCCCAAATAAAATTTCATTAAAGAATTTCCGAAAAATCCCGGCAGTTGAAATAGACTTGACCGGGATTTCGCTTGCCAGCATAGTCGGGGCTAATGGCTATGGTAAAAGCTCGACCTTCGCCTACGCCCCTCTATTTGCCTTGTTTGGTAAACCTGCCCCCGGCTGTAGCCTTGACGATATGGTCAGGACAGGCCAGCAGGATATGAGCGTGACTTTTGAGTTTGAGCATAATAGAGAAGTCTACCAGGTAATCAGAACTCGAAGCACAAAAGGCAAGGGCAAGTCATCATGCGAGTTTCAAAAGCAAATCACTACTGGTTGGCAATCACTCTCCGGAACTACCATGAGAGAAACGGATGCTAAAATCGAAGCCCTGTTATCCCTTGACGCTAATACCTTCTGCGCCAGCTCGCTAATACTTCAAGGGGATGCAGCAAACTTCACGAAGAAACTGCCGGGCGAAAGAAAAAGCGTACTCAGTCAGATATTGGGACTTGAAATTTACGACCGGTTACAATCTCTTGCTAAGGAAAAAGAAAAGGCCATGAGCGTCAAATTAGAAGCTAGCAAGCAGACATTGGAAAGATTGTCGGAAGAACTAAAAAACCTACCTTACTATGAAGGCAAGCTCGAATCTATTCAACAGATAATCGCCTTGACGAGTATTGATATTCGGACTAAAGAAACCGAGCTTTCCGAGATTCAAGCCGTTATAAAAGATTTAGAAGCAAAGCGGTTAGAAACCAAGCAGATTGAAAAACAGATTGACACTTTGATTCAGGAAATGGACGATAAACAACTCGAAATGACCACATTTGAGGAAAAGATTGTTATTGCAAACGACGTTCTTGAATCAGAACCCTACATCACTGCTAAGGTTGCAGAACTTGAACAAATCAAGCCTCAAATCCCTGTAATGGAAGCCAAGGAAGCCCGGTTAAAGGAGTTGCAGACCGAAGAAAAGAGACTGTCCAAAGACGAAACGACCCTTGCCGATGAGCAAGCAGAACTAGCAAAGCGGATTACTGCCCTCATTGTTGACCTTCGGAAAAAGGATGAACTTAAACTAGCGAGTGAGCAGTATCAGCAGGGCCTAGTGGGATTGAAGGGGCTTGATGAAAAAGCAGAGCAAGCACAGGCAATACGGGACCAAATGACCGCCCTTGAAAAACAGACCGATGCGTCGGCCGACCTACTATCTGAGTTGAAAAATCAAATTAGACTCTTACAATCTGAAAAGGATACTTGTCAAAAGAAGGTCGAAATACTAATAAACTCAGGTTGTATTGCTCCTGCCGATGCTCATTGTAAATTTCTCGCAGATGCTCAAAAGGCTAGGCAAAGAATCCCTGTAATTGATGAAGAAATTACCAATCTTGAGATGCAATGGGCCGAACAAAACAACACCAGAGAACCGATGTTAGAGCAAGTTAGGACCTTTTATCAGCAATGGGAGGTCTTGAAATACGACAAGGCTGTTCATGCCACCCTTAAAAAGCAATCCGAAGCCCTACGCAAACAAGCCGACCTCTACACTTCTCTATCCGGCAAAGAAGAGCTCTTGCAGACTGTTCAGCAACAACATAAGCAGTTAGATGAGAGAATATTTGCTATTAATGACCAGGTATTAGCCATGCAGCGTGACATTAAGACTCTTCAAGCTGAAACCGAAAGCCTGCCAAATCTAAAGGCATCTATCCCCTCGCTTGAACTGTACGTCAAGCAAAAGGACAAATTTCCCGAAGCGAAAGCAACGATTCAGAGTGCCAAAGATGCGATAGCTAAACTTGAAACCGAGATAGCCACCAAGAACGAGCAGAGAAAAGCCCTGCAAAACGATTACCTGCGACTGTCCCATAGGCTTGAACCTGAATTCAAATTAACCAAAGAGCATGAAGGCGAAGTCCAGCACGCTATCAAAAACCTGCAGATCGGATTAAACAACCTCTATGTTGACCAGGGGACCTATCAAGCTAAACTGGATGAGCTCAACAAAGCACAGGCCGAACACGACAGGCTCAAAACAGAACTCGCGCCTACCGCTAAAGAACTAGTCAGATGGCAGACATTAATAAAAGCGTACGGCAAGTCTGGTATACCTGCCTTGATTATCGAAAATTCTATCCCTGACCTAGAGCTAATCAGCAACGATATTTTAAGTCAGATGACCAACGGGCAAAACTCGCTAAGATTCGATCCCCTGCGGGACAAGAAGGATGGCAAGGGTCAGATTGAAACCTTGGATATTTGGGTGAACGATGATTCGGGTTACGAAAGGATTTATGAAACTTATTCTGGCGGCGAGGCTTTGAGAATTGATTTAGCAATTAGGTTGGGGCTAGCTGAGTTGTTGGCTAACCGGGCAGGCTCTAAAGTTGAATTTGTGGTTGGTGACGAGCTTTTTGGTTCACAAGATAAGGGGCACACAGAGCTTGTTATTCAAGCCCTAAAGGCGATAGCGCCGAGATTCAAGAAGGTTCTAATCATAACCCACATTGAAACCGCTCAGGCAATGTTTGACCAGCAAATAGTTATGAGCGAGGGCGGCCGGGTTGAGATTCAATTTAATTAGAAGGAGGCCAAAATGAATAAGCTAAAATTCGATACCATTGGAAACATAGGCGATAACTGGCTAATTGCATCATGTGGCAAAGATATTAACGACGATAAGGAATACATCGTGACTACCGACTATGTTCACTGTAGCGAGCTATCCGCTTGGTCAGCGAAGGAATACGCCGTATTATTTGCCAATGCACCAGCTATGGTTCTGCTAATGATTGATTTTATTGACGGAAAGCTAACCGCTAAAGCGACAAAGCCGATGATGGAATCAATCTTAGACAAAATCAAACAGGAAGCCACGGCAAAGGAGGTACGCCCATGATTCAACCAGTGACCCGAATACCGCCCCTAAGTCGCATAGACAAAGTTCACCGGAGCAAGCCTTATAAAATCGAATCATTGCCACTAGATATGCCCCAGGCGAAGCGGAAAGCAAAATCTAATACCATGTATCGCCTAAGCCCTTGGCTAATCACATTGGGCTTTATTTTGGTAGTAGCGTTGTTAGACGGATTGATTGGAGGGTAAAAGAAAAGGATATGGTCGAGCCAATAAACTTTATAAACACATTAAGAGAATCCGACACTTATATTCCGTACATTTATCTTCATGGAGGGTGCTATCAATTTTATAAAGTACTTAAACTGCTTTACCCTCGAAAGGCAGTTGCATATAAGGTGAAAACCACCCAACTATCAGACTACGACCACATATTAACAAAAATTGATGGAAAATATTATGACATTACCGGAGAAGTTCAATCCGATACTTATTTTGGGCTAGAAAGAGCGACTAGGCAAGAAAAAGAGGTTTTTAAAACATGGAGTTTTGCTTTTAACAATTGGCTATATAAGGAATGTCCCAATTGTGGCGAACCTATAACTGGATAAGGACGGTGATAATATTCAAGTTCAATACAAGCTAACAAAACACTACCTAATAATTTTCTACACCCTGCTTATTCTTAGCGGTTGGCTAGTCTTTAGATTTGCCGACAAAATAGATAACGAAGTGCCTGTCGTACCCGAATCGCAAGTCCAAATCGTCAAAGTCAGAGCAACCGCATTTTGTCAATACGGTTACGATTCTAACGGCATAGACTACGGCCCCGGCTATGTCATTATCAGCAGTCAAAGCGAGATCCCGCTTTATTCCCTACTGGACATTGACATTTACGGTGAAGCGCAGGCAATCGGAGTATCGGATGAACTGGCGAAGGATGAAATCGAACTATGGTATAACGCGCCGAGTAAAATACCAATGTTTGGCGAACAGGAAGCGTATGTGAGAGTTTTGGAGAAAGGAGATAAACCGGAAATGAGGGATTAAGGAGGCATCCAATTGAATAGCGCCACTGGCATCCGGCAGATATTGACCGGATTTTTTTATTGGGATAGTAGCTAAGTTTACCCGGAACCTACTCTAAAAATATTGAAAGGATGATTTTAATGGCAGAAGAAAAATTGAGTTTCGCTACCTTAGCGGGTGGAGGCGTAGAAGAAAAGTTGCAGTATGCATTAAAAGAAGTTGCGGCTAATATAGCCGACCCGAATACCGATGCCAAGAAGGCAAGAAGTATCACAATGAAAATAACAATTAAACCCAACGAATCCCGTCAGGTTTCAAATGCGGAAATTAACGTTACAACCAGTACGGCCGCGCCCAAGGGCATCAGTACAACTTTGCTGATTGACCGAGACGAAAAAGGCCAAGCCGTTGTATCTGAAATGTACGGCAAGGATCCCAACCAGGGTGTAGTCGATTTTGAGACAGGCGAAGTAATTCATATGGCAGGAAGGAGAGAGGCGAAATAATGATACAAAAAGCAATCGATTATTTAATTGACTTAGGAAGAAAAAACAATCCCATCGTAGTAGTAGAGGGGAAGAATTATTCAGTTGAAAACCTTACTCCAGTTAAAGAGATCGGGCCAGCGGCATTAGGATTCAATTTCCTTGATTCCCTGGTAACGTATATCAAAGAGAATATTGACAGCTACCTGCCGGAAGCTGGCTTAATCATCGAGATTAAGAACCCAACACAGGTAAGCCTACACACCGAGATATTAGGCTCTTTCAGCGAGAGATTCACACCTGTTTTTTGTACTGCCTTAATAGAGCAATTCCCTTACGGAAAATTTGTTTCACCCGAAGAATTTGTCATCCGCGCTCAGTCTCAGTTCGTTGAAACTGAGGACTTAACAAAGATAAGGGCTATTGCCGGAAATGTTCAAACCGAAGAAGTCTTAAATTTCTCTGACGATGGCATAAGCCAGCAGGTCACGGCAAAAAGCGGCATAACTAGAAGAGAAAATGTGATATTGCCGCCAAGAGTTAGATTGGCACCATACCGCACCTTCATCGAGATTGAACAACCGGAGAGCGAATTTGTATTCCGAGCAAAGAAAACAGATGGTTTACCGAATTTTGCCTTGTTTGAAGCAGATGGCGGCGCATGGCGGGTTGAAGCCATGAAGCGGATTAAGGCTTATCTGGAAGATAATCTGAAGGATATTGAGAATGTCGTGGTTCTTGGGTAAAGCAACCGGGGAGGGTTAATCCCCTCCCCTAGTCTAAAGGAAGGTGGTGCGATATTGGATTATTCAGAGAAAGACATCGAGGAATCCTTAACAGATTATCCAGGATTGATTGAACAGCTAAAAATTAATCCCATTGGAAGCCAAGTAGTTGTTGAACATGGAATCATAGATATATTGGCGTATGACCCACACGATAAGACATTAGTGGTAATAGAGCTTAAAAAAGGTATTGTGGATGAAAATGCGGTAGGACAAATAATGCGGTATATGTCTGATATTGTTAGTTTGAAAAATTGGATCAAAGAAAATCCCGACTTACCATTGGAAACGCAGGGAATCCAAGGGGTTAAGGGCATATTGATGGGAACTAATGCAACGCCGGGAGTTGAAGCAATAATACAAACTTTTCCTTTTTTGTCTTTTTATCAGTTACACATAACCCTGCCTGTCTTGGTTGTTCCTTGGTATTGCAACGCAAAACCTTGTTCTACTAAAACCATAGAAAGTTTTATGTCCACAGAACCCGACCAGCAAATAGTCTATGCTCATGAACACATTTTTCCCAAAGAGTAATTTGTGCTATGGCAGAAGAATATATCAAACTCCATAAGCAAGTTATCGAAAGTGACATATACCAAATGCCTCCATTATATCTGAGAGTTTTTGAAAGACTGCTACTGGAAGCAAATCAAGAAGATAAGCCCATTCGATATAAGCCAAGAGGTAAATCCGGCTTTGAAGAAAAAATTATCAAACGCGGTGAGCAAAAGACCTCCATGCGAGAGATTGCCAAGTGGGTTGGTTGGCATGAAAACGGCCAAATTAAAGAACCGAACCCGAAAACCATTAAGGCAATTTTAGATTGGCTATCAGACCAAAACATGATATTCATTTACGGTCAAGGTAACAACTTGGAAACAATCTATAAGGTGCTAAAATATGACGTTTATCAAGGTGCAGATAGTGGCGAAAGTAACGTCTTGGAAACGGCTTGGAACCCTCCCAAAGAGAACAAAAAAACCAATCCCCCAAAATCAGAGCAAGAAATTTTCGATTATTGGAATCAACAAAAAATAGTAATTCATCCTAAAGTCACAAATGGCATTCGGATAGCAGTTGAACTTGCCGCAAAACGATACCAATTGGAAAGCATTAAAACCGCTATCGACCATTATGTCACTATGTATTTTGATGATGAATATGAATGGTGTACCTATAAATGGGGTATTGAAAAATTCCTGGAGGACCCCAAAGGGATTACTTTTTTTATGGATGATGGACAAAAATGGTTAAGTTATCAGAATCGCATCCCCAAAATTAAGCCCCCGCCAGAGAAAAAAAACCCCTACGCACCAAAATGCCCCGATTGGCTATAGCCCCAACCCCTTTAAAGGTGGTGATACAATTACATGAAACCAATTGCCGACCAGGAGAGTGAGCATCGAGTAATATCGGGCATGCTCCATTCCGAAACGGCCTGCATAACAAGCTTAAACGAATTAATAGATGATGATTTTTCAGATCCCTTTACTCGCTCAGTTTTTCAGCTTACCGATTCGCTTTATAAGCAGGGCATCAAACCAACGTCAGTAGAACTAATTAAAGAGGGCATGAAATTTGGATTCCTGGAAGGCAAAAAAGACTTTGATCGCCTACAGCAAATAATCACGGCATACATTGATGATGGCAATATCGGTTACTGGATTGGAGAAGTACAAAAGAGCAGTAAGGGACGAAAGGCACAGCAATTATTGGCCAAGTTTACTCAATCTATGACTGACAAGAAAAAAGACATTGACTCGCTAGTCTCTGAAATGGGCAGCGAGTTTTTTAATCTTTCCCTTCAATCAAGGGCAAGTAAAATTGACACCGGCAAAGACTTGGCAGAATATGCCTGCAATCTTGTGGATGAAAGGATTAAGAAGTACCGAGAGAACATAGAAGCTTGCAGGCTATTGGGAACCGTACCGCTAGACGGAGTATCGACCGGACTCCCCGACCTTGACCGCTTGACCCTTGGATATAAGCCAGGGGACCTAATTTTGATGGCAGCGCAGACCGGGCACGGCAAAACAGCCTTCGCGCTCAACACTGCTAATGCCGTATGTGTGAAACAAAATAATAACCACATGCTATATGTCAACACCGAAATGAGTCGAGAACAGATAATCTTTAGATGGGGCGCAATTCTAGCCGATATTCCCATGCATCAAATTAGAGCCGGTTCATTGACCGACCAACAAGCAATTGAAGTCAAGAGAGCATATAGAACCAAGTTAAGTGACTCCGGTTTACTAACGGCATATGACCCTAATTTAACCCCTAGAAGACTTGAAACTGTTACCAAGAAGATGGTAATGCAGCACAAAATAAAACTCATGGTGCTGGACTATGTGGGGCGTATGGACACTAGTGGAAAAGTTGATGAATGGCAGGCATTACGGCAAATCATTAAATCACAGAAAATTATGGCTCAAAATCTTAATATTGCCGTCATGGTATTGGTTCAATTAAACACTGACGGAACCTTACAAGGAGCCAAGCAGATGAAGAACGAGTGTGATGCTATGATGCGGTTTGAGTTGGTTGATAAGCCTGATAAGGTAAGCGACATTGAACAGTACCGCAAGAAAAAGTTTGAGGAATTTAACAGTTATATCTTCCTTGAAAAGAGCAGGGATTCAGCTTCAGGCATTTTTATTCCAATATGTTTTGACCGAGAAAAACAGCAGATGCGACAAGCAAAGGTGATTCGGGAAATAAACGCCCCGGCAGATTTTAGCGATATTGGGAAGGAGGTAAAAAGGAAGTGAAGGCAATATTTAACGTTCCGAAACCAATAGAAATAATGCCCGGAGAAAATTATACAGGCATTTATGATGGAGAAAACATTATTTTTCAGTTTCATCAATTTGGAAAACACGCAGTTATCATAAGCGTAACTGCCGCCCATGTGATTCATTCTTTTACGGACACCACGGAGGCGTTGCACTGTACCGGAGTTTATAGTCGTAGAGAATGCCAAAATTGGGTTGATAAAAATATAAGCACCGTACGCAAGGTTACGGAAATAAGCGTAACCGCCCAATGAACCCCCTAATCGATCAAATCAAATCTCGCCTGTCAATTATTGAAGCCGCCCGACGATACGCAGGAGCCGAGTTAGAGCGCAGAGGAAATTATTATTGGTGCCGATGCATTAGTCATCAAGAAAAAACCCCTAGCATGAGAATTAACCCCGATACAGACAAGTTCAAATGCTACGCCTGTCATATTTACGGCGACCAAATAGACCTTGTAGCAGAAGCAATGGGAATGACCAACAGAGAAGCAATAGAATACCTGGCAAGCGACCTAGGCATTGAAGGTATCATCTCCCAAGAAGAAAAAGAGCGCATTGAGCGGGAACAATTAGCAAGGCAACGAGAACGCCAAAAGAAAACCGAACAACAGAATATCATCAAAGCGGAGTACATGAGGCTGATCGACATTGAAAGGCTAATGTACTTTTTTTTATCTTCCATCAAAGATGAATCAGACCTAGAAAGGCCTGAGATTGTGGCGAGCTTGAAGCAAAAGGATATGTTGGATGATTGGATTAACACTTTGCTTAACGGCCCGTTAGAGGACAAATTAGCGGTCGTAGAAGCGAGCCAATATTGGAAGCCATGGAAATCAACAACGAATGAAGGTGAGACATGAGCAGTAGAACGTATATGCCACTACGAGACAACGGTTATGACCCGGAATGGTTAGATCCCCGCAACAAGGTCTACAAACTAGGCCCAAGCGGAGAGAAATATCTAGCCAGAATCGAGGACGCAGATGGCAATATCTTAGAAGAATTTGAATTACCGGAAGGAGTGGAATTGATGAGAACAGCGAGAGAAAAACCGACAGTTGAAGAATTAAAGGACTTTGCCGAGAGGGAGAACTATAAAAACCTAGCCAATAAAGGCAAGGTTGAGTTTCGTACCAGTTACAAAAGGATGAAACGGTGGTTGGAAGAAGCAGGATTATTGGAGAAGCCGGAAGATAAACAACCAACTAACGAGCAATTGTCCGCCAACGCATTTATCGAAAATATCGCTTTCGCAATGCCGCCTAAAATTAATATTGAGGAAAAATTAAAAGAATTAGTGCCAAAAACAGCCGAAGAACAAGAACCCTTGGAAGCCACCCTAACCGACGTACTGCTTGCTGAGGTTGAGAAAAAAGAACCGCCAACAGAT
>Ga0172381_10002788_pt1 | contig 18915 bp, 12 predicted proteins | sample Leawel6488metaG_FD_119754 | JGI IMG/M metagenome (GOLD analysis project Ga0172381, IMG submission 119754) | Leachate microbial communities from a municipal landfill in Southern Ontario, Canada - Leachate well 64-88 metaG | ecosystem: Engineered > Solid waste > Landfill > Unclassified | place...
ACGATGTTGACAATCTTATCGGGAATCACAATCTCCTTGATTATGGTCTTGCCTTCCAGCCACCCTTTTATTTTCTCGTTTTCCTTTGCCATGTGCAACAATTCATCATTACTCAACCCCTTGTCTGTGGTGAGTTTCGCACGAACCTTGCCATTGATTTGGAAAACCACCTCGGTGGTGACATCTTGGGTTTTACTCTCATCATAGGTTGGCCATGGTGCTTTCGTCACAGAAGGCTGATGTCCCATTTTCTCCCAGAGCTCCTCCGCAAGATGAGGTACATAGGGACTCAACAGAAGAACAAGAGTCTCGTATACTTTTTTGGGAAGACAAGGGCTCTTGTACAGTTCGTTGACCAACACCATCATAGCGCTGATTGCAGTGTTGAAATTAAGGGACGAAGTATCATCGGTGACCTTTTTGATGGTTTTATTCAGCAATTTATCCATTTCGGGACTCACGGGCGTATCCGATAACTTCTTTTCCTCAGAAAGGCGCCAGACCCGGTCCAAGAACCGATAAATACCAATCAGCCCCTCAGTGGACCATGGCTTGGAGACTTCCAGCGGTCCCATGAACATCTCGTACAATCTCATGGAATCAGCCCCGTAACTTTTGACTATCTCATCAGGGTTGATGACATTCTTCAGACTTTTGGACATCTTGGCGATGACACGCTCCAGATTCTCGTGGGTATCCTTGTCCTCGAATATTCCCGGCCTTACTTCCTCCACCTGGTCGACTGGCACCAGGGATTTGTCCTTGCGCTGATAAGCGAAACTGGTAATCATTCCCTGGTTGATTAATCGTTGGAAAGGTTCCTTGGTGGAGACCAGACCTAAATCGTACAATACCTCATGCCAGAAACGGGCATACAGAAGATGAAGCACCGCATGTTCCGCCCCGCCTACGTACAGGTCCACAGGCATCCAATATTTCTCTTTCTCCTTGTCAACAAAACGTTCCTTGTTGTTGGGATCGATATAACGAAGATAATACCAGCAGGATCCTGCCCATTGGGGCATGGTGTTGGTTTCTCTTTTCGCCGGTCCTCCGCAAACAGGGCAGGTGGTATTCACCCAGCTGTCAATTTTGGCCAGCGGACTTTCGCCTGTGCCACTTGGCTCATAAGAGGAGATCTCGGGAAGCATAAGGGGAAGTTGGTCCTCCGGCACGGGAACAGTACCGCAATGAGGGCAATGCACCAGCGGAATAGGCTCCCCCCAGTATCGCTGGCGGCTGAACACCCAGTCCCTGAGCTTGTAATTGACGGCTTTATGACCGCAGTGATGTTCCTCTAGCCAGTTCAGCATTTTCTCAATTGCCTGCTGCTTGTTCAATCCGTTCAGCCATTGGCTGTTCACATGTAATCCGTCTTCAGTCCAAGCCTGCGTTTGCACATCAATCTCACTCTTGAGCACCTCGATAATCGGGAGGTTGAATTTCTTGGCGAAATCCCAGTCACGGGTATCATGGGCGGGGACAGCCATGATGGCACCAGTGCCATAGCTGATCAATACATAGTCGGCGATCCAGATTGGGATCCTTGTGTTATTTACCGGATTGATGGCATAACTACCAGAGAACACCCCTGTTTTTTCCTTGGCCAGGTCTGTGCGTTCCAAATCGCTTTTGTGGGCGGACTGTGCAATATAAGCCTCAACCTGTTCTTTTTGCTCTGGTTTGGTGAGTTTTCCCACCAGTGGATGCTCAGGGGATACCACCATGTACGTGGCACCAAAGAGCGTATCGCAACGAGTGGTGTATACTTCAAGGCTTTCTTCTTGGTTTTCCACCTTGAAGAACACAGAGGCACCGACAGAACGACCAATCCAGTTGCGTTGCATCAACTTGACTGACTCCGGCCAATCCAGCTTGTCCAAATCCTTAAGCAATTCATCGGCGTAGGCTGTGATCTTCAACACCCATTGACGGATGTTCTTACGTTCGACCTTTGTGCCACACCGTTCGCATTTGCCTTCCTTGACCTCTTCATTGGCCAAACCTGTCTTGCAGTTCGGGCACCAATTGATCGGGCTTTGGCTTTCGTAGGCCAATCCCTTTTTGAACAGTTGCAGGAAAATCCATTGCGTCCAATGATAATATTCAGGTGTGCAGGTGGAAACCTGACGACTCCAATCATAACAAAACCCCAGGCTCTTGATCTGACGGGTGAAATTGATAATATTCTTTTCTGTGGTCGCCTTTGGATGAGTACCGGTCTTGATGGCATAATTCTCAGCAGGGAGTCCAAAAGAGTCGAACCCCATCGGATGAAGTACATTATAGCCATTCATCGTAAGATATCTGCAATAGATATCAGTTGCGGTATATCCCTCAGGATGTCCCACATGCAATCCTGCTCCACTTGGATAAGGGAACATGTCCAGTACATATTTGCGCTTCTCAACAGGATAAGAAGGGTCTTCCGTCACTTTGTAAGTCTGGTGCTCTTCCCAGTACTTCTGCCACTTGGTCTCAATTTCATGAAATGGATAATTGCTCATAAGCGCAATCATAGCCCGCACTTCTTGAAGCGTCAACGTCACAAAAGGGATGTATCCTTAAAAAACAGGCACCCCTTATTCATAGTCATCTTCACAGGGAGTGAACTCCAAAGTATCCAACCGATTACCTGTCATGGACAAGACCTTGAAAGTCCCAAGCTCAGTAGTTATGAAATCCCCTTTCTTGGGGATATCCCCTGTCTTGTTTATGAGATAGGCCGCCAAGGTCCCGATCCTGACATCTTCTTTTCTATGGCTTAGATCCAGCGTATCGGCAAATTGCAGGAACGGGGTGTCCGCCTGGACTATATAGGTTTTCGCAGTGCCTGCTTTTTTCACAATAAGTTCACCTTGTTGTTTTTCATGCTCATCATAGATTTCTCCAAAGAGTTGCTCGACCACATCCTCCATGGAGACGACACCAGAAAATCCTCCATACTCATCAAGGACAATGGCCATATTAAGTTTTTCATGCTTGAACTGGAAGAACAAATCTCCGACATGCATCTGTTCCGGCACAAAATGAGGCTTCTTGGTTAAAAATCCTATCAGGTTGTTTTCCTTATGTTCCACCTGGGCCTTCAGCAGGTCTCTAAGCAGAAGGATGCCAATGATGTTCTCATGGCTCCTATGATAGATGGGGACTCGGGAGAAACCCTTGTCCACCATAAGGGGAAAAGCTTCCTTGATGGTAAGGGTGTCACTCAGGCAGAAGACTTCCGTTCTATGGGTCATGACAGTTCTTACCTGGGTCTCAGAGAAACGGATAGCACGTTGCATCAGGCCATTCTCGTACTCGTCTACGACTCCTTGGTCCTCAGCGGCATCGGTGAGATGCATCAGACCCTCGACGGTAAGAGCCTTTTTCCCTCCCTTACGTCGGAAAATAATGCTGAGTAATAAGGAAAATCGCTGGAACAACCACACGATAGGAAAAAGGATGAGGGTAAGCGCTTTCAAGGGGATGGCCATGAACAAGGCAATCTCCATATTGTTGTTGAGAGCGATTTGCTTGGGCGATATCTCACCGAACAGCAGAAGAAACAATGTCAATATCCCTGTGGCATAGCCGACATAGCTGTTTCCCCATCTGTTAATGGTATAGGTGGTGACAATAGCTGATGCAGCAATATTTACCACATTGTTGCAAATGAGCACAGTCGTAAGCAATATGTCGCTTTTTTTGCAGAACTGAAAAGCGATCTTGGCGCTTTTACTGTGTTTTGATTCCAGTATTTTTTGGTCAATAATCGACAAAGAAGTGTATGCAGTTTCCGTGGCGGAGAACAAGCCCGACAAAAGCAAGAGAATAACGATGGCTACTAGCATAGCCACCTCGGTTTAGGTAAGGGGTCATCCATAATTAATTTATTCAACTATATCAGAAGAGACCTCAAGACGCAAGTTGCCCGCTAGGTGAGTGTGAGGATAGCAACACAGATTGTGGTTACTACAGGAGTAACAAACGCAGCCATCCCCCTTTTCTTAACCCTGCTGGCATTAAATCCTGTGAAAGGATAGAAGTAAAAGAGACAGTCAAGTATCAGTAAATTGAAACAATAGCGGAGTGCTATGGAATTCCTGAAGAAAAGACAAAACAAAGCCAACCATATCTGCTCCATCCTGGCAATCTTGCAAAGTACTCCATCCATATCGCTGTTACACCAATGATACCCCTTTATGTAGATATTTCCTGGGACAGGGAAAGGGAATCCTGTGACAAAGGGAAAGATAACTGCTAGCAACCATGCGGTGTCCCATCCTAGGAATTGAACCTTGGTGTTTTGTATTTTGGCAGAAAGCTTCATGGAAAAGGTCCTGATGGACAGGGCCAGGGCAGGAATGAGAAATAGCAGAAGAGCGGATTTGGCAGATACCCAATCATGAGAAGCATCCTCGACCAAGCGGGGGAAGAGGTAATGCATCAGGTTCCAGCCCTTGAGACAAGGAATCCAAAGCAAGGTATTGATGAGGATAGTGGTGAAAAGGGACGATTGGTCATTGTCTTGTTCGGCCTTCTCGGTTCCCAGTTGCAAATGCCAAAGGAAATATCCCATATCAAAGAACCGGGAGGCATGTCTGTTTACTTTCCCTATGCCAATACCAAAACGAAAGAGTTGTTCTCCTAGGGACATGATGGAAAAGCCATTATGAGCCAATTCCTTGAAGGATGAACTGTTATCTCCTTCCACACAAGCAATTACATCCGAGCATCCCTTTTCCTTGAGGAACCGCAAGGAATTCTCCAACAAAGAAGATGCGACTCCTTGCCCTCTGTATCGCTCATCGGTGTACAACCAACCAAGATATCCAATTTTTAATCCATTTCTCAATGTATAGACATCCATATTCATCCCTCCGATTACCATGTCTTCAGACTTGGCAACCAAGGTGGTTTCAGGGTGAAGGAAAAATATTCTTCGGTAACTAGAGGAAAAACAGTTTTCCATCAAGGCGAATGTTTGGGCTTTCTCTTGATCTTGGATTGGACTGACAGTGAATTCCATATATCATACTATAACTGAATTTATCATTTTTTGCATCTCATACTGCATGCAGAAAATACTAAAACCAGCCTTCTCCAATAAGCAATTCATAGGGGTATAAGCTTTATCCACATTAATGAATTTGATCAAGACGTTTTTTGTTAGCGAGGAAAGGGCATAGAGACACTCAAGGGCGATGCCTTTATTTCTCATTGCCTCATTTAGATAAAGTTGCATGATGGTTCCTGTTTTCTTATCAAACGCGCAATAACCAGAGAGGCAATCATCTTTCCAGATAGAATAAAGAGAAGTTTTTCCAAGAATCAAAGAAGCATTACAATTTTGCCAACTACTGACGCATGCGGTATTGTCGTTGAGCAGGGCATAGGAAGCTTCTTTTAGCGTGACGGTGGTTTTCTTCCTAAGCAAATGAGTTTCTATCCTATAACAATAAAACTCTCTGTTGGGAACGAATCCATATTTTGTATATAACTTGAAAGCCTTGGTGTTATTTGTGATGACTTCAAGAATCCATCTTTTCATGGAATTCCTTTCCAATTGTTCAATTGCAAATTCCACCATTCCGTTTGCATAGCCTAGGCCACGGTACTCATCCATAATTGCTGTCCCGCAGTCATAAGCCGAATCCCCTCGTTTCCCATTGAGAATAAAGCCCACAAGTTTTTCTCCTTCATACAATCCCACGGAGAGCTGTCGGCAATAACTGTTTTTTTTCAAATTCGACTCAAAAGTTTTTTGATCCAAGGATACGGGGACGCTGTATCCGTGAAAAGCTTCATTGAAGGTCTTGGCATTGATACTTGTAAGTGGACCGATGAACATCAAAGAGCTCCTTGCAACGAAAGAATTCCAGAAATGATGAACAGTTGCGCTATAATATACGTGCACATGATAGGTATCGGGGAGTATTTCTGTTTTACAAGATTGAGGCCGAGCATTGAGTCACTTAATACAAAGAACACCGAACCTATCGAGGCTAGCAGGGAACCACTTGCACAACAGGCCATGACAAGAATTCCCAGCAAGCCGCTGTAAAGGCAAACAAGAAGTTTCATGGAAGTTTTTTTTGCTAGTCCAACCGCTTTGTAGTAAGGGTAAAAAGAAAGGATGAAGACAGGAATCATGAGGTAGGGGGCGTGCAAGTGCATGAACATATAGGTTATATACATGATATGGCCAAAGGAAAAAGAAACACTCCCTGCTATGAACGACCTATGGTTCTGGCTTAAAAGGAAAGCGTCTCCTGCGGTATCGGCGATTAGTGCCGCAGTGACCAGCAAAGGAAAGATACCGGTCTCTGTTTGCATTGTAAGATAATATCCAAGAAGAAGGGGCATCAGCATGATTTTGCTCATCTGTACGAGCACGGAGAGTTTCATGTCCCGAAAAGAGATATGCAGCACGCACATAATACAATAAAACATTAAGAAGTAGTTCATACCAAGAAGTGTATAACGAGTTCTCCCTGTTGTGTACTGCAATAAAAACAGATTCTGTCGCTAAGAGGCCAACGGAGCCTGAAGCCTTTTGTTGATTATCCCGTTTGAAAGAATCATTCCGAGAAGGAAGAAGGCGATAAAGAAAGGAAAACTTCTGATGAACCCCTTTTGTGCAAGAAGGCCGAAAATCGGAGGTATTCCCGTGGAGCCGATATATGCGGTTGCCATCTGCATTCCCATGACACGCTGGCTTTGGCCCTGTCCAAAACGCTTCGGGGTAAGATGCAGCATGCTCGGGTAGATGGGTGCGCATCCGATTCCGATAAGCAGCAGGCCAAAAGCATTTTGCAAGTTGAAGGCGACAAGTAGGATCCCTAAGCCAAGGAAAAGAAAGCCAAGGCGAATCATTGAGTTGCCATTTAACTTGAAGGTAAGGAAACCACTGGCAATTCTTCCTAAGGTGATTCCTAAATAGAACAAGGCGCTGAGTTGTGCGGCTTCTTCCACTACATAGGAACGGGCCAATACCATGTAGGAGGCGGCCCAAAGGCCTGTGGTGCTTTCAAGGGCGCAATAACAGAAAAAACAAAAAAGGACCAACGGAAGGGAACTAAGTTTCTTCCTTGGTTCTTGCCGGGCTTGTTTCTCTTCTGTTGGGCGATTGTTTTTCCAAAGGCCTATGGCTAGGAATAAGAAGAGAGAGAGCACGACCTGGAAAATCCCAATGCTTCGATAGCCTGCGGTCCAGGTTTTTCCTTGTTTCAGGAAAAAAGCAATAAGAAAAGACCCTCCTGTTGCTCCTAGCCCCCAAAAACTGTGAAGCCAACTCATATGCCGGGCCTTGTAATGGATGGCGACGTAATTATTCAAGGCCGCATCAACCGAACCGGCTCCGAGGCCATAGGGGATGGCCCAGAGACAAAGTTGCCAAAAACGGGAAGAGAAAGAGAATCCAAGCAAGGCAAGAGCTGTCATAAATACGCTTATGGTGGTTACCTTTCCTGTAGTAAGCCTTTGGTTGAGCCTGTCGGAGAATAAACTTGAGATGATGGTATTCCCTGCGATGATCAGGGATAGGATACCTGCATATGATACAGGAACATTCAACAAGACATGCATGGCGGGCCAGGCGGTTCCTAAAAGAGAATCAGGGAGGCCCAAGCTTATGAACGCAATATAAATGAGGATGAGAAGCATAAACTCAAATCTATCAGATAAAAGACAAATGTGCTATTCTGAAGAGGAGGTTTTGTATGAAAATTGGGATTATCGGGACAGGAAAAATTGCTCACAAGATGGCAAGGACAATCCATGCCATGGGACAGGAACTTTATGGAATTGCTTCCAGAGACCAAGAGAAGGCGAATGCTTTTGCTTCTGAGATGGAAGTGACCAAAGCCTATGGTTCGTATAAGGCCTTGGCTGAGGATAGCCATATAGATTTGGTATATATAGCAACGGTCCATAGCGAGCACTATCAGAATATCAAGCTTTGCTTGGACAATGGACAGAATGTACTTTGTGAAAAAGCGTTTACCGTTAATGCAAGACAAGCAAAAGAAGTTTGTGCTCTTTCAGAAAAGAAGGGCCTGCTTCTTAGTGAAGCTATCTGGACTCGATATCTTCCAATGAGAAAGACCTTGGAGGAAATACTCCAAAGTGGAATTATTGGACAGATACGGATGCTTACTGCAAACCTTGGATATGAGGTAAGTACTGTGAAACGAATCATCGAGCCCTCTTTGGCGGGAGGTGCTCTTCTTGATGTGGGTGTCTATCCACTTAACTTTGCTCTTATGGTATTGGGTAATGACTACAAAAGCCTTGAAACCCATGCTGTGATGACTCCTTCCGGGGTCGATGAGCAGAGTGTCACCACGTTCTTCTATCCTGATGGCAAGATGGCAACCATTGAGAGCTCCTCGTCCGTTGCTACCGACAGGAGAGGCCTTATTTACGGGACAAAGGGATATATCGAGGTGCAGAACCTCAACAATCCTGAGGTGATACGGATATTTGATACTTCTTCTGTATTGGTGAATAGCATCGTCGCTCCCAAGCAACTTACTGGTTTTGAATACGAGGTTCAGGCTTGCCTTGATGCGATAGGGCAAGGAAAGTATGAATGCGAGGCCATGCCTCATGATCAGACAATCCTGGTGATGTCCATCATGGATGAGTTACGATCCCGCTGGGGTCTGCGATATCCTTTTGAGTAATTGCCAAGAATGCGAAACCTCTTTACACTTCTGCAATGACAAGAAGGTTGGTATGGCAAAGATTCAGATGAGGACACCGATAGTTGAGATCGACGGGGACGAGATGACCAGAATCCTTTGGAAGATGATCAAGGAGCAGCTGATTCTTCCCTTTGTTGACCTCAAGAGCGAATATTATGACCTTGGTCTTCCTCATAGGGATGAGACTAATGATCAGGTCACTGTTGATGCGGCAAACGCCATAAAAAAATGGGGCGTCGGAGTAAAATGCGCCACCATAACCCCCAATGAGCAACGGATGGAAGAGTACCATCTGAAAGAGAAGTACAAAAGTCCGAATGGCACTATTCGTGCCATGCTTGATGGTACGGTGTTCCGTACTCCTATCCTGATTGATTCTATCAAGCCTGTGGTAAGGAATTGGAAAAAACCAATTACCATTGCGCGTCATGCTTACGGGGATATTTATCGTGCCACCGAATATCGTGTTCCTGGAAAAGGAAAAGCCGAATTGCTGTTTACAGGAGAGGATGGAGAGGTGACATTCAGAAAGACAGTCTATGAGTATGAAGGCCCAGGAGTGTTGCAGGCTATCTACAACAAGGATAGTTCCATCGAGAGTTTTGCTCATAGTTGTTTCAAGTATGCCCTTGCCGCCAAGGAGGATCTTTGGTTTTCTGCCAAGGATACCATCAGCAAGAAATATGATCAGGCTTTCCGGGATATTTTTCAGAGTATCTTTGAGAAATATTACCAAAAAGAATTTGAGAAATCAGGGATAGTCTATTTTTATACGCTCATTGATGATGCCGTCGCACGAGTAATCCGTAGCGAAGGTGGTTTCATCTGGGCTTGCAAGAATTACGACGGGGATGTGATGAGTGACATGGTATCCACCGCTTTTGGATCATTGGCGATGATGACCAGTGTTCTGGTAAGTCCGGATGGCAAGTATGAGTATGAGGCTGCCCATGGAACGGTAACCAGACACTATTATCGGTATCTTAAGGGTGAACAGACATCCACCAATCCGATTGCGACCATATTTGCCTGGAGCGGAGCGCTTTCAAAACGAGGTGAGCTGGATGATCTTCCTCGGCTAGGGGTGTTTGGAAAACTTTTGGAGAAGGCCTGCTTCCAGACTATGGAGGAAGGTATCATGACCAAGGACCTGGTTGGCTTGGTTGAGGGAAAAAAAGTTGAGAGTGTCAGTACCGGTGCTTTCATTGGTGCTATACATGATAGATTGGAAGAACTCCTCAAATAGAGAGGGAAGACTTAGGCAAATAGTACACATTTTTTTTTAGATTTCGTGTATAATCCTCATGATGGCATACGATGAATCAAAAATACAGACATTAAGTGCGCTGGAGCATATCAGGCTTCGGCCAGGCATGTATATAGGTCGTTTGGGCAATGGCACCCACGAGGACGATGGTATTTATATCCTTTTGAAAGAAGTCATCGACAACAGTATTGATGAGTTCATTATGAATTGTGGCAACAAGATTATTGTCAGTCGGAAGGAAAACGTCCTCAGTGTACGAGACTTTGGCCGTGGCATTCCTCTAGGCAAGTTGATTGATTGTGTCTCGATAATCAACACTGGTGCAAAATACAATGACGATGTGTTCCAATTTTCCGTTGGTCTTAATGGCGTGGGTATCAAAGCTGTCAATGCTCTTTCGTCTCAATTCACTGTCACTTCCTTCCGTGAGAAAAGATTTGTCTCGGTCTCTTTTTGCAAGGGGGTGTTAAAGAACCAAGACCAGGGGAAGACGGATGAGAATGATGGCACTCTTGTTACTTTCGTTCCTGATGCCGAACTTTTTGGACAATATTCCTATAATGAGGACTTTCTCATTAAGAGAATGCAAAGCTATGCATACCTCAATACCGGGCTGACACTGGAATACAACGGGAAGAACTATAAGTCCAAGGATGGATTGCTGGATTTGCTTCAGAATGAAGTGGGGGATACCGGCATGTACGATATCATCCACTATCGTGGCAAGCAGCTGGAGTTTGCCTTTACCCATGTACCAGGAGACTTTGGTGAGAATTATTTCTCCTATGTCAATGGACAGCATACCAGCGATGGAGGAACCCATCAGGGAGCTTTCAAGGAGGGTATTCTCAAGGGTATCAATGAGTATTTCAAGAAATCCTGGGAAGCCCAGGATGTTCGCGATGGTCTCATTGGCGCTATAGCAGTCAAGGTTAAATCGCCGGTATTTGAGAGCCAGACCAAGAACAAGCTATCCAATACAGAAATTCGTTCCTGGATTGTCAACGAAGTGAAGGATGCCATCATTGACTTTTTGCTTAAGCATGCGGACCAGGCGCTGAAGCTCAATGAAAAGATCCTGAACAACGAACGGCTTCGCAAGGAATTGAATGATGTGCGGAAAGGGGCAAGGGATGCTGCTAAAAAAGTCTCAATCAACATTCCCAAGCTAAAGGATTGCAAGTATCATTTAGGCCAGGTGGCTTCCCATCAGGATGAATGTGACCGCTCTATGATTTTTCTTACCGAAGGGGACAGCGCCAGTGGTTCCATCACCAAGACAAGGGATGTGAAGACCCAAGCAGTCTTTTCCTTGCGAGGTAAGATTCTTAATGTTGAGGGGATGAAGAGGACCGCAATTTACAAAAATGCGGAATTGTACAATATGATGGTTGCTTTGGGCATTGAGAATGGGATAGAGGGTCTGAGATATGCGAAAGTGATAATTGCAACCGATGCTGATAATGATGGATTTCATATTCGAAACTTGCTGATGACCTACTTTCTGACCTACTTTGAGGATTTGGTCAGCACGGGACGTGTGTATATATTGGAGACTCCGTTGTTCCGGGTTCGAAATAAAAACTCGACCACCTACTGCTACAGCGAGGCTGAACGTGATTGCGCAATGAAACAACTTCGTGGTTGCGAGATTACACGGTTCAAAGGCTTGGGAGAGATCGACCCAAAAGAATTTGGGCAGTTCATCGGAGAGGATATAAAGCTTGTTCCTGTCATTTCACCAGGAATGAGCGAGATGCGCAAGACTTTGCAATTCTATATGGGAGACAATACTCCTGAACGCAGGGAATTCATTATGCAGCATTTGTTATGAGGTTATGAGTATGGATGTGAAGAAAGAAAAGAATTTGTATGCACCAAGGACGGTCGCTTCTTCTCTTGTTGTGCCACCAATGAACTTTGTGGCAGTTGACGGTGTGGGCGATCCCAAAGGGCAAAGTTATCAAATGGCCATGCAATTACTTTACGGGCTGAGCTTTACTATCAAGATGGCTCCTAAAGGAGGCAAACTCATCAAGGGGTACGATGAGCCTTATACCGTCCCTCCTTTGGAAGGGCTCTGGACCTGTAAGGGGGATCGTGGTGATTGGACATGGGTCAGTATGATCAGACTTCCCGAATTTGTAGATCAGGACCTGTTTGATTGGGCCAAGGGGCAAGTAGCTACAAAAAAGAAACTGGATGTGTCAGGCTTGCGCTATTTTACGTATGATGAAGGCCTTTGTGTCCAGATACTCCATATCGGTCCTTATAGTGAGGAAACCCGATCCTTTGCTTTGATGGATGCTTATTGCAAGGATGCTGCAATTGAAAGGAAGAACGGTATCCACCATGAGCTTTATCTGTCCAATCCCCGAAAGACTGCAAGTGAGAAACTGAAAACCATCTTGCGCTATCAAGTGACGAAGGTGAATGTATAGTGGCACAAGCGCAACAATTATTTAAAGATAATTTTCTTGAATATGCTTCTTATGTTATCAGGGAACGGGCCATCCCTGATCTTGTTGATGGCTTGAAACCTGTACAACGACGCATCCTTTATTCCCTGTTTGAGATGGATGATGGCAAGTTTCACAAGGTTGCCAATGTGGTCGGATGGGCAATGCGGTATCACCCTCATGGGGATGCTGCAATCTACGAGGCCTTGGTGAACCTGGCGAATTGTGACCTTTTCATAGAGCGGCAGGGAAACTTTGGAAATTTCATGACAGGAGACAGCGCCGCCGCTTCGAGGTATATCGAATGTCGTTTGCTTCCTTTTGCAAAACAGGTCCTGTATAACCCTGAGCTGACTACGTATGTTGATAGTTATGATGGTCGGAACAAGGAACCTTCCTTGTTCCCCGCCAAGATTCCCGTAGTGGTGATTCAAGGAGTACAAGGTATCGCAGTGGGCATGAGCACTATCATCCTGCCCCATAATGCCATTGAAGTGCTGGATGCGATGAAAAGTTCTCTTAAAGGAGAGCCTTTCGTTCTGTATCCTGATTTTCCTGGTGGGGGTATCGTTGATGTAAAAGAATACGATGATGGCAAAGGCAGGGTTTCCATTCGTGCCAAACTCGACACCAGCGATCCCAAACGTATCATCATTGAGGAATTACCCTACGGGACCACCAGTGAGATGATGATTGCCTCAGTGGAGAAGGCAGCCAAGGCCGGGCATCTCAAGATATCCTCCATCAACGATTACACCTCCGACAAAGTCAATATCGAGATAAACCTTGCAAGAAACACCTTTACCAAGGATATTGTGGATAGTTTGTTTGCCTATACCGCCTGTGAGACAACCATCAAAGTGAATCCTTTGGTCATCAAGGACAACATGCCCACTATTATCGGCCTCAGTGAGATGATAAACTTTCACGCCAAGCATCTTGTTGATGTGCTGAAAAAGGAATTGGAATTACAAAGGGGGCATCTGCTGGATGATTTGCAAGCCCGTACTTTGGAACAAATCTTTGTGGAGGAGAGGCTTTATAAGCGTATCGAGACCAAAAAGACAGTTGAAGCTGTGAATGAGGCTATCATCAGTGGTTTCAATCCCTATTCCGACCAGTTGCAGCATGCGATTACCGCTGAGGAAGTGGAAAGATTGCTGAAGATTCCCATCAGAAGGATTTCCCTTTTCGATATCGAGAGGAATCATCAACAGATTGATGAGATCAACACTGCCTTGAAAGAGGTGGGGGCAAAACTTGCTGATCTTAAGGGGTATGCCCTGGAATATCTTGATATGCTCAAATCCTCTTTGGGTGTTGACAGCCATAAAAGGAAGACCACTATCAAGGATTTTGAAAGGATTGCCATCAAGGAAGTCGCCCAAAGGGATCTTGATATCAACTATGATCCTGTTAATGGGTATCTGGGGTATACCGTCAAGGGTGGAAGCACCATGCTCACAGTAAGCAAGTTTGATCGTATTCTTGTCATTCGCAAGGATGGTTCTTATCAGGTCATTGATGCACCCGATAAGGAATTTGTAGGCAAAGGGATGCTTTATTGTGGTTTTGCGGACAAGGAGGAACTGGATAATTTGGTCTTTACCGTGCTATATCAACAGAAGGAATACAAGTATCTTTTTCTCAAGCGTTGCAAGATAATACAGTTTCAGCTCAAGAAGCTCTATGAATTGCTGCCCGATGAGCAGCAGTATAAGCTGATCAAGCTTTCAACCCTGCCCAATGCGGAGATAAAAGTCACCTATAAACCCAAGCCGGGCATGAGAATTAAAGAAGAGACTTTTTATTTCAGTGATTATTCAGTGCGTGGAGCCCGTGCCAATGGATTCAGACTCACTGTAAAGGAAATCGCCTCGTTGCATCTTCGCGGAGTCAAGGAAGTGATTAACACGGAAAGTCAGGAGCCCACATTGTTTGACGAGGAGCGAAAAGATGAATGATATCAAGCAGAGGATTCTCTATGAAGACAATCACCTCATTGTAATCAATAAGAAATGTGGGGAGTTGGTCCAGGGCGATCAAAGCGGTGACAGGACCTTGGCTGACGATGTGAAGGCATATCTGAGAGAGACCTACCACAAGGAAGGGAATGTGTATCTTGGTATTCCTCATCGTTTGGACAGACCCACAAGTGGGATAGTAATCTATACCAAGACCGAAAAAGCCTTGGTGCGCATGAATGAGATGTTCAAGGGAAGTGGGGTCAAGAAGACTTATTGGGCTATTGTTGACAAAGAACCGGAACATAGTGAGGGGACTTTGGTACATTATATCATTCGTGATTCCAGGACAAACAAAAGCGTAGCCTTGCCTGTTGAGGAAAACGGGGCGAAATTGGCCAAGCTTGATTATAAACTGTTGGCAAAAAGCACCCGGTATTTTTTAGTGGAGGTGGTGCTCCATACCGGGAGGCATCATCAGATTAGAGCCCAATTCGCTGCGATAAACATGCATATCAAAGGGGATTTGAAGTATGGGGCGGCAAGGAGCAACCCTGATGGAGGTATCTGTCTTCATGCACGCAAGGTCGTTTTCTCACACCCGGTAAAGAAAGAGGAGATAACCATCATCGCAGATCCTCCAGAGGACAACCTATGGTCTTCTTTCATGAATTCTCAAGGATAGCCACCACTCCTTCGCCTTTGTAGCCGTTGGCTTTGATAGCCAAGGGTTTGTGTGTGTGGTAATGGATGAAATGCTTTGTCTCATCCTCCACGCTTTCCTTCTTTAAGTCCTCCAAGTGCATCATCCCTTCTCCAAAGGAAGGATTGACCGTCATATAGATGCAACCCAGGCTTGTCATGTTTTGAAAGAAATGGGTACCTTGGCTTGGCTCAACCTGGAAATCCTTCAAACCTGTCTCCACAATGACCTTGGAACCTGATATTTGTGACCAGGAGACAGGAATTCCCAACCAGTTGTCACAGGAGCCAAGACGGCCTGCAACAATAAGCAAGTAGTCCTTGCCTTTTGCAACCAAATTTGCATTGAGAGTGTCAAGTTCCTGGACCATCTCCAGCATTGCTTTTTGCTCGAACTTCTCTATCTTGATGCATACCACATCCTCGATGTTGTCTATCTTGCCGTTGCCCATCACCAAACTTGAATACACGATTGCCTGCTTCTTTTCCTCTTCACTGATGCATACATCGCTTTCTTCGTTTCCTTCTGCGATAGGTCGTATCTGTAATAAACTGAATTCCGGTTTCTTTGGCTCGGGTTTATTAAGGTTGACAGCGAACTCAATTTCGATAGGTGTGCTCATCGCCCTGGTACCCAATTCAAGGATATCCTTGACAATTGCTGCCAAGGGAAATGCCTCATATTTAAGGATTCCGTTGAAGGTTATCACTTTCTGGCCTTTTGCCTGCACATTCTCGCAAAGCAATCCTGTCTGTGAATCATAGGTACTGGCGATATATTTCAAAGATTGTGGATAATCCCAGGCATAATTCAAATCAAGCAAGACCAGGTTTTCCGCACTGTTCTCTAGAGGTCTGAAGGCGCAATCAGCTCTCAAGGCATAGAATTGGGTTTGGGTGCTGGTGTTATTGCCACCAAGGAACTGTATCGGCCGTTTGGGGTGGACGGGAGAAAAACGGAAAGCAGAACCATTGTCCACGATTGATTTCCCGAATCCAAAACTCAGAAGGCCCACACCATCAGTGGTTTTTTCTCCACCTAACGGATAATAATTCAGACTTCGTGCCACTCCGCTGATGTTTGGGTACCAATAGTTACCATGCAGCCCTCCAATGACTTGCTGGATTACCACCGCCATCTTCTCCTCCTCAAGCATGTGCTCGGTGGCCCTTAGGTATTTCTTTGCACGGTTGAAGAAGGTGGAAGCCCAGACGCATCGTACAGCATCGCAGAGCTCCTGGAGACGTTGTGTGTCATCACTGTTATTCGGGATCATGCAGGTCTCATACACTCCAGCGAATGGCTGGAAATGGGAATCCTCCAACAAGGAAGAGGAACGTACCGAGAGAGGTTGGTGGATGACCGATATCACTGTGGCCAGGTCTTGTACCAATTCCTCCTGCATCGGGTGGGAAAGAAAGATGGTAAGCAGTTGCTGATTGGATAAATCCTCATTGACTCTATCTTTCAGCTGGTTGATTTCCATGAATTGGGTGAACTGATCGGTACTGATGACTATAGTGCGGGGAATGGACAGGTAGACATCGCTATACTTTTCAATCAAACCGCTGGAACGTAATTCCTTGTCTATGAAAGCCAATCCTCGGCCCTTGCCTCCGAGAGAGCCGCTGCCAATTCTCGAGAAGAACAGAGTCTCATCGTAGTTGCTTCTGCTAAATAAAGAAATGACCCCTTTTGCCCGTTCCGTCCGGTAATTCCGTATCGTTTCAGTGATAAGGCTCTGGCAGGCAGCCGCATCGTTTTTTGTATCGATATGGATTGCCTTGATTTTTGCAGCAAGTTGGTAAAGCCCTTGGGCCCTGAGCCAACGGGAGAATTCATTACGATTGCTATGGTAGGCGAAACAGTCGGAAGGAATGGAGGGAAGGATTCTTTGTAATTCCTTCATGGTGTTTGCCCTGGCTATCTCCATGCCATTGTCCGGATTACGGAAGATAAAGGGACCAAACCCATAATGGCTGTTCATAAAAGCAATTAGATCAGAAAGAAGGGTTGGTGATTGTTTCCAAATGAAGGAAGCGCCGATATCAGAAGACTCTCTCTCAAGGGAGATGTCAGAGCTTTGCAGCAGTACCGGGAGCTGGGGATCTTCCTTAAGGATATCCTCCGCCAATCTGAGTCCTGCATTGGGATCTTTCTTGCCTTCACGGGCAAAGGATATGTCGCTGATTACTCCAAGCACATTATGCCGATATTTGCTAAAAAGCGCATAAGCCTCCTCGTAGGTCCTTGCAAGCAGGATCTTGGGACGGCCTCTCATCCGTAGATGTTTTCCCCAGTTGTTCAAGGCCTCCAATATGGTGGAGTTGTTTTCCTGGATCAGGCAAGTGTACATCAAAGGGAGATAGGAACTATAGAAACGGACCGAGTCCTCCACCAGGATAATGACTTGAACGTCCGCTTCCTTGGTGTCGTGGTCGAGATTCATCCTGTCTTCCACCAACTTCACCATAGCAAGGAATATCTTGGGGTCGCCCTGCCAGTAAAAAAAGTAGTCGATACTCTCGTTGCCCAGCGTTTTAACAAATTTATTTCGCCGGTGAGCGGCTGAAGGAGAAAGCACGACTACCGGCATATCCGCATTGATGCTCTTGATTTCAGAACATAATTTCTCCACAGGTTCGTCCAATAAGTCAATCATTGTGATGACAAGCTCAAATTTTCTTTCTGTGAGTAAGGACAAGGCCTCTTTCCTATTGTTCGTATGAGTAATCTTGGGAGGATTGGAAAGGCAGAGCTGGGTATATTCGAGATAAAGCTCTTCCTCCACTCTTCCATCCTCCTCAAGAAGGAATCGGTCATAGTCACTACAGATGAGCAACACATTATAAATATGTTGCAACATCAAGTTTGAAAAAGGGAGCCATGTAGGATCGAGTTTATACATGGAAACTATTCTAGCATAAGTTAATTTGAATGAACATCGATTCTTAAAACAGATATATATCGCATTTTTTATTTATCATTCTAACGATATCATCAAAATTTATAAAAAAAATTACGGTATATCAATTATTAATTTGACAGAACAAAAACTCGGGTTTAGGCTGAAATCTGAGAGGAGAAATATCCAATGTACAAGTTAGAGCCGTTCATGGCGGAATTGGAGAAAAGGAACCCCGGGGAGCCGGAGTTCATACAGGCGGTACGGGAAGTTATAGAGAGCGTGATTGACGCGGTGAATGAGAACCCGGCGTACGAAGCGGGGAGGATACTGGAGCGGATGACGGAGCCTGACCGTGTGGTGATGTTCCGGGTGGACTGGGAGGATGACGGGGGCAGGCTGCAGACCAACCGCGGGTATCGGGTGCAGTTCAACAACGCAATCGGCCCGTACAAGGGGGGGCTGCGGTTCCATCCCTCGGTGACGTTGGGGACGCTGAAGTTTCTGGGGTTCGAGCAGACGCTGAAGAACAGCCTGACGACGCTGCCGATGGGCGGGGGGAAAGGGGGGAGCGACTTCAACCCGAAGGGGAGGAGCGACGCGGAGATCCTGCGGTTCTGCCGGTCATTCATGACGGAGCTGTCGAGGTATATCGGGGCTGACACGGATGTGCCCGCAGGGGACATCGGGGTGGGGGCGCGGGAGATCGGGTACCTGTACGGGCAGTACAAGAGGATGAGAGGTGAGAACACGGGGGTGCTCACCGGTAAGGGGCTGGGATTCGGGGGCTCGCTGGTGAGACCCGAGGCGACGGGGTACGGGACGATGTACTTCGCCGAGCAGATGCTGCGGGAGCACGGGGAGTCATTCGATGGCAAGCGTGTGGCGGTCAGCGGGTTCGGGAACGTGGCGTGGGGAGCGGTG
>Ga0172381_10002789_pt1 | contig 18910 bp, 21 predicted proteins | sample Leawel6488metaG_FD_119754 | JGI IMG/M metagenome (GOLD analysis project Ga0172381, IMG submission 119754) | Leachate microbial communities from a municipal landfill in Southern Ontario, Canada - Leachate well 64-88 metaG | ecosystem: Engineered > Solid waste > Landfill > Unclassified | place...
AACTTCTGGTGTGGAATCTTCTATTTCTATACTCGATTCATCATCGCTAAATAAATATTCAATTGAGCAATCTAATAGCTTTGATAACTCTTTTAAAGTAGAAAAATCAGGTTCATTAGTATCACTTTCCCATTTGCTTACAGTTTGGAAAGTAACGTGTAATTGATCCGCGAGATCTTTTTGAGTTAATCCTTTTTCAGTTCTTAACTTTTTTAATTTTTGACCTAATGTCATAGCGGATACCTCCTTCCCAAACATATTCACTTTTTCGGCGAATTTTTTAAATAACCGTATTAGCGAACACACTCGCCAAAAAATAGAATTTGAGTTTTTATTAACAAGTTAATAATTTTAATCGAAAAACAGCAATAATAACACTTTATTTTTTCTTTTTAATATCTGCTTTTCAATTTATTTTATTACACACTCGGCCAAGAAACAAATAGTTATATTGAATAACTACGGTGTGTATGACATATATGTCTAAATGGAGGATTATCAATTATGAAAGATAATGGAGTTATTGAAATACCTGCTTTTGAACTAAAAAGCAAAGGTGAAGATGGTAACGAAAAAAAGAAACGTGTAGCAGCCTACTGCAGAGTATCTACTGGTTCAGATGAGCAATTAAATTCTTATGAGGTTCAAGTCGATGAATGGAAGAAAAGAATAAGTGAACACGAAAACGAAGAACTTGTAGAAATCTACGCTGACGAAGGAATAAGTGGTACTGGGGTTGAACACAGAGAGCAGTTCCAAAGAATGATTAAAGACTGCCAAATGGGCAAAATCGATTTAATCTACTGTAAATCAGTATCTAGATTTGCTAGAAACACATTAGATTTTATTAAAACAATTAGAGACCTTAAATCTTAGATATCTTTTCCATAAAGGATAGTAATTTCGGTGGAACGTTGCCTAATTTCGGTGGAACGTTCTATATTGATTTCTTGATTTTTATCAAAAAATGCCCTTTTTAGCTAAACCGCAGAATGGTCATATCACAAAAAAGTTAGATTATATCTAAAGAAAAAGGACTGACACTATTGTATCAATCCTATGTTTCTAAGTTGTCTTTCTGATAAAGAAATGATACGTCAAAAACAAAGTTTGCATAAGAAATGATACTAATTTTTGACGTTTTTCTTTAGTTCAGCGCCCATTGAGGTAGGCTTATTTAACAATTTTCAATCTATTAAAAAATCATTTTTTGTCATTATTCTATAAACAAAGTTAAAGAAATCATCAATTAGCAAAATGTTTCTTTGTGATTTATATACTAAAATTGCTTTCATTATTCTTTTCTCAAGATTTTATTAAAGATAATTTATATTTGTTTGCTAATATTTGAGCATCTTTATTAACGTTTTTCATTTCAAATGATTTAACAATATAATTTTCGCTTTCTGGCGACCAAAAAATTTTTAAACTTTCCTTAGCTCTCGTGATAGCAGTATAAAAAACATTGTGAGAAATTCTCTCTTCTGCTTCCTTTGTGATTATCAATTTAACACTATCATATTCCAATCCCTGCGCTTTGTGAATTGAAACAGCATAGGCAATCTCAAACGGAATTTTACTACATTCATTTGTGTCATTATCATAATCGGATTCTTTACTATTTTGTACAGGAAGGTTGATTAAGGTTTTCCCACCATCAATGTTTGAAATAAAACTAAATCCAGAATAATCTAAAAATGGATTTAAAATAGTATCAATTTCTAAAACAAATTCGATATTCTGATTTTCCTGAATTGTTATATTCTTTATAGTGCCTTTCAAATTATTGAATAGATATCCAGAAAATCTATCTGTTTCATTAAAAATAATAGGATCTCCTACTTTAAATGTATATTGTTTCCAGTTAATTTCTTCATTGGGATTACTAATTTGTAATAATTTATTTAAATTGTTGATTCCGTATAATCCATCATAATTCAATGTTAGGATTATCTCATCTTCATTCGTTTTTTCAAAAATACTATCGTCAATAACATGTGATATCTTATAGGCTGACAATGTGTCTTGTATAGTTGAATCAATTTTTCTTACTTTGTCCCATAAATTAACCAGGACATTGTCCTCTCTGCAACGATAAACATGAAATAAATCAACATAGAAAGCTGGCTCAATAAATTTTCTTAACAAAGCAAACCAATTTCCAAATTGAATCGAAGGCAATTGATAAATATCTCCTGCTAAAATGTACAGTTTTGCTTCAACTTTATTTAAAACATCAAGCATATCTTTTGATGAAATATTACTACACTCATCAATTACAACAACATCATATTTTGTTTTTGCATTATTACTCGAGATAAAACTTTTAACTGTTTTAAAATCAACAAGCGAATCATCAATTTTTCGCATCATATTTTGTAAAGCAGGATGTGTGTTTGTCAAACAAAGTTTAGATATTTGTCCCAATGCCTTGAGTTCTTTACTTATTAGAGTTGATTTTCCAGTGCCAGCAGCTCCATAAATACAAAACAAACTCGATTTTAGAAACATAGTTTGAACTGTTGTTTTCTTTAATTCATCATCAAATTGAATAACCCCATTGTTTAAAACTGAATTAATATATTGCCCATAATTAGGGAAATTTGTAAGCTTAGTTTTGCTCAAAATTAAATTAATAATATGAAGTGAATTGATTTCGTTTTCTTTTACATAAACATAATTAGAAAAACGTTCTAAATTTCTTTGTGTTTGAAAAGAAGGAATCCTACCGTTGTATTTCTTGATTAATCTATCAGCCTCTTCCTTATTGCTTTCCTCAATGGAAATATAAATAGAAGCTGTATTATTTGATTCATTTATTATGTGATTAGCAAAAATATCATCTTCATATTCTGAATAATCAAACAAATCAATTAAAACATCAAAAGAAGGATTATGTTGAATCAGTGAACCACTAAAAGGCGTTCTTTCAAATACCAAAACTCCATTTTTTAAAAACAAATTAGAAACATTAATATTTTTCTCATAATTTAATTGATTCTTAATAATTGAATTTGTAAAGACAGCAGACAAATACTTTACCGTATTATAACCTGTCAATTTTTTTATTAGGAAATTTCTGGCGGTATTTAACAATGTTATTAAACCAGTATTTTGATTTTTATTATCTGCAATTAAGCTAATAAAATTTTCATAGTCAATTTTAGAAAATTCAATGATTTTTGAAATGGGCAAATGATTATCTTTGATATAGTTCATTAATCTATCATACTGCTCTGTTCGTGAATGCTTTTGATTTAAGCCAAAAAATTTTGAAAATTTTTCTAATTCACATGGTCTAATAGCAATCCAATAATTGGAAATCAAAGCAATTGAAATATTCTTTCCAAATAAATTAATGTTTTTGCTTTCAAAGCTACACCTTACTGCATAATTTTCATACATATCAATTTTAGAAAATGCAATAAATCTATCGAATTTACTAACATTATCAAAAGCATTTGTTAAAGTGTATTCATAAAATAATGTTTCATCAATGAATATAGTTTTTTTCTTCTGTATATAATATGTATTAGTACCAGACTTTGGTGCATGACCATAATTGTTTCCCAATACTTCTTTTATATGCCTATAATAGTCTTCAAGTGATGAATCTAAATCTACTGGTAACTTTTTTAAATTTTCTAATACATTTAAATTAAAATCTTTTTTTAGTGTATCCTTAACTTGAGCAAGAAAATTAATATATTTAAGTATTATTCTTTCAGCATATTCGCCTAGAAGATTGTAGTGTGATAATGATATTTGCAAACAATCATGAAAAGTATCTAAGAATTTATATTTGCCCATTCCCTTAATATAGCAAATTGACTTTTGAATAATATCATATCTATTTATGCTGTCTTGGTTTTGCTCAAATGTATAAATATATGAGTCAATAGATTCGACCAAATTCCTTAAACTATTGAGAATATTAGAAGCAACAAAAGCCCTATTGCTCTCATTTATTATAGCTAAATTATCATCAACTAATTTGCATACTAGCTTTAACTCATTTTCCCAGTATTCACTATTAAACATTAAACTCACCTTCTTAAATTAATTCCTATTAAGGTGCTCAACAAGGTACTTTTTCGAGCTTGTTAAAATATCAAGGCAAGAATTTTCCAAATCATTTATATTGAATAGATTATCAAGCACATCAAAAGTCTCTTCTAAATTATGCCTTGCTGTGTTCCAAGCAACTCCATCAGTAAACCAAACAAAATTAAATCCTTTTATATTTTTTGATTCAATTGCTAAATTTTTATAGCTTCTTGCAGTTTCATTTAATTTTGAACCACTGCTTCCATAAAAATTGCATTCGCAAGCAAAAATTTGACCTAATGCACCTATAAACACAAAATCAAATCTCTTCTCTGTTTTACCATCGTTACTAATGGCAGATAAATCAAGTCCGAACTTTTTTTCAACATCTGATTTATACATTTCTTTAAAATAAGTTTTATCTTTTACTAATCCTGCTTTTAACAAATAAGATTCAACTAAATCTTCCATAACATCACCAGTTCTATTTTTTCTACCATTAGTATCCATGCCAACTTCAACACCCAAAACATAGTCTACTAAATTATTAATAATATGGTTTTGAAGCAAATCAAATAAACCACTATTTCTCATAAATAATGTATACTGGTCTACTGTGTAATTCATTTTAATAAAATTAAAAACATAATATTCTTTTGCATCATTTACTTTGATTTCTTTTTCACGCTTAGCTAAAAGAATGGGAACTACGACCAAAACATTTGGATATTGTTTAACGATATCTTTAAATTCTTGTTCGATATTTTTTGAACCAATTAGTGAATTTAATATATTTAATTCAACTTTAATCTTATTAACATTCTCGTATACTTTTTGAAAGTCAGTATAATAGGTCCAAGAAGCAATACTATCTTTCATTGTCCCTAACCAACTATTAAAATCTCTTTTCATTATAAATTCCTCCTTTAGCTGTTATTATAATTTTATCAAAATTTTAATAAACACAGTATTAATACGTGATAATCTATTCTTTTTTATCAAATCATTATTTAAAAAATTAATCCTGAAATCTCTTAATAGAAAGATCAAGATATTCTTTAACATTATCAATTCCTATGTATTTTCTATGAAGTTCTTTACAAGCAACTCCAGTAGTAGAGCTTCCACAAAATGGATCTAGGATTAAATCTCCTTCATTTGTAGAAGCTAATATTATTCTTTTCAACAATTCTACAGGTTTTTGAGTAGGATGCTTCCCATATTTCTTTTCAGCCTTTTTTGGGAGCGGAATATTCCATACATCCTTCATTTGCTTGTTATTATTCATTTCTTTCATTAATTGATAATTAAACAAATGCTTACCCTTTTTCTTTGGTGTTAATTGCTTTCTTGCCCACAAAATAGTCTCAGTAGAATTTGTAAAACATCTACATGCTAAATTTGGCGCAGGATTAGGCTTTTGCCAGGTTATATTATTGATGATAGAGAATCCTTCTAATTCTAAAGCAACTCCAATTGAATAAATATTATGAAAAGTCCCACTTATCCAAATAGAGCCATTGTCTTTAAGAACTCTTTTACATTCCTTCAACCATTTTCTACTGAATTTAATTTTTTCATCTATTGTTATGCTTTTATCCCATTCACCTTTATTTACACTTACTTGCTTTCCTGAATGACAAGAAACGCCCCCACTTGATAAAAAATATGGAGGATCAGCAAAAATAACATCAATTGACTTTTCTTCGAATGTTTTCAATACTTTAATGCAATCACCAAGTATCAATTTTGTATCATCATTTTCATAGTAGGTCTTACTCATAATTAGTAATCAAGACCTCCTCTACAGAACCTCTACCTTTTCCGTTAGCATTAATCATTCTTTTAGCAGGTATAACATTAATATGGAAATCAGAATATAACTCTCTTATAAAACTTGTATTATGATTGCTGAGCATAACATAAACGCCTTTCTTTGACAGTTGTTTATAAACATTAGCAAGTCTAACTTGTTCATCTTTTCCAAAAGCATTTTTATCATAAGATGTGAATGAATCTTTATCATCCCATGTGTCATATGGGGGATCAAAATAAACAAAGTCTCCTGCTTTAGCATTTTTAACAGCTTCTTCAAAATCGCAATTTGTTATAACTGCTTTTCTACTTTTAAAGAATTGCCTTAGCGATTCAAAATTATCTCTATCAAAACAATTAACTTTGTCTTTTTTTCCAAAAGGAACATTGAAATATCCTTTAGAATTGACTCTATAAAGCCCATTAAAACAAGATTTATTTAAGTAAATCATTCTACTTGCTCTATCTTCTTTTGGAAGCGCTAGGAATAATGGATTTTTATCTTCTTCCCTAACCTTATAATAATAATCTTCATTATGTTTTTTCTCATGTTCTATAAGTTTTTCTTTAAGAGAACTAAATAATCCATCATTTTGAAAACACTCATATACGCATATTAATTCTGAATTCATATCATTAATTGAAAATGATTTAGGTTGAATTTTAAATAATAAAGCACCACCACCAACAAATGGTTCGAAATATCTATTAAACTTTTCAGGTAGATGTTTCTCTATCATTTCAAGTAATTGAGTTTTCCCGCCGGCCCATTTTACAAACGGATGAATATCTAATTTTTCATCTTTTTCTTCTATTTTTACATGTTGAATAGTTCTACCTAGAGAATTAAGAATTTTTTCTATCGTAGCATATGTAACGCCAAGAACTTCTCCTGATTCAATTCGTGACAATTGTGATCTTTCAACACCACAAATTGAAGCAAGTTGCTCTTGAGACATTCCGGCTTGCATTCTATAGTTTTTAATATCATTTCCTAAGGATAAAAGCGAAGTTTCCATAATTTCTCACCTCACTTAGATTATACCATATTTTTGTGTATTTATATATACATTTACAACTATTTTTATTTAAAAGTTTTTTGAATAAAGTCGTCTATTTTTATCTCATATAATTCCATCAAAGCATACAATATATTAAGTCGCGGAAGTCTTCTTCCTGTTTCATAACTTCTAATTGTTGTTTCTGATATCAAAAGGAATTCTGCAACATGGCTTCTTGAATAATGTTTATCTAATCTTACTTGCTTTATTTCTTTAGCAAACTTATCCATATCTATTTCATGAACATAAACTATTTCATGTGGCATATATTTTCTGCACCATTTTAGATATAAATTTTGTTTTATTTCTTTGAATTTTTTATCACTCATTCCTTGTAATGGAACATGGCTTTTGATTTTATTTAAAACTTCTATTTCAACATCATTTAGCTCAGATAGAAAATCTTTATATTCTTCAAGAAACTTTAAAGCGTTTTGCTTTTCTTGCTCTAGAGTTAAAGCATCTTTAAACGATAGTCCTGCATAATTATTTAATACTTCAACAGCAGAATTTAAATGACATTCTGCATAAAACTTGCCATCATCAACCCAGGATACAAATGATCCCCATTTTCTTTTCTTTATAAAATATTGACTCACTATATCACCTCAAGTCTATGTATTAACTCTTAAAGTTAAATATAGCAAGTTAATTAAGAATATATAGGTAGGCTTACTCAGATTCGAACCAACGGTGAGGGTGATGGGTGGTCCGAACTATGCAAAAAGACACAAACCCTCTTATTCCTATAGTTCATATCTCAGTGAGCTTACTTAATTGATAAAGAAATAATACCAAAAAAGCACAAAAAAAGACACATTTTGGCCGTGTGTCAATGCGACACGCCAATAATGTGTCATGATCTTAAGATTGGTGACCCGTACGGGATTCGAACCCATGAATGCATGCGTGAAAGGCATGTGAGTTAAGCCACTTCTCCAACGGGCCAAATGGCGCCTAGTGCAGGACTCGAACCTGCAACCGATCGGTTAACAGCCGATTGCTCTACCATTGAGCTAACTAGGCAGTTCCTACGCTATGTGCAAGACAAAATATAGCATAGGGAAAAGATAAGTTCAACAAAAAAATTACTTATTTAATTTCTTTTCAATTGCGGTGTAAACGTCTTGAACTGTTTTAAAGTTTGGCATTTCTTCATTTGAGAATTCGACACCAAATTTTTCCTCAAGTTTAATTAGTAATTCGACTAAATCTAGTGAGTCCAGTCCGAGATCGCGAAGTTCAGCATTTGGATCAACATGATCGACTTTTAGTGTTTCGGCAAAAGTTGCTTCAATTTCTTTGATTCTGTCATTCATACAATTAGATGGTTCCCTTCTATTTACTACTAGGTATTATATCTTTTAATATAATAATTCTCAACAAAAAAAGGACCCGGAGGTCCTTATATCTATTTAAGAAATCAACTCGACGACGATCGCCGCTGGTGTTACGGGTGGTGTATAGTTGACTTGACTCGTTACTTGTGAAGCTACGTTATTAGCAGCATCCTTAAATACTTGAGCAAATATTCCAGCGATTAAACCAAAAATAGTTAAGACCAATACAACGCCAAGAATTTGACCTTTTATTTCTCCCATGTTTTCCTCCTTTCTTTTTAGTTGTAGTATCCGATAACCGCGGCGCGTTCAACGCGAATTGTCAGAATATCCTTTTGTAAAACAAAAGGCTGATAATCACGCATTATTTCAAACACTAAGGTATCACCAAAGCGTGGGGCGCATCCGGATAAACAGCGAATAGTCGTATTCGGATATGATTCGACATAAGTAATCGTATTCACACTAAGATAACCATCGTAGCCAATCTTTTGGGCGACATGCGTCGCTAATGCATCTAATTCACTATGAACAATTTGCACGTTACTAATATCACCACCAAATAAGAGCACCTGTAAAACAAATAAAAATGATAACAAGACACCAACTTTAGATCCCATACATCACGCCACCAATCATTTGAATGATGCCAACTGCTAAAGCCACAACAAGAATTCCAGCACCAAGCATTGCACTCATATTTATGCGCTCCAATGTTTTGCTTTTTTGTTGATACTTTTGTTCCGCGATTTGTTCATCATACTTACTAAATAGGTAGTTAAAATGCCATAAGTATCTTGAATCGCGACCGGCATCAATCATTTGATACATTGCAATCACAACTTCTTCAATCAAAGGATGAACAAAATGCGTAGAAAACTCCATAAATGGTCGCACACTTTGGTCATGATCAATCATGAAAATAAGGTTTTCAAGTAATGGTCGAAGATTATTTGAAGCATGTTCTTGACATAGTTGTAAAGCTTGATAAACATTACGTCCATGGCCAAGATAAATACGAAAGTTGGTGAATATTGCCGCAAATTCCTCTTCTTTTTTACGTATTAACTGTTCTTGAACTTGCCGCACATAATAATAAAAAGAAAAGCCGATGATAAAATTACTCGCAAAAATTAAAGATGCTAATCCCCACTGTCGATTAATAATAAGTAATATCCCACCGATTAAAGTGAGAATTATAAGAATTAAAAAACTAAATTTAATCTTTTTTACGCTGAAACCAAGATTTTTTAATTTTTGTTCCCACCGACTCATAACGATTACCCCAATCTTTGCTTTTGAACATTAAGCGAAATAATATTGATGTTGCAATGATAAATACTAGAAAAAAACCACCAAGAATAATCTGAAATAAAGCATTTGTTAACATTGTGAAATACATTGTCCCAAGGCTAAACCGCGTTGTCACGAGAATGGCAAAAGTCATTAACCAAAGTAAAATAAACTCAATCATTTTTCTTCCATAGAGCAAATCATATTTTGTAAGTTCGGCCGCTTCACGCCGAATATTAGTTAATAGGAGTTCTGCCATTTGCAAAACTTCGCCACCTTCTTGTTCATAAATTGTAAGAAAATCAATAAATAATATATATATTTTTATCTGGAAATATGCACTCAATTGACCAAGTTTTTCATTGACAAGCATTCCTTCAAGGTCATTTGTCCAATGCATTAAATCACTGGAAAATTGTTTTTGAGTTATCTCATATGTATGCACTATATTGCGATGAACACTCAGGGTGATAAGGAAATTATTCATGAATTGATATCCTTCTTTTTTTCGCTGAAGCGCGACATTATATGTATTGATACGCGGAACAATATCAATGATTGTGATTACTAGATAGATAAAGCCTACAAGCCCACCTTTAATGTATGAAGAAAAGCCAACTGTGCCAATTATTAGACCAAATATACTCATAAAAACAGCAATTATCCAACTCTTTTTCATCAGCACAGTACTTCCCAAAGATCAATCATACTTTTTTGTTTGGCGAGTCTTTCTTTTAGTTTATCTGGTAAATGAAAATATTTTATTTGGCCTTGCTTGTTTTCATATATTGGTAATAATTTCCCATTATTATCTTCATCAAGATAGCCAATCCCGCTGATGAAACGCTCAATTTGTCCGACTGTATTAACTTGAATTCCAAGGTGAATCAAGATTGGGAAATGATGAACAATATCCTGAAAGACTAGTTGATAATCAAGGTTTTTATCCCCCATTAACACCATTCTTGTTAAGCGTGCAGGTATGGAATGCAAATCTTGCGCATGCATAGTTGTAATCAGCGGATGACCACTTAATGCCGCATTAAGCACATCGAGCATCTCCGCCCCACGACTTTCTGCGACAATCAACCAATCCGGATGTGCCCGTAAGCCATTGCGAATAAGATGTGAGAAACTTGCTTGCGGATGCCAATCATTGCTTTCCCAAATTGTTAAATCAATGTTTTCGTTTCGAACATCTTCTAACTCAAGGATATTATCGATCACTATTACGCGACTAGCGCGTTTTAATTTACCCAGGAGATATTTTTGCAGTTCAGTTTTCCCACTACCAGTCACACCACTAATTACTAGTGAATAATGGGCCGTCAAAAAAGCAATTAAAAGTTCTTCTACAACTTTCGGCATAAATTTTCCGTCCTGATAATTCACTAACTGACTAGTGCGTTTTCGAATTGCAAATGTGACGCTACCTTGATAATTTAGCCGACCAATTGAGGGGTGGACGGCGTTAATACGTATATACTCGACACTCAAATCAAGTATTGGATCTTGCACGGAAAATTGTTGTCCACTAAGATTAGCAATTTGCCGTATAAAACTCATTGCCTGTTCTTGTGATAAGACAATCGCACTTTTATTTCTTCCCGTTAAACTATCTTGAAAATATATGTCTTGCCCATTAAATGTAATATCAGTAACTGTTTTTTCATCTAATAATGGGGCCAGCGGACTGGACAAAATATGCTCCATAATTTTATGTGTCATAACGGCTATTAATTACTACATTTTGATAATGATCATATGCAGGTAATGGACTTAAATTAACAATAAGATGAATTTGAACACCTTGGCAATTATTGAAGCAATAGGTTTGCGCTTCTGGTTCATAATAGTAAAAGCTAATCAGATAAGAACCTGTATATTGCGCTAGATATGTAAATAAATATTCATTAACTGCTGCTTCTAGTTCTTGAGCGACAAAAATTGGTGCTTTTTCGTTAGCTACATCAAATTCAATTCCTTGGTCGATCACGCCGTTATTTAAAAGTAAAAACGTTCGATGAATTCCATTAAATCGATATTGATAGGTAAAAAGCATTAATGAAGACATCATCATTAAATGCTCAAAAAGATATTAACCATCAGTTGGCATCTCACTCATTATGACGCCCCATTCTGGGACGCTTTCAATGTTTGTTTCCAGGTAATACATACTGAGACTATTACGGCTATAAAACGGATGAATGGAGCGTAAAGCTGCTTGGTAAAGAACATGAATTTGATTAATACCAAGCGGGTTTACTTCTAAGCGAATTGTGATTTGTTGCCCTTTTAAAAAAGTATTTAAGGGAAACAATAAACGATTTATCGGTTCAAAGCCTGTTTCTTGATACGGGGCCATAATTAAAGTTGTTGGTTCGACATATAACGCTTCAGCAAAAGCATAATAAAAACGATGGCCAATTGGTTCATATTGCATTTTTAAATTGATATAAAAATATTTATCAATTCCATGGCTAAATTTTGGAAATAAATTATTCGGATCATATATTCCAAGGCGGACTGGTGAATCGATAATAATTGCAGCTTCGCGGTTATATGTAAAGTTAAAAAGGGCAAGGTCCACTTGATAATAAATATTTTGAGTGTGAAAGGAATTATAACCATCGAAAAAGATCCGTTCATATAAATATTGGGGGCCACTGTTATGAACTAATGCGGTAAGAAAGCCTGTTGCTTGATACATTTTATCCGTGAGATTTGCTGGGTTAATCGTCTTACCATCAACAAAGCCAATATTGAAATAATAAAACGGATGAACTCGACCATTTTCGTTTACGACAATGCGGATTATGCGTGAGTCTTTAAAAAAATATTGATTGAGTTGAAACTTGATTGGATAATCACGTCCAGCGGTCATTGTCATTGATAAGGAATAGAGTGAATAATAACTTCCGCTTAACATTGTTTGTATATATATTTGATATTTAGCACTCGTTACTGGTCGAAAAAAAATTAGATCATCATTTCGTGTCTCAACTTGTAGCGGACGCAAAGGATTTTCAGTATAAAATGGAAATGTAATTGCTAAGGCCCCTTGCTGATTGTGCGCTGTTGTAAGAAGAGTAAAACCGATACTCAATAAAAATAATAATTTTTTCATATTGATAAAAAGGCGATAAATTTGTTCAATGCCTGCTTTTTAAACCGGTAATATGCCGATCGTGAATAATACGTGCACCACCAATTCAGTGTTTGATCAAGAAAATAATCGTTGCGAATAATCCGGCGTTCATCTTCTAATAGCCGTTTAATCGCCAGTTCTACAATCGACATATAGCGTTGTTCTTCAACTACGGAAGCTTGAAAAGTATGGTCGTGTAAAACAAGTGTAATTGGTGAATTATCATTAATACTGCGTAGTTCTTTCCGCGCTTGATATATACGGTAGACATTAGCAATTTTCTTAACTTCATTATCCAGTTGCCGAAATGTTTTTGTTTGTTCAATCATGTCTAAGCCTCACGTTAGATAAATAGTATTTAAAATTGCAAAATGTATCTGATAAAGCATAGAGTTTCACCAATTAATCTTTTATAATAAATAGCGAGGTCAAAAAATGATTATTTTAGTTGGTGCATCGGCATCGGGAAAAACTGAAGTTGCAAAAAAATTAAAAGAGCGTTTTGGTATTCAAAAATTTGTCACGCATACAACCCGACCAATGCGTCCGAGTGAAAAGGCCGATATTGATTATCATTTTGTGAGTAAAGATGATTTTTTCACATTGTTACAAGAAAATTTCTTTGTCGAAACAACAAACTATAACGGAAATTATTACGGTACTTCCAAAAAGGAAGTCAGCGATAATAAAGTATTAATTGTTGATCCGCGTGGACTCTTTGTTTTTAAACAACTTAATGACACGCATATTGTCGCCTTTTATTTAGAAACCGCCGCCGATATTCGTCAAAAGCGAATGATAACACGTGGGGATGAGCAAGAAAAAATACATAGCCGCTTGTTAAATGACCAAGTGGACTTTGCACCTGAACATTTACAAATCGTTGACTATCGTATTGTTACCGATCATTATTCAATTGATCAAGTAGCAACAATTGTTTATGAAACTTATCAAAAACATCTCGCAGCCTTAAATGCTTAGAGATGTTTATTACGCTTCAGAATATATGCTGTTTCCCGTAACAATCGTTCGGGATTTTTTTTAACTGCGCGCGGGTACGGTATGAGTTTTGGATAGCCACTTATATGAAATAAGCCACGCGGAACAGCGATCAAAGAATAATCCGGCTTAGGATTGCCTAAAAGCAGCGGAATTCCTAAACTTGCGATGTCGCAGCGGTGCGTAAATAATGTTAAAGCTTTATGAGCGAGCGTCGTGAACCAGCGCGGGAAACCTTTTGCATCGCTATTGACAATATTAGTATCGGTCACACCGGGATGCATTAGTTGGACTCGCACATTATTTGGTAGGCGTAAGTGACCCGCAATTTGGTAACCGTTATGTAAAGCAAAAGCAAGTGTGCCAATTGCTGTTTTAGCCGCGTTATATTGGTATTGCTTTCCATAGTCACCATTAATTAGGATATCTTCTGGGTCTTTTAAAAAGCGCGCGCGCCAAATGAGTGAGCCGACAAAAAGCAAGCGAATCTCATGGTCTTGATCAAGCAGTTGATGTTCAAGTAGTTTGCGTAATAAATAATATGCACCAATATAATTTGTCCCAACGGTTAAGGGATAACCTTGTTTTGTTTTTAGCCCCTTTGCTGGGTGGTAAATACCGGCATTAAAAACAACGCCATCAAAGTGCGGCCATGCATTTTTTAGACTCAAAACAAAATTTTCAATTGATACAAAATCGGCTTGATCATATGGAAAAAATGTTAATAAAGCGTTTGGATATTCTTTTTTAATTTCTTCAATTGCCAGTAGCGCTTTTTTTTCATTACGACAGGCCATAATGACATGAGCACCGGATTTTACAAGAAGTTTAGTTGTCGAAAAACCAATGCCCGAATTTGCGCCAGTAACAATATACGTGCGATTAGCAAGGGTTGGTATAATCGACTTGGAATCCCATTTACTTAACATGAAGTTTAACCTAATAAATTAATAACAATAATTACTGCGGCTAATACAATTAGCAAAATAGCAACAACGATGAAAACAATACTCGTAATCTTACGATCAATCGCGTTATGAGAATCATATGACGGCTCATTATCTGGCCGCTTTTTATCTTCTGGATGATTGAAAATTGACATGTTTATATACTAGCACAAAGCGTGCTTAATCAATATTTTTTTCTTTTTGCTCACTAATTAGCGCTTCTTTTTCTTCCGCTAAAAGTTTTCGCACTTCAATTTTTTCAACCGTAAAATCCGTCGCTTCTAAAATTGAAATTGCACGATCAGCAAATACGAATTGATCACCCTTGTGGGCAAAACGGTCTAACTGCTCCAGACACCAACCACCAACGGTTGCATACTCGGTATCAACTTCTTCATCAATATCAAGTAAATCAAAGAAATCATCGATATTCATCATACCATCGATTACATAAACGCCCGGACCACGTTCTTCAAATGGCTCTTCAACTTCATCGGTTTCATCCCAGATATCGCCAACAATTTCTTCAACAATATCTTCTAAAGTTAAAATGCCATCAGTACCACCATATTCATCTTTCACAATAGCTAAATGTTGAGATGTTTTTTTGAATTCTTCAAGGATTGAATATAATGACCGTGAACGATGAACATAAATTGGGGTGATTAATAAAGCACGTAAATCAATTAATTCATGTTTTAAAACTGCACGGACGAGTTTTTTCGTCGGTAAAATTCCGATAATATTATCAATGGTGTCATCATAAACTGGAATTCTTGAATAGTTAAATATTTCCTTGCTGCCTAATAATTCCTCGAGTGAATCATTAATATCAAAAGCAAAAATATCAACGCGCGGAGTCATAATTTCATAAGCGACTGTTTCACTAAAATCAATTGCCGAATGAAGCAGTTCACCTTTGGCTTCATCGATTTCGCCACTTTTTTCAATTTCTTCAACAAGAACTTGTAATTCTTCATCAGTTGTATCTTCTTGATTTAATTTTTTTGTTCTTTTTGTGAAAATCGAAGCAAAAGCACCAACAAGTTTGCTATCTAGATAAACAATTGGGAAAAATAAATAATAGAAAACAATCATTGGAAATGCATAGACAAGTGCTAATCCATTCGCATAACGCAGTGAAATTGTCTTGGGAATAATTTCAAAAAACACGAGTAGGACTAAAAACACCAATAAGCCACTGACTGCCGCCATATTTGGATCAATTCGCGCAGTAATTGAAGCAACTAAAGCTGAAATAGCAACATTGCTTAAGGCATTACCAAAAAGCACCGTTGCTACCGTTGTTGGATAATTATTTGTTAGTTTATAAGCATTTTTTATTGTAAATGTCGGACGTTGTTCGACTTTTTTCTTTAATCGCAGCTTATTCAATGAACCGTAAACAACTTCTGCTGATGAGAAGAAAAAGCTTAAAGAAAGCATGACTGCGATAATTAACCATTCAAACCACATAGCTTATTCCCGCACCTTTCCAAGCGCTTTTGATGTCTTGATATCGGTTTGTCCAACCAATTCTTCAAGCACATCTTCCATCGTGACCATGCCGAGCAATGTGTGATTTTTATCGACAACAAAAGCGATATGTGTCGAGTTTTTCTTAAACCCTTCTAGTAGATCGTCGAGCAAGATATTCGGCGTAACAAAATATGGTTTCGTCAGCGTTTTTTTAATGCTCACTTGCGGATCAAGTAAATATTTTTTTAAGTAAGCACGGACAACAATTACGCCAACAATGTGGTCGAGGTCATTACGATAAACTGGAATGCGGTTGTAGGTTGATTCGATAATTGTCGCTTGTAATTTTTCATGGGTTAAATTTGTTATATCAACGGCAAAAATCTTCTTTCGCGGTGTCAAAATATCTTTAACAAAAAGTGTATCCAAATCTATTGCTGATTGGATTAATTCGATTTCTTGGTTTTCAAGTTTACCGCTTTCTTCACTTGCTTCAATAATGTTAGCCAAATCTTCTTCGGTCATCGTTTCTTGTTCCTCTTTTAAACGAAAAACCTTGCTTAATAAACGATTAAGACCAAAGAAAATAATCGATATTGGAAATATAATAATCATCAAAAAGACGATTAGATAAGAATTTAACATCGCGATGAGTTCCGGATTAGCTTGCGCGACGCTTTTTGGAATCGAGTCGGCGAGCACAAAAATTGCAAACGTAATAACGAGCGTCGATAAAAAAGATGCTTGATCAACATAGCCAAGTTTTATGAATATCAAAGTTGCAAGTGAAGACATCGCCACTTGCAATAAATTATTAAGAATTAATACGGTAATTAAAGCGTGATCAACACGCTCAACTATTTTTAAAGCTAATGCAGCAGTTTTGCTACCATTTTCCGCTTTTACTTTTAATTTAATTCGGCTTGCAGTTGTATATGCTGTTTCGGAGGCCCCAAAAAAAGCTCCAAATATTAAAAGAATTCCTATTATGATCCAGCCCCATATCGGACTATCAGGCATGCGCCAACCACACTCCCACCGAACCTATTTGGTTCTTGCAGTGTATTATAACAAAAAAGAATACTTATTTACAAATAAATACGTAGTTAACAAGCAACACTGATTGTCGAGAAGCATAAAAAAAGACCCTCCTGTTAGTTTGGTCTAACATTTGGGTCTCATATCAAATGAGTTCTTTAATTGTATGAGAGATTAATCGTCGTCTTCACTTGATTGTGCGAAGTCTTGTGACCAATCATAATCATCGATATCGCCTTGCACTAAGCCATCAGCTTGGCAAACATCATCAATTAATTGTTTGGCCCGTTTGAACGATAAAACGGATTTAACTTTGAACATCGCCGGGATTTCCGCATAGATGTTTTTATTGCTGACATCCTTGACTGGAATTGTTGAATCTTCATAATCTTTTGGATTCAAAGCGAAGTAGAGTTTTAATCCTTTACCGGCAACCGTAATTTTTACATAGGTTTTGCGGTGCAACCGGAATGTATCACCCGAATTGGAAATGCGTGATTTAATGCCATAAGCTAAACAGTAATTTTTTAGTTCTGAATACTTTGCTTTAACATCATCTTCGAGTTCTGGGATTCTTTCTGCGAATGGAATGCGGCGAATGACTGGCTTTCCTTCACCATCTTCTTCATCTTCTTCGTCTACAGCAACTTCACTCACAGGAACAATAACTGGTTCGATTGGTTTTTCTTCTTGAACAACTTCCACCGGCTTTTTCTCTTCGACAACTACAACGGGTTTAACTTCTTCAACAATTGGTTGAACTTTTTCAGCGGACTCAACAATTGGTTTCGGTGCTGGAACTTCTTCAACTGGCTTTTCCTCAACAACTGCTTGCACCGGTTTTTCTTCTTCAACTACTTCGGCTGGTTTTTGTTCTTCAACTACTTCCACCGGCTTTTCTTCTTCGATAACTTCCACTGGTTGTTCTTCTTCAACTTGTTCGACGATTGGTTCGACAACTTCATCTTTAATTGGTTCTTCTTTTTTCTCTTCGATAGTTGTTACCGGTGTTGCGTAAGCGCCGGCAAGTGGTGGGAAGTTATTGTTAATGTTAATCGTAATTGGTGATCCAGAAATATTCTGGGTGCCCATCGAATTTGTATTAGTTGTTGACTTTTCATCTTTATAGATATTAGCTTTCGCTTCTTTTTCGGCTTCCGCCTCTTCTTCGGATTGAACTTGGTTAGCTTCTTCAGCAGCAGCTAAACGCGCGGCTTCGGCTTCTTTTTCTTTCTTTAAAAGCTCTTGCTCACGTTGTTTAATCTTACTTGGTGCGGCGACCGTGCCAATAAATCCAACGAGTCCGGCCGTTAATCCAAAGATAATTGTTAAAGCTAAAAACACAAGTGTAAAGATTGTAATTGCTTGAGCAGTTAGGTTTGTTGCGGGATCAGCCGCACTACTTAACGGATCGGGCCAATTGCCGAGAACACGGGCAATAAGTGGATCTTTATACATGAATGTTAATAAACCCATAACAACAACAAGCGCAAATGGGAGTGGGAGAATATAAGAAATGAATTTAGCGTTCTTTCCGATATTAACCGCGTACCAAACAATTGTCCAAATAAGTAAGGCAATTAGGACAATTAACACAAGCGGATTGGTCAAAAAGTTAATTAAATTGGCATAAATATCTGGCCAGATTTGATTAACTATCGTATCAATAAAACCAGAAAAGAAATTTGGACTCGTAATTGATGGATCAGCGCCACGATAAGCTGTTAACGCCACCGCAAAAGA
>Ga0172381_10002790_pt1 | contig 18900 bp, 18 predicted proteins | sample Leawel6488metaG_FD_119754 | JGI IMG/M metagenome (GOLD analysis project Ga0172381, IMG submission 119754) | Leachate microbial communities from a municipal landfill in Southern Ontario, Canada - Leachate well 64-88 metaG | ecosystem: Engineered > Solid waste > Landfill > Unclassified | place...
GAGGATGAGTGTGAATGTCCTCATATTCTATTCAGCCATCCACCATAATAGCATTCCTTCCAGCTCTCACCTTCCACCAGCTTCTTGAGCTTGGAATCTCCTTCCACCAGTGCCTTTAGCTGGGGAAGCCTGTCATAATGAGCCCTGATTTCAGGGAGCCCTCCCACCAGGACCCTATACTTTATCCCTCTCTCCACATTGATTGCTTTGAGAATCCTATTTGGATTCTCTCTCACTGCCAGCAAGAGAGTATTGTGAGAAGTAGGCCCCCACTGCCCATCCACAGGAATATCTGGCCATCTCTTGCCTTCATTGTTTGAGAGATTCAGTGCCAGCTGGACCCTCATCTTGGCAGTGTCTCTCCCACAGTTAATGCCCATGTCATATATAACATTGGCCAATCCCTGGTGAGGAATCTCATCAAGCCTGTATATGTCCCAATAGCGTATCTTATAAAAAGTCCTCACATGTGCCTGGATGGTATGGCTTCTCTCCAGGATGGTATTGATCATTGATACTGGAGTAGTGATAAAGCTGGAGGATTTTTTCAGCTCATCAATTAATCCCCATCCCTGCCATTCAGGATGATGGACCCTGGAGATCCCCTTGTAAGTCTCTCCTCCTGGATCCTTTGGGTCATTTGAATACCCACCTTCATTGATCATTGATAGATTGTGTGCTGTCTCGAAAAGAGCCATTATCAGCCTCCAGTCAGATGTAACAATCCAGAGAGATATGCCAGGAGGACCCCAGCTACCACTACACTTGTGACACCAATAGCCCACTTCAGGATGCCATGATGAATCCCCATTTTTCTCTCCAGACATGCATGCTTATCCCTGTGATTATTCACATCTTGCATGCTATGAAGCTCCTCATGCTTTTGCACATATAGATCCAGCTTGTCAAAAACCCTTTCATTGACCTTAGTGACAGCCTCCACTCTCTCATTGAGGCTTTGCACTTGGCCTATGAGAATCCCTATCTGGACTGGATCCACTGATGGATTATCTATTTTTCCCATTTTATCTCCTCATCAGTCTGATAAATCAGTGGCTACTATGTTTCCGTTTGTTACTTCTATCCTGTAATATTTCCCATTTGTGGTGTCTTTCAGAATCAGGCCTTTATATGCCAATGGAGTATCATCATCATTTTTCCCAATATAATATGTATTGTCTGCTGTTGGCTGTATATTTCCACTTGATATATTTCTTGATGAATCAGATAAAACATTACCAGCAATTTTCAAATCTCCAATATCCATTGTGTCTGGTGTTTTGAAAACATTTGCACTGTCGCGGTATAACACAGTGTCCTTTGCAGATGAACCGCCTGCCCCAAATTCTATCCCAGCTTTTCCAGTGCCTCCAGTGTCCCTGTCCAATGCTATTCTTGGCTGTGTTTCTGTTGAATAAAATAATTGGTATCTTGTTCCATCTTTGAATCCACCATTGCTGTTCACATAACCGTCAACACTTAAACTGTCATTTGTGCGGAGCAGATTTGCCGATTCCCTAAATAAATTAACATCTGGTGCAGTCGCGCCAGACCCCAAAAGCAATCCTGGATAGGAACTTCCAGTCCCATGCCCTGATTCTCTATCTAAAGAAGCACGGGGATATGATTCACTCCCATAATAGAGTAAATAACTGTTGTATGCTTTGAATTCTCCTGAAATATATAATTCACCACCAACAGTAAAATTATCATCAGTTTTAAGCATATTTGCACTATCACGATATAGATTTACATCTGGAGCTGTTGTCCCACCTGGACCCAATAAAAGTCCAGCCTTCCCACTAATAAATCCACCTGCATCTCTATCCAATGAAAATCTTGGCTGTGTTTCTGAACTATAAAAGCCCTGTATCTGATTCCCTGATTTAATCATATCTGGCTGAACTGTTATTGTTCTGTTTGTTAATTCTGTTTCTGTATAATATCTATCATCATGTTTATGAATACCACAGTCATTTCCATCTGTGAGATCCGTCACTTCTGTATTTTTTAAATGAAAATAATCTCCTTCAGCTCCTCCCTGAATGCTTGATAAATCGTTATGATTGTTTGAAGATTCTCCTCCCACTTCTGCCCAGGCCCCATCTCCTCTCAAAAATTCATTGGTGTCTCCACTAAGCTTTGGAAGCAATCCATGTGCTGATTCTGATGAATCCAAGTCAGTATTATCATCAGGGCTTGCTAGATCATCCAGCTTGATCAGTGTTAGATCAGGATGTGTCCTCCCCACAATACGATACATGCCAAAGCCAATATCTTGTAAGATCACTCCTTCTTCTTCTCCAGCAATAATGATGCTGGATTCACCATTGATATTTCCTCCAGCTGGAGCATTAATTGTAGTGGTGTATCCACTTCCATCAGTGGCACTATTCATAATTGCAAAAAGCCCTGTTTTCCCTGAATCGAGATTTAATACCACATCCCCTTCTACAAGCTGGACAAGAGCTCTTATCAGAAAATAATCATTGTAAGATGCATCTATTGTAACTGGAGTGCTCGAAACTGAAGTCTGTTGTGATTTTGGTAATGCTGTGATCCATTGATTCAAATCCCCATCTGCATCACCCATTGCAATCTTATTGGCTGTTGGAGTAGAAGTGGCTCCATGTGGATTGGTATCATTGTCTATGTGATCCTGGAATGATTCCAAATCAGACATGGTGGCAAATGGATTAGACCCATTGGGATCATTGGCTCCATCAAGTGCATCATCTTGATCATCAGTAGGGATATTATCCAGGTCATTTATAACGGCAAAAGGATTGGACCCATTTGGATCATTGGCCCCATCCATTGCATCCTCATACTCAGGATGTATCTGAAAAACATCCACAGGACCCTTGGGAGGACTGATATCTTTTGAAATTGCTCTAGCCATTATTTCAATGCTCCCTTGTGGATCATTTTCACAAGCCCTTCAGCTCCAGGAAAAAGGCTATAGAGATCATACTGGATCCCTGCTCTATTCATTGGATACCAGTAAAAGTATCTTGTATGCCTTCCAATATCATCCACAGCCACTTCCCTGATCCATCCAAAATATTGATCCCCTCCACCATTCACTGTGGCATTAAACTTGATAAAGACCTCTGCCCCAATGCTATTCCAAGGAGGAGTATAAGTGCCTTCAATATCTCCATCTGCCCCATCTAAAGTGGCATTGCCAATAACATCAGGAATGAAGAAATCCACTCCACCAAAATAAACTGTGCCACCAATTTCATGACCTACCACACCACCATTTATCTTCACCTTCATGAATCTTGTCCCTGCAGGAGCAGTAAAGCTCCTGGCCACAAGTGTCCAATCATCAATAGGATTGCTTGTATATTCATCAAAGATAATTTCACTATCAAATCCATTAAGATCCTCATCATAGAAAAGGATCTCCACTTGATTCCTCATGGTGGCTATGCTTGCAAGCATCCACCATTTCAAATTATAAACACCATTTTCTGATGCTGGGATGAAGTCCTTGCTCTCACAAAGCCCTCCCCCAAAGTTACCACCAGGAGAGCTCATATAAACGGCATAAGGCCCCTTGATTGATGTAGCTGTCCTCCCTATATGGCCATTGGAGTGAGGAGTAAAAATCCATCCATCTGGAATTGCATCACCATCACTGTCTATATTAAAATCACCATTAATCACTCCAATAAAATGTGAAGATCCAGCATAGACATCTCCAAAGTTATTCAATAGATCAGTCAATAGGCTATGCCTGATAGGATCATTCTCAGCAGGTGGAGTAATCTTTGTGTGTCCCATTATTTGACTGCCCCATAAGATATTATGTAGATCTTGCTTCCTGCATCAGCGTCATAGTTAATTCCCACACCACCTTCCATCTCGTAAAATTCATATCCATACCCATAATTGATGGTATTCATAGTCCCAAAGAATTGTGGATTACCCATTGAGCTGTAAAATTCAGCCCACACATGGGCTCCAATCACATTCTCAGCAGGAGTGTAGGTCCCTGCCACATTATAAATAATTTCACTTTCAATCCTCTCAGGCACAAAGAAATCAACAGCATCATAGAAAACAGATCCAACACCATTTGTATCTTCCACACCACCTACCATCTCTACTTTCATGTATCTTGTATCTGCAGGAGTGGTGAAGCTTCTTGCAAATAATGTCCAATCAGTAGGATTACCAGTGGCCTTGTCATAGACAGCTTCACTGCTTATCAGGTTAGTGTCCTCATCATAGAAGTGGACATTTACCTTGTTTGATAAAGTGGCCAGTGTTGATTTCATCCACCATTTCAAATTATAAACACCACCAGGAGGAGCAGGAATAAAGGAGGCAGTGGTAGCATGTCCTCCACCATTGGTATCTGTGCAATCCATCCTGAGGCTTGCTTGCCCTGAAATTGCATTTGTATCTGGAGCATCAGCATCCCTGGTAATTGCTCCACCATCATAGGCTTCCAGAGTCCATCCCTCTGGCTCATCATCCTCATCCAGATCATATTCAAAATCACCATTAAAAATGCCCATGTTACCAGTGCCCACTTGGGTCCTGATATAGTCTGAATTTTTTATCATATTCAGGGCAAAGCTTCTCCTGGTGGGATCTCCAATGTCAGGAGCTGTCTGCTCAGTGTATTCATCAGCCATTTCTTACCTCACACCACACATGATGGGATATAGGATTCTGGATCAGATGGATCTGCAAAGCCATTATCATCTGTCCAATATCCATAATTCTGTCTGGCATAGTCCTTGATTCTCCTATGCCATGCCTTATTCCAGACTATGGATCCATCTCCATAGCCAGGAAGTGTTGAAAATCTTGCTGGCAGTGTTTCATCATCTTCCACCCAAAATCCAGGCTTATCACCATATCCATGCCTATTACCAGCTACTACCTGGATCTCCTGGAGATCAGTGGGGTCAAAACTAATCGAATAAATTTCCAGGATCAGATCATGCTTATAAGCCTCTGTCTCCGTGTCATATTCAAATTGAAGATGTATTTGCTGAGATGGTGTCAATAGCATGGCTTTTGGATCTACAAAGGAAATCTTATAAATGTGATTCAGATCTCCCTTATATAGCATCAGCTTATTGGCCAGCAGTCTTGCATCCTCCACTGTGGCTATATTGGCTCCCACTTCTTCCTTGACCCTGCTCTTTTCATCACGGAAATATTGATTCCTTGTTTTTTCCATGAGATAGTCCACATCCCAATCCTCATCCTGTCTCTTGGCATATTTCAAGTGAAGGTATGAAATCCTATTTTCAGTCTCCAGCTCCATTTCCAGAGACTTTATGCTTGTCTCTTGAAATACCTCCAAGTCCTGGACCCTTTGTGGCTCAAAAACCTTTATATTGTAATCACCATCAGCATCAATGTAGAGATAGGCCCCAATGGTGGCATTAATATCAGATATCACATCCAGGACACTTGTGGGATCCCCCAGGTAAATAAATGGAGCATAAGACACCACTCTTTTCCCTTCTGGATAATAAAGCCCTCTGTCATATAGATCATGAGCTGTGGTGAATGACGCTTCATTTATATCAGTAACTCCACATGTCACCAATAAATCATGGATGATATCCGCTGGATTGGAGATCAGATCACCATTGCTATCCACTTTTCCATAGAGATCTACTGTTACGTCTTGCTGTAGATCCCACTCAGGATAAATAAATCTTGCATCAGTAAGATCAATGTCAGTGATAGTGACATGTCTCATGATGCCACCCACATCAGCTCTTACTCTGTCTATTGCCATTATTGGATGCCCAGCCACCTGAAATAATTTCTGTTCAATATCAATGCAGACAGCTCTGGCCCCAAAGCAGTGATTATAGACTATCTGCTTGGACCTCCCATCATGTCCCTCATGGATGTTAGGATATTCACTTCTGGTGTAAACATAGAAGGGAATCTCCTTGTCCACTCTCTCCCTGATCTCAATCACCTTCAGCTCAAATGAATCACCCACAATCCATGAGTCATTATTCCAAGTGCTGATTGCCTGATAATCAGAATAAGCCATAACAGCGTCTGCAAGATCACACCCAATTTTCAGGACTGTCACTCCTGCATCCCACCTAAGATCCCTGAGTGGATCAAAAAACCTATCACCATTTGACAGGATTAATGAGCCACCACCTATTTGGGAAATACCGCTAAATTCCTCCTCTACCCTCAGTGTAAGACTTGGAATGCTCATCAGCCTCCCATCATAATTGACACCATTTAGATTCTTTGTTTCACTCGCAAAGTAAAACTTCAAAAATACCATTGTAGTATTGTCCCAATCAGATGGATCTGATGCACTATTCACATATATATTAGAGTGATCCCAGTAATAGCTTTCCAATGTGCTGTAACAATCAGCCACTGAAGATGCCAGTGTCAGTGCTACACCATTGATCTTCACATCACTTACTCTGGATGTTTCCGGTACAGTGTAAAGTGTTTCGGCGTCAGGTCCCTCATCACCAATCCCATAATAATTCATCAGACCCTCTACAATGGCATCTCTATCTGCATCAGATAAGCATGTCTTATACATGATGAATGCTGGCATTGTAAGATGATCTCCAAGCAATGGATGGGCCAAAAGCATCACATCAGTAGCCATTGTCATATTGGTAGCAAAAAGAATTGTCTGAGTATCCACCAATGTCCCATTTATATAAAGCTTGAATGTCTCACCACTCCTGGTGGCCACCACCACCTTATACTCTCCATCATCTGTGCCAGGAGGGACAGTGTGAGTAACAGTCTGCCCATGCTTGATTGTTACATCATGCCCAGTGGTGTAAGCCATTTGAGCAAGATATGAATCTGATGCCCTTATCAGATCTGTTGCCACTCCTGCTGTTTTTTTTGTTACTGCTATCCATGTATAGGCATTGACTGAATAATACTGAGATAGATCAATGGTATTCAGAGTGTATGCACCATGACTGTATGAAACAGATGCCCTATTGTTTGCTTCTGCATCCTTCTTGTTATATTTTATGGATCCTCTGTAGGCCTGGAATTTAGTGCCTTTTGTTTTTTCGGTTATCGTTAAAAGCACTTCTTCATCATCCACTTTTGTTATATCAGAAGCCCACACACAGAAATCTGGATCACCATTAAGATAAGGATTCCAAGTCTTTTCCCACACTGGCTGATGCTTTCCAGCAGTTATCTCAGCCAGGACAACCTTCTTATTATTTGGCTTTGAAAGTGCATCAGAGAGAGCAGTCATTTACTTTACCTCTCTGAGTTTAATCCCCATTTTCCATATCACATCATCTTCAGAAGTTACCACATAATCAAATTCAGGGACTTCTGTGAAAAACACATTTAGATATTCTGTAAAAGTGGATACTGTCGCGCTGACCTGGACAAAGATAGCAGTGTGGATCCCAACAGCATCAATCATTGTCTTATAGGATGATTTTTCAGTATTCCCAATCCCGTCAAAATTCAAACTAAATTCCCTCCAGGGAGTTTTAGTGTTTGAATAAATCTGCCCAGGAAGGCTTTCTGTCACCACTGATGGATCTACAAGCTTCTCTTTATAGCCCTTGTCGATCGGATTAAGGGCAGTAAACATCTCACCCAGGAAGATCCTTCCAATCGATCTAGCCACACCAGCTGAGGCCTTTGTGAAAGTAAATCTCCAGTATCTATAGCTCTGAGTGGTGTCCCATATCTTCACAATGGGTCCTGCCACTCTTGTCAATGATTCATTGACTGGAGGAGATCCCCAGCTGTTAGAGCTGTTTGCCTGGATCTTGATTACACTATCTGTATCAAGTAGGTCATGAGCATGGCAAATAAAAGCATCCACATCCACTGCTTCACCCATATCAATAATCACTGCTTCCAATGCTACTGTGGATCCTGTTTTCCAGGGATTGCCAATTCTCTGATCAGCCAGATTTTCCACTGGATACTCTGAATCCTCAGATGTTTCAGTGAAAGTAACACTGGATCCATCAATCAGGTTATTCCAGAAATATCTCATGTTAGTGCCACCTGGAGGATCCCTTTCCTCTTGAGATCTGCCAGACCCTTTGCCAGCTCTCTCCCATCCAGGATTAGCTTGATCATTGTAAGCCCACCACCAGATCCATCCTGGTAGGCTTTATTTGCCTGTGGAGAAAGGACCCCTTCTCCCTCCTGCAAAATATAAGTCCCTTCTTGAGGCACATTGGCCAGTCCACCATGAGCCACACCCCTAATGGCCTGGACATTGGCAAAAGCAGTGGCTCCAATGGAAGCAGAAGCAATGAGATTTAGTGGGAAAGGCACAGATGCCATTGTCTTATTGATGGCCACATAAGCATCCATGATGGCTGTCCTGATTGCTGAGGCCTTGCCAATAGCTCCAAGTGTTGCATTACCACTCTCAGACAGTGATGAAATAGCATTCCAAGCTTCACCTGAGGCCTGGATCTTGGCTTCCTGAAGCTTCTTATATTCCTCCAGGGCTCTCTGCTGTGCATCCCAGGCTTCCTTGGATGCCTGATTCTGGAGCTTTGCTTCATCCTTCAAATCCTTCTTCTTCTCTTGCTTCTGTTTTGCATTGATATCACTCATTGATCTGATCACTGGCTCAGTATAATTCTTAGCCATTACATCACCAGTGGCTTTTGTTTTTTCAGCAAGGATGGCATCAAGATCATCAATATATGTCGTGATTGTGTCACCAGCTGTGGCAAATGCATCCTTTAACGTATTCCCAATATTTTTCCAGTCACCAGTCCATAACTGGACAAGTGCCATACTCACATCAGCAAGCATCTGCCCAAGGACCTTAAAAGCCATCACCACTGTCATGATTGCTGATACTGCAATTTTCGCAATAATTACCGCAATATCTCCAAATTTCTTAAATGTCCCTGTCATGTTTCCAGATTCAAGAGTGCCTTCTAACAGCCAGTCAGTAAACAGCTTGAGAGTGGGAGCCACAGCCTGGACAATCTGATTCACCACTCCTGCCAGCACATCCATTAATCTTGTTACATTGTCATTCAGTGCTTCCACCTGGACAGCACTTTTCCCATTGATTGTCTGCCCCAGGTTATCGGATTCCTGGGCCATTTTCTTCAGCCCATCAGATCCAGAATTGAGGAGAGGAATCAGCTCTCTCCCCACTCTTTCACCAAAAATCTTAGAGGCTAGTGCTGTCTTATTGATACCATTTGGCATTGCCTTGAATTTATCTGCCAGCTCATCCATTACCTGCTTATTAGTCTTGGCTGTTCCATCCACATTGGTGAGTGAAATCTTCAGGGCATCAAAAGCCACCAGAGCTTCACCACTGCCATTTCTTGCATCCACAATTCCTGTGGATAGTTTTCCCAAGCTCATGGTGAGTTTATCGGATTCAATCCCTGAAAGCTTTGCTCCAAAAGCTAAACGGGAAAATTCCTCAGCACTTAATCCTGTTTTCTGAGTGGCTTTCTGGACTGAATCAATATATTGAGCAGATCCCCTCACAGCCAAAGCAAAAGCCCCAGCCAGGGCAGTGCCCATAGCCAGGGCTGGACCTTTCAGGCCCACCATTGCTCCCTTTAGATCCTTGAGATCTTTGATTGGAGCTTTCAAGGCCTGTGAAGCTTGATTCTTGGCCTTTATAATTATGTCCACTATTCCAGTGGCCATTATTTATTTCTCCTCTTAGCTTCACTCAGATCCTGCTTAGCTCCCACCAGGGCACATGTCTTGTTAATGCTGTATGCCACTAGAGGGCTTAATGTCCCATCTGGATCTATGACCTCAGTGGGAAGCTTCCCATATCTCCTGGCTATCCTATCCAGGAATATCTGAAGCCCTCTATTCTTGCTGAAACCTCTCCAGCTTTTGGCTGGTGTCACCTCCAAAGTCTCCAAATGAAAATACTTCAGTGATCAACACTGTCAGATCCCCTTGTGGAATCTCATACAGTGAGAGCACTTTGGGATCCTTGATGGGAGGCTTCTCCATTGTCAAAGCAGAATCACCTTCCACACTTATGGTGGCCACACAGAGAAGGGAAAAAATATATCTCATTGTGTCACTATCCATGTCGGAAAGTGAAATCTCCTGGGCTTTCCCTGTTCCAAGCTTTTCCAACACATCAGGAATATTGCCTCTCTCCAGAAAATCAACAGGAGTGATCTTCCTGATGAGGAGTTTTATCCCTGAGGCAGGGAGCAGGATTTCCTTCTGCCTCAGGGCTCTGAGCTGGCTGATCTTGTCACTCATGATCATTCCCCATCAGTAGTGACAAGGGTAGCTGTCATGTTACCTGTGGTCCCATCTTCGCTGGCATACCCATTGAATGGGAGCTCAAATTCAATGGGTCCTTGTCCCTTCAGAGGAGGAGTCTTGCCCTGGAAGATGGCCCTTGGAAATGTCAGAGTCAGGGACTTATTGATGGCTCCACCAGCTACCGGCCCAGTCCAAGTCATGACTATGGCCTTTTCGGTCAAGTCCCTGAATGCTCCATAAGGATCAGAGCTCTCTGCAGGATCAAATTCCAGCTTGATCACACCACCAACCTTCACCACACTTCCCCTTCCCATGCCTTGTCTGAATCTGGACCCAAGGCCAAAGCGGTCAGAAGCAAGCCCTCTGTCAATGTTGATCTCAATCCCCTTGACTGTGATGGCAGTCCCACCAACAGTCATGGCTAAATCATCATAGGCAATCCCACTGAAATCAGTGGGAGAAGGCTGAGTGAATGCGGTCAAGGATTCCTCCCTGCCCTCCATCTCTAGGGATGCCTTCATAAATTCACCAGTCTCCTGGACAAGCTTGAGACTGCTGACCTGGAGGCCTGAGTAGATGAATTGCTCAGATCCCCTCTCCACATAAGCAGAGATTCCAGGCTTATTGGTGTCAGCATTCATGGAGAATGCATGGCTGTTGACTGAGCTCCCCAGGTCAGAAGTAACAACAGTGCCCAGGGTAGCCAGGAGGATCTGATAAAAGCTGTCATAGCTGACTGGGAAATTGACAGCTCCACCTACAGATCTGTGTCCAGACAAGGTATGCTGTACCATGAATCCAGCCAGTGTTGGAGTCTCCACAGTCTCCTGCTTCAGCTCCATACTCTCATCCTCAATCTCCACACAGACCTCAGGATTGGCTGGTGAAGTACCCCACACACTTTCCCTGGCAATCCCAAAGGATCCTAAGTATCCAAATGCTGTTGACATGGCCCCTACCTCCTAGAATGTAAATGCCAGCTTATCGTAAGTGAAGCTCATCCTCACCAGGACAGTGGCATAAGCTTTAGCTTCTTGCACCACTTCCATCTCATCACTGATGTTAATCACCTGATCAACCTTATTCCCAAGCTTTGGGTCAGTCAGGAGCTGAGCCCACAAGAGTCTCAGATATTCCCTTACATCTGCTTCACAGTTACTACCCTGGCAGAGGATCAATATCTCTACCTGGAGCTCATGTCTCCACTTCCCTCTGCTAGGAGATCCAAGAGTGCTTGGTGAAATCTGCTCTCCTTTATCCCTGATCAAGATGGCTGGAGTTACAGCTGGATCAGCATTAAGGATATCCAGAGGCTCCTTCTTCCAAGTGTCACAAGTCTTTACCTCACTGACACTTGCCAGCAGGGTCTTGAGAGCATCCATTATGTCCTGTCTCATGCTTGTGCTCATCCATGATCCTCAGTCAGCTCTATTTCTACCACCCCAGTCCCATCAGGAAGAATGCCCCTGATGTAATACTGGGTATCTTCCACAGTCAGCATGTCTCCCTGGCTCAGTCCTACCACATCTGATGCCTTTGCTACCAGCTTTGGATTGGCCCGGATGATCTCTCCACTATTGAGGTCCTTGAGAGTGGCCTTGCCATCATGGATGGCATTGAAGGTATTTGTGTCATCCTTCGTGACCTCTACTGCAAGCTCCTCATCATTGAAGAAGGCATCCAGATCCTCAGTAAACATTCTTTACCTTTCAAGGTTTTGGGGGAAGGAGATTGCTCCCCTTCCCCCATCCCTTTAGACATACTTCTTGGGGGCCAGGAGTGAAACACCCACAATGGCTGTGCCGACAACACCAACAGACACAGCACCATAGGCATACAGATCATCAGGGATCACCTTAGATCCATACACTCCATCAGTGTCCTCAGCGTCATGCAGACGCTCCTTGAGTGTGGTGGCAGTCTGAGAAGTGGTCCCATGCTTCAGGTCCACTGTCACACTTTCACCTTCACCAACACCAGCAATGTGGGTAACAATGATGCCTTTGCCCACATTCTCACTAATGTCAACGGCAGTGCCATTCACATTGGTGTCAGTGATGCTCTGAGGAGCCAAGAGCTCCAGGACTTCAACCCCGTCATAGATGTTTTCCATCTTTGACCTCTTTCCCCTGTGGGATCCCCCAGCTTCAGGGGATCCCTCAGGTCATGGGTTATCAGCTGATCCTAAGATCAGCTAGGAGCAGTGACAGATGAGCTCCAGGCAAAGGCTGTGGGCTGTCTCACAGCCATGTCACAGTCAAAGAAAGCCCTGAGCATCTTGTCTCCACTGTCCTGATTGGAAGTGTCCTCCACCATATCCAGCTCCAACACACCCCAATCAGCAAAGAGCATGGAGCTCCAGAGGCCCATGAAAAGATGGCCACCCTTGGAGTCCACAGAGCTGACAAGATCATGCCCCACCATCTTCCCTGTCTCATCATTGAAAAGAGGGCTCCAGGTAGAGCTCTCCTTCATGATCACAGCAAGGATGGCTTCCACTGTTGGAGTGGTCAGCCACTTGACACCAGGGAGATAGGCATTGGCATTCTTCAAGGCAGTGATGTAGCTTCTGGCCTTGGAGTAGGAGAAGGCAGTGGAAGTGATCTCACTGATAGAGGCATCAGTGAGAAGCTTGGCCAATCCACTGGGCTGATTGGCAGAGCCAGAGCCCTGTGTCAGAGCAGTATTGACGGCAGTGGCAATGGCCATAGCCAGATCCTTCATCAGGATCTGCTCAACAGCAGGAGTGCCCTGCTTGATGATCTTCCTGCTCACAGCAGTCCTCCCAGCCACAGTCTTGGGGCTGAGCAGAATCCGGCCCAAAGTAGGGCTAGAAGCAGTGGGGGCATTGCTTTCACCCACCCAATACCCAGTGGATCCAGTGGCCATCCTGGGGAAGTCCACATTTCCCACCAGCCCAGGCATGGTGGTGATTCCCAGCTGAGAGATCAAGGACAGGGAGTAAAAGAGCCCAATGAAGTCAGTGCTATGCATCTGCTCCACCAAATAGGCTCCTGTGGTCCCAACCTGCAGGGCCATCTTTTCCCTGATCATGTCCTGAATCTCAGGAGGGAGATAGGAGAGATCCATCTTCCTTTTCTGCACATCATAAGGAATGAGGACCTTCCCCTTTTCCATCACCCTTCCAGTCCTTGTCAAAAGCTCCTTGTGGGCTTCACCTTCAACACCATCCAAGGGCTTCCCTTCATACAGGCACTGGCAGACCTTCATGAAGGAATAGGCCTGAATTTCCTTCTGAGCCATGCCAAGCTTTGTGGAAGGAGTGGGCTTGCTCTGGACCTTCAGCAGGAGGCTCCTGCCAAAGGCATCAGCACTCAGCCCTTCCCTGATGGCCCCTTTCATGGATTCAATCACTCCATCACGGTCCTTAAACTCCTCCGCAATGGCAGTGATTTCCTCCACTCTTTTCCTCTCCCCTTCCATCATCTTAGGGCCAGAGGTCTTGAGCTCCGCGATTTCAGCCTGGAGCTCCTGGATCTTCGGATCATTTTCCATAGTGATTCTGCTCCTTGTTTGTTCTTCCTTCAGCCCCAGGTCCTCTTTTTGGGATTCCACTCCCTTGAGAGCTCCCTTACTTTCAGGAAGTAAAGCCTCCACACCATCCTTGGAATTGCCTACCTTGGCCCCAGGGATGGCAGGAATGCTGACTAAACTCATCTCAACAGGATACCATTGGAGGATCCTGAGTATTGGCTTCCCATCCTTTTCACCCACCAGCTTAGATTCCTTGTCATAATCGGGCATCTGGAATCCCACAGAGACTTTGGTGATAATCCCATCCAGGACTTCCCTAAATATCTTTTCACCAAATTCCCCTTTAGAAAATCTGACCTTGGCCTTTCCTTTCTTGTCCATCCCGTCAATCCTGGCTTGCTCCACCACACCCAGGATCTGCTCTGCATCATGCATCCAAAGAAGATTGGCTCCATCATTCAGCCTTGAGAGATTCACAGCTCCCATGTCATGGGAGAGCTGAAGATAGACTTCCTGCCAAGCTCCGTTGTAGTAAATGACCCTATCCACCAGATCCTCAGTGGAGAAGATCAGCTCAGCTGTCCTGGCTTGCTCATCAATAAACTCACTGACCTTATTGCTGAGACTTAGAGCCAGTTTTTCCATCTTCTCCTGGGGCTGATTTTTCATCTCCAGGACTGGGGGCTGTTTTAGTTCCATTGCTTCCATCTCCTATCTTGATCTGTAACTGCTGGGCCAGCTGTTGCTCCTGCTGTAGCTGTCTGAAAACATCTTCCACATCTCCTCCAGATTCCTCAATCATCTGAGTCCTGGACTTGATTCCCATTTGTAGCTCAGTCTGTCGGGCACTGGCCTCATCAGTGGGATTCACATAAGGCCATCTCTTACAACTCCAGACAGGACTATTGAATTTATTATATTTTGTGAAAGGCAAAGGCTTCAGATTCCCATTGATCAAATTCACCTTCAGCCATTTTTCAAAAATCGGATACACCAGCCTGTCAATGATGATCCTTTGGATTGTCTTGAAGTATTCCTGATCCTGCATATTCCCAGCTCTGATGGAGCTGAAATTGACAGCTGATAGATCTCCAGATATGGCTGGATAGGAAATCCCACAGCCCACTGCCACTTCAAGCTTCATTGCCCTGGCAAATGGCTCATAGATTTCAGGTCCCTTGGGATTCCAGGCCTGGACCTTCCATCCAGCAGGAAGGACAGGCAGTGCCAGTGGCTCAATCTTTATTTCTGGATTCCCATCATCATCTTTTCCAGTCCACTTGCCACCACCTGGAGGCTTTTCCAAAAATGCCATCTGAGATGCCACTGCCCTGGCTGATACCAGAGTGGCTTCATTGAGCCCATTGAGCTGGTGAATGGTATTCATCACTGGGGCTATCGGGGGATAGCCTCTAGTCTGCCCTGGCTCTGTTGGGAAAAAGATATGGGTCATTTCTTCAGCTGGGATCCTGATATAGTTTCCCCTGATCTGCTCCCAGGGAATCCTGTAATCAGTAACTTTCTGCTTCAGCCAGTATCCTGTTGGCTTCCCATATTCATCCAGCTCAATGCCCATTCTGATTTCAGGACCTTGTGAATCTTTTGCCTTATTGAGAAGTGTGTCCACTCTGTTAGCATCAATGCATTCCAAAGCCACATTTCCTTCATGTATGAAATGTCTGCAGAAAATTTCACCATCAATGGAGTAACTGTCCACACTCAGTAAAAGATTTTGGATCCAGCTCTCTCCCTTTGTCCCACAGGTCCTTCCCCACTTCTCCCAATTCCTCTCCACAATGTCATTGGCCATCATGTCTGGAATTTTATTCAGATCCATGATCTTCATCTGTAGCTTGATCCCTGTGGATCCTATGATATTGGATCTCATCACATTCACATATCTGGCCATCATTGGGCTCTCATGGACAAGATTCCTGGCCCTGGCTCTGAGCCCTTTGAGATCTGAGTAGAGCTTTCTGTCAATGGATACTTCACTTAATATCCAATTACTCAGAAGCCTATTCCCTTTGGCTCCCCCAAAGTAGGCATAATTTTCCCTCTTGAAGATTCCCATCAGCCAATTCAATGGCTTACTGAGGATCATAAAACTTCCCCCTGATCAGATTTCCATCATCTCTGCCATTGTCGGCATCCATTTCTGAATCCTCCTGAGCCACCTTGTCAGTATAGTAATCCCTCATCTTGATCAGGTCGGCAATGGGAGTCTTTTGGAGCTGTCTCCCATTGATGGTGTAGCTCAGCACATCCTGGGAAGCTCTACCCAACAGGACAGCTTCAATGGCATCCAGGCACTTCTTATTGTGTGATCTCTGATCAGCTGTGGTGGTGGCTGGATCTGCCTTGATGGTGATCTTGCCACTCTGGTAAGCCATCCTCTCATCCACATCATTTGTGAGGAAGCTTTGCCACCTATACTCCCCAGCAGTGTATTCAGATGTATTTGTGTCCTCAATGAGATGATCAGACCCATCTGCAGAAGCTGTGATGGAGATCCTGGTAGCTGGTGTTTGCTCATTAAAAAAAATGTAGGAGAGAGTGTAATCAGAGGCTGGGTAATCGGAAATGGATTTTTCCCAGGTCCACTTATCGCCAATGATAAGGACATTGGGCTCTTGGCTTGGAATGTCGGCAGGAAGATCTGACATAAGCCTCTCTCTCTGAGGCTATCCTACCCATTAAAGAAAACTTGTCAGTTTAGAAAAATAGAATCTTTACCAATCATGCTCTATGTCATTTTTCCAGCTAGGTTTAGGCTTTTTGGATTCAGCCACTTTCCCTTGTTTTTTAAGGTTTTCCTTCACAGCCTCCCAATCTGGATTCAATAGCATCACCATAGCATGAATATAATTCCTAATATCTAGGCCTTCATTTCTTAATGTCTTGGATTTCATTACCCATTTGTGATATGGGAATCCATTTCTAAACTCAGTCCTTTGCTCCTCAGATGTAAATTGCTCAATAATATCAGCCCCATAATGGATTGGAAAATGACAGTATCCAGGCCCAGGGTCCTTGACCCCAAGCCTAAAATAGAAGTCCTCCTTCAATGAATCAACACCAAGACTGAATAGCAATGCCTGGGATGGCTCTACCCTTTTAGGCTTTGAGAGGACAGGCACACTTTGTCCTCCCCTTCCTTTCACTGCATAGATTCTCTTGTATTCAATATCATTGCAGAAGTTATAAACCGTCTGAGTGTGGGATCCACCTGAGTCTATTGCCCCAGTTACTATCCCCATTTCACCACCTAGAGAATGCTTGAATTTTCTCTCAAATATTGGAAGGAGCTGGCCCCATGTATGTGGATGATTTAGATCTCCAATGATCTGCCCCCATTGGATCCCCCAGCTCTCCAGGCCATATCCATAGCCCACAATTTCCCACTGAAACATATTATCTTGCACATCAACACCAACAGCCAGCATGAGCACTCCTTCAGGAAGAAGCTCTGTGGTGTATGGCTCCCTTCTTTGCATCAGGTCTGTTGATTCCCTGGTGGATCCCCTTACTGTCCAAGTCTCAGCAAGGACTGAGTTTATAAATACTTGTCGTCTGGCCACATCTTTTGTCCTGTCAGTTTCAAGATGCTCCCTCACTATATTTTCCCAGCTTAGCCAGGGACTATATAACCCATTGATGTGGAAGCCTTTTGATCTTGGATTTCTTGGCTTGCATGTAGGCCTCCACTCTCCTGCTTCTAACATCTCCTGCTTATATTTTTCATGTATATGCTTCCCACATGAGGCACAGAAATAATAGACAGTCTCTGGAATATGTTTCACTTCTGGTGTTTTGTCCCACTTTATTGCATGCCACTGTAGTGTCTGAAATGTTCCACAGAAAGGGCATGGGACATAGTAGTAGCATTTATCAGTCTCATCAAAATCTGCAGTAATACGGCAAAGGCCTTCAACACCAGGGCTTGATATCTTTATAATTTTTCTATTTCTAAATGTTTGAGTCCTTTTTGTGGCAAGAGAAAGGGGATCTCCTTCCTTCCCTGCAGACTTCTCCCATCCCGAAACTTCATCACACAATAAAAACCTGATAGGCCTGGACCTCAGTGATGCAGGGCTATTAGCCCCTGCAAGAGTTATGTGCCCACCAGGGATCCTTTTATGAAGCAATGAGTTATCTGAATCCCTCTCCTTGTTAGATGCCAGTTTTCCATGTAGGCAGGGGCAGTCTCTGAAAAGTGTGCTCAGTCTGTCCTTGCTGAAGTCCTGAGCCACCTGGAGAGTGGGATATACCACCAGCATAGGCCCAGGATCCATGTCTGCCCAGTAGCCTATTGCATTGAGCTCCACTTCTGTCTTTCCTGCCTGAGAAGGGGCTATCCAACAGATCTCCTCCAGGGCTGGGTCTGAAATAGCATCCATTACCCCATTCTGATAAGGGGCCTTTTTGGGATTCCATAGGCCAGGAGATTCTGATGCCTCCCTGCTCAGATACCTTTTCTTGGCTGTCCACTTGGCAAGATCCAGTCTCTCTGGAGGCTGGAATCCTCTCATCACTTCTTTCAATCTCAAGCTGAATGGGTCCATCCCCTGTAGGGTCAAAAGTGGTGAGCTCACTTAGTACCTCATCAATGTAATCTTGAAGGATATTTCTTACTTGCCCTGCTGTCCTGTTTTCACATCTCACTGATGCTCCGTCAGCAATGTTAAGGATTTTCTGTCTGATGCTTGTCCTCAAATTTATGAAGGCATCAATAACTCTATCAAGCTCTACTAATTTGCCCTCTTTTTCTGCAAGCTCCAGCTCCTTCATCTTTGCCTGGACTTCCAGGACCTTAACCTGTGCTTCCCTTTTAGATGTGTCTTTTATTGTCCCTCTGGATCTCTCTCTCATCCTCATCACCTTCACTACATCTGAGATCCTGTATAGTTTTCCCCTTTTATCTGTGGACACAGGAGTGAGTGAAGATGCAATTTTTACAATGGTAGGTCTGGAAACACCCAATTTAATTGATAAATCATTGATTGAAGCTGTATCCTCCATCTTCTTTTTTGCTGTTTCCATTACACTTGTGCTCCCCAATAAAGCAATAAAGATAGGGATAAATCCAAACCTGTATATAAAATTGATGTGCAATTTGATGATATTCCTAGTGCCAGTCGGCCCTCGCGCGTTACC
>Ga0172381_10002791_pt1 | contig 18891 bp, 20 predicted proteins | sample Leawel6488metaG_FD_119754 | JGI IMG/M metagenome (GOLD analysis project Ga0172381, IMG submission 119754) | Leachate microbial communities from a municipal landfill in Southern Ontario, Canada - Leachate well 64-88 metaG | ecosystem: Engineered > Solid waste > Landfill > Unclassified | place...
GAACCGGTGGCAGCCAATGCCGCCATTGACGCACCCCCGGAGTCGAACTGGGCCGGTTTCGCCCCCGTGGCCCTGGGCCTGGCGCTGTCATTGCCCTTGCTGTTGCCGATGCTGGGTGATCTTATGGGGCAGCACTGGATGCTGCCTGCCTGGCTGCAGTTTGTGCTGGCCACGCCGGTGCAGTTCATTCTGGGAGGGCGTTTTTACAAGGCAGGCTGGCATTCGCTGAAAGCGCTGAGCGGCAACATGGACCTGCTGGTGGCCATGGGCACCAGCGCCGGCTGGGCGCTTTCGGTCTGGCTGTGGCTAAACGCCGACCCTGGCGCGATGCCGCACTTGTATTTTGAAGCCTCGGCCGTGGTGATCACCCTGGTGCTGCTGGGCAAATGGCTGGAGGCCCGCGCCAAGCGTCAGACCACTTCTGCCATTCGCGCATTACACGCCTTGCGGCCGGAAACCGCGCACTTGCTGGGGCTGGACGGCGAGGTCGATGTGCCCATTGACGAAGTGCTGGTGGGTGACGAGCTGGTGGTGCGCCCGGGTGAGCGTTTTGCCGTGGACGGCCGGGTCAAGGAGGGCCAGACCCAGGTCGATGAGTCCATGCTCACGGGTGAGCCGCTGCCGGTCGGCAAAACGCTCAAGGACAGGGTGACGGGGGGAACGCTCAATGGCGACGGCCGAGTCATCGTGCAGGTCACGGCCACCGGCGTCGACACGGTGCTGGCGGGCATCATCCGGCTGGTGGAAGATGCGCAGGCGGCCAAGGCACCGATCCAGCGCCTGGTCGACAAGGTGAGTGCGGTGTTTGTGCCCGTGGTGCTGGTGCTGGCACTGCTCACGCTGCTGGGCTGGTGGCTCAGTGGCGCCTCATTTGAGGTGGCGGTCATCAACGCTGTCACGGTCTTGGTCATCGCCTGCCCTTGCGCGCTGGGGCTGGCCACACCGGCGGCCATCATGGCGGGTACCGGCGTGGCGGCACGCCACGGCATTTTGATCAAGGACGCGCAGGCCCTGGAACTGGCCCACAAAGCTGGCGTGGTGGTGTTTGACAAGACCGGCACACTGACGCTGGGTCAGGCGCGCCTGACGGACTTTGTCGTGCCGGCCGATGCCGACCCGGATGCGCTGTTGACCCTGGCCGCCGCTTTGCAAAGCGGCAGTGGCCACCCGCTGGCCCGCGCCGTGGTTACGGCGGCCCTCGATAAACAACTGGTTTTGCCCGCGGTAACGCAATTGCAAAGCATGCCGGGCAAGGGGCTGCGCGGCCAGGTCAACGGCAGTGATTTTTGGATTGGCAGCGTGCGCTGGATGCAGGAGCTGGGCGTTCAACTCGACGGCCTCGATGCGCGCCTGCACACACTGGCAGCCCAGGGTGCCACGCTGGCAGTGATGGCCCGGCAAACAACGACGGGCTTGAAGGCGTTGGCGCTCTTGGCTTTTGGCGATGAACCCAAGGCACAGGCCGGCGCGGCGATTGCCACGTTGCGTGCACGTGGAATCCGCGTCATGATGCTGTCGGGCGACAACACGGCTGCGGCCCTGCGCATGGCCAAACGCGTCGGTCTGCAGCCTGATGAGGTGATCAGCAACGTGCTGCCAGGCGACAAGGCGGCGCACATCACCCGCCTCAAGCAACAAGGCCTTACGGTCGTGATGGTGGGTGACGGGGTGAATGATGCACCCGCCCTGGCGGCGGCCGATGTGGGCATGGCGATGGCCAACGTCGGCGGTGGCACCGATGTGGCCATGCACGCGGCAGGCATCACGCTGATGCGCGGTGACCTGGCGTTGGTGGCCGCTGCGCTGGATATTTCTGATCGCACCGTGACCAAAATACGGCAAAACCTGTTTTGGGCCTTTATCTACAACGTGGCCGGTATTCCGCTGGCGGCTTTTGGATTTCTGAACCCGGTCATGGCAGGTGCCGCCATGGCCATGAGTTCGGTGAGTGTGATGAGCAACGCCTTGTTGCTCAAGCGTTGGAAGCCTGACTGAAGACTTATCAAGAAAGACCTGAAACCTAAAAAACCGACTAATTCCTGGGTTGGTAAGTGGCGCTTTGAACCACCATATAAGTCACCGCGTTGCGCAGATCGGTATCACTGAGTTGTGCCATGCCTGAGCGTGCCGGCATGGCTTTGTGGCCGGAGATGGTTGAGCGAACAAGACCCTCCATACCTTTTTGCAGACGTGGTTTCCAGGCATTGAAATCATTGATGCGCGGTGCGCCTTCCTTGCCATCGCCATGACAATTGACGCAATGACTTTGCGCCAGTTGTTCTCCCGTCATGCTGGTGGGTGAAGCATAGGGTTTGTTCGGATCCACGGCTTTGCCAAAGCTCACCATGAAGGCAATCGCACGGCTGATTTCCAGGTCGCTCAAATTGGGTTGCCCCCCGTGGGCTGGCATTTTTTCGATACCCGCAATGGCACTTTCGGTCAGTTTGGCCAGTCCCTTTTTGGAATGCTGGGTCCAGGCAGCCACATCGCCAATTTTCGGGGCACCGTCTTTGCCACTGGTATGGCACGTTGCACAGGTCTGTTCAACCACCTCACGACCTGTTCTTTCCGCAGCCAGGGTATTGGACGCACCCAGCATCAAAACAGCCAACGAGCCTGCCACTTTCCAATGACCATAAGCTTGCATGAAAACTCCTCGTAAGCTGTTTCTGAAACCAGCTTCGGTTTTTACGAAAATCAATTCTAGGCCAATGCCGCCAGGATACAAGCCGCAACGATTTCCGCCAGTTGCGCTACCAAGCCAGTGCTTATTGATCCGGCCCGGCGATGTTTTAAGTTCCGTTCGGGCCGGATCAATAGCGCGCATCTGGCAGCTCGATCTTGACTTCCAGCACCTCTAGGTTGTCCTGGCGCTCCACATTCACCTTGATGTCGTCAGAATTGATCTTGATGTACTTGCTGATGACGGCAATCAGTTCGCGCTGCAGGTCAGGCAAATAATCCGGCGTGGCAGGGCTGCGGCCATTGCGCTCATGCGCCAGGATGATTTGCAGACGTTCCTTGGCCAGGCTGGCTGTCTTCTTTTTTTCGCCCAGAAAAAATGAGAAAAAAGACATGGCTTTACTTTCCGCCAAACAGACGCTTGAGCAAACCTTGCTTGGGCGGCTCGGTGAAGCGCATGGCCTTGTCTTCACCCAGGAAGCGTTCAATCACGTCCTTGTAGGCCTCTGACACGTCACTGCCTTCCATGTGAACGGCCGGTACGCCCTGGTTGGAAGCCTGCAGCACCGCTTCGCTCTCGGGAATCACACCAATGAGCTTGATGCGCAAGATGTCCTGGATATCCTGCAGGGACAGCATTTGTCCTTGGTTGACACGGGCCGGGTTGTAGCGCGTGATCAACAAATGCTCCTTGATCGGGTCCAGCCCCTGCATGGCGCGCCGGGTCTTGCTGGACAACATGCCCAGAATCCGGTCGGAGTCGCGCACCGAGGAAACCTCGGGATTGGTCACCACCAGGGCTTCATCGGCGAAGTGCATGGCCATCAAGGCGCCGGTTTCAATGCCCGCAGGAGAATCGCACACAATGAACTCGAAGTCCATGGCGATCAGGTCGTTGAGCACCTTTTCAACGCCGTCCTGCGTCAGGGCGTCCTTGTCACGCGTTTGCGAGGCCGCCAGCACATAGAGCTTGTCGCACTGCTTGTCCTTGATCAGGGCCTGGTTCAGGTTGGCTTCGCCGTGGATCACGTTGATCAGGTCATACACCACACGGCGCTCACAACCCATGATCAGGTCCAGGTTGCGCAAACCCACATCAAAGTCAATGACGGCCGTTTTGTGACCACGCATGGCCAGTCCGGTAGAAAAACTGGCGCTGGTCGTGGTTTTGCCAACGCCCCCCTTGCCAGAGGTCACCACAATAATTTTTGCCATGTTGAGAAATTCTTTCAAAAAATTATGGATTCAGGGCCTCGAAGAGCAATTTGTCTTGCCCGTCATTGCTCAGGCGGACCTGTGCCGGCTTGCCTTGAATGTCTTTGGAAAGCGGATTTTCGCTGGTACGGTAGATACCCGCAATGGAGATCAATTCGGGCTCGAGACAAAGTGAAAAGATACGCGCCCGGGTGTTGCCACTGGCGCCGGCCATGGCTTTGCCACGCAAGGGGGCATACACATGGATATGGCCATCGGCCACCACCTCGGCGCCCATATTGACCATGGCCAGGACCACCAGATCGGCACCGCGGGCATAAATCTTTTGGCCCGAGCGCAAAGGTTTGTCGATGACCAGCGTGGCCGGACCCGGAACTTCGCGAATGACCTCGCGCACGATTTCCCTGACTGGTTCGGCCACGGGCCTATCAGCGCGCTTTGTTTGAACCATCGGCTTAGCGCGCGGCATGTCTGCCGACACCTCCATCAAGCCACAGGCCAGTGCCTTTGCAGCGAGCGCTTTTTCGGCGTTTCGAAAGGCAACGGGCTTCAAGCGGCAATGTTGCAAGGTCGTCAATAGCTGCGGCAGTGCTTGACTCAGGCTGGCTGACTCCAGATCGGCAAAGTCAAGCACCAGCATGTCCTTATCGAAAAAATCAGGACTTTCGCCATGCGGGCCAAATTGCGCGTCGAGATCCTCAATGACGCGGGCAAGCTCAGGGGTTTTGAGCAACAAAGCTACCAAGGGTAACTGTGTGCTTTTGATTTCAAAGGAGTTTGCCACGTGACCTGGAAAGAAATGAGTAGAAAGTATTTGAGCGAATAAGCAACGTGACGCTGCTGTTTGCGCACAGCCAAATCTTACTTGATTCAACAAAAAAAAATGACTGCGTTGCGACTTTATTGTTTCTATGCACAGGAATTTTTTTGTTTCTAAAAGTTCTTTGAAAGTATGAAGAAGTTGCCGCTCTTATCTCTCATTAATTTATATTTTAAAGTAGTCGTAGTAGATAGAGTCTTGCAACTTTCGTGGATAACTTAATTTTTTTTATTAAAATCATCAACTTAACTTCGATGACTGGCTGTTGGCGACTGCGCGTTCGATGTGTACCGCATACTGGGATAAGTTTGAATTTTAAAATTTTTTGTGGATAACTTTTCTTTTCAATCGAGTTTATCCACAAGTTTATACAGCCTGATGGCGCTGCCGATTTGATAACAATGAAAAAAAAATGAAAAAAAAAGCCCGGTTGAACCGGGCTTGGTGAGGTGAGGTTGATGGTCAGGGTTTGCTGACAGTTCCCATCTTGCGTTGGGCGTCGGCAATTTCGGCGTTGATGAGCTCAATATCCGCCGAGCCGACAGGCAACACAGACAACACGGTCTTCCAATAGCCGATGGCGGCTGCATAGTTGCCACTTTGATAGGCCGCCTGGCCGGCCATCATCAGCGCCATGGGGTGCTTGGGGGCAATGGCCAGGGCTTTCTTGATGAGCTCGTTGGGTTGCCCTTGCAGGCTCTTGTTGCGCATGGCCAGGGTGTCGGCGTATTGGGTCAGCAAGTCCGGGTCGGTGTCGAGCAGCTTGCCTGTTTTGGCATAGGCGGCGATGGCTTCATCAAGACGGTTTTGTACCTTGTAGGCGCGTGCCAGTCGGGCCCAGCCGGCCAGGTCATCCGGGTTGTTTTTCAGGCGCGCGGCAAGTCGGTCCACCATGTCATTCACGTTGTTGGCCGTCATGCCGGCGCCAGCGCCTGCAGGAATGGGCGGGAGCTTGTTGCTCTCGGTTGCCGCCAGGCCACCCTTGGCGCGGGCATCATCAATATTGGCCTGCATTTGCTGGGCGTCAGGCGAGTCGGGGGGAAGCATGTCGAGCAATTTTTCCCAGCGCGTCACGGCGCCTTGGTAATCAGCGTTCTGATAAGCGGCCAAACCCGACATCATCAGGCCCATGGGGTGTTCCGGATTCAGGCGCAGGGCCTCGTTGATCATTTGCTCGGGCTTGCCCTGCAGTTGGTTGCCCGCCAGGATGGCAATCAGTTCTGCGTGGTCCACCAGCAGGTCGGGATCGGTCTTGACAATGTCGCCTGCTCTTTCGAAAGCCTGCTGCGCTTCTGCAAAGCGCGCCATGGCCTTGTAGGACCGCGCCAGCATGACCCAAGCTTTGGGATCATTGGGGTTCGACTCGAGCCGCTGCGCCAGCTTGTCGATCATTTCCTGCATTTGATGGTCGTTGCGATTGGCTGCGGCGATGGGGTTGATGGCTTCAGGCGTCCCCAGTTGCAGATAAAGGCCCAAGGCCAGCACCGGCAAACTCAGCCCAACGGCAACCGAGGTCCGCTTGGGTGTCCAGAAGCTCTGCTTCCTATTTTTCGGAGTGGCCTCAAAACTCTCTGTGTCATCGAGCAAGCGCAGTTGCAATTCGTCGCGGGTGGTTTCAAAGTCCTGTTGGCTGATCACGCCGCGTGCCAAGTCGGCTTGCAGGGCATGCAGTTGGTCGCGGTGGATGTCGGCGTTGAGCCTTTCGCTGGAGACACCGTGACCGGTGGGTTTGCGCAGCAGCGGACGCACAAGCCAAGCCACCACCAGCAGCGTCAAAAGCGCTGAAATGCCAATAAATACATTCATTTGGAAGAATTAGTTTCTTGAAGGAGTGCTTGCGCTTTGGCGCGTTGAGCGGCGTCGAGTACCGGCGCATTTTTTTGTGCTTGATTGCGTTTGATGATGCTGATCAGTAGCCAGACGGCACCGATCAACAACAAAAGTGGACCAAACCAGAGCAACCAGGTGGTGGGTTTGACCGGGGGGCGGTACAACACGAAGTCGCCGTAGCGGCTCACCAGAAATTCCTTGATTTCAGCGTCAGATTTGCCGGCCTTGATCAAGGTACGCACTTCACGGCGCAAATCCATGGCCAGGTCAGCGCGCGAACCGGCCAGGGACTCGTTCTGACAGACCAGGCAGCGCAGTTCTTCGGCAATGACGATCAGGCGTTGCTCCACCACCGGGTCTTCGGCCAGGGGAACGGCCTCATTGGCGAAAACACCCAGCGCACAGACCAGCGTCAGAAAAAAAGTGATCAGGCGTTTCATATTTGCAGTTCCTTGATCAGCGGGACCAGTTTTTCACGCAAGACTTCTTCGGTGAACGGGCCAATTTGTTTGTAGCGAATGATGCCCTGCTTGTCGATCAGGAAGCTCTCCGGCACACCGTAGACACCAAAGTCGATGCCGATGCGCCCGTCGGCATCGACGATGGCACGGGTATAGGGGTCGCCATAGCGGGCCAGCCATTTCATGCCATCGGTTTCCTTGTCCTTGTAGTCCAGGCCGATGATGGGCAAGGGGTTGGTTTTGACAAACTCAACCAGCAGGGGGTGCTCCACTCGGCAGGCCACGCACCAGGAGGCCCAGGTGTTGAGCAGCCAGACCTGACCCAGCATGTTCTTGTTGGACAAGGTTTCACCCGGTTTGCCAAGCACCGGTGCGGTGAACGCAGGCGCGGGTTTGCCGATCAGCGGTGAGGGAATCTCATGGGGGTCACGGGTCAGGCCAATGGCCAAAAAGATCAGCAGAACCGCAAAGATACCCAGGGGAATATAGGCCTTTTTCATGCCACCGCACCCTTCACGTTGTTGAGGTTCAACTTGGCGGCGACTTTTTTCCGGTAACGCTTGTCCAGCATGGCCATGCCACCGCCGATCGCCATCAGGAAGCAGCCCAGCCAGATCCAGGTGATGAAGGGTTTGTGATAGACCCGCATGGCCCAGGCAGGTGTGCCCTCGCCTTCGAGGCGTTCGCCCAGCGACACGTAGACATCGCGTGTCGGGCCGCTGTCAATGGCGGCTTCGGTCATGGGCATGGTCGACGAGAAATAAGTCCGTTTCTCAGGGTGCAGCACGCGCAGCACCCGGTCGCCCTTGATCAGTTCCACGTTGCCCCGGTCGGCGTTGTAATTGGGTCCGGGCACTTGATCGATACCCGTGAGGCGCAAGGTGTAGCCACCCACCGAGACGGTATCGCCAATGGTCATGCGCACATCTTTTTCAGTTTCGTAGCCCTTGACCATGGTGATACCGACCACACACACGGCAATGCCGATGTGCGCGACGTGCATGCCCCAGAAGGAAATGGGCGTGGACTTCCAGTTGGCCGTGTCCTTGAGTTGACGGTAAATTTGCACGAACGATGCCAGCACGATCCAGATCGACAAGCTCAGGCTCATCGCCACCAGCGCCGACCACTCGCCGGCCAGCAGTGGCGCTGCGCAGCCCAAAAGCACCGAGACGATGGCGATCGGACGCAGTTTTTGGGTCAGGTTGGCCACGCTGTCATTTTTCCAGCGGGCATAACTGCCGATGACCATGAACAGCAGCACCGGCGTCATGATCGGTGCAAAGACGGCATTGAAGTAGGGCGGACCCACCGACAGCTTGCCCAGGTTCAGCGCGTCAATGATCAGCGGGTAGAGCGTGCCCAGCAGCACGGCAGCGGCAGCCGTGGTCAACAAGACGTTATTGACCAGCAAGAACGTTTCGCGCGACACCAAAGAGAACGAACCACCCGAGCGGACCTTGCCCGAGCGCGCGGCAAACAAAATCAGCGAGCCACCAACCACCACCGCCAGAAACAGCAAAATGAAGACGCCGCGTTTGGGGTCGGTGGCAAAAGCATGCACCGAGGTCAACACACCCGAGCGCACCAGGAAAGTACCGAGCAGACTCAGCGAGAAGGCAATCAGCGACAGCATGATGGTCCAGCTTCTGAACAGGCCGCGCTTTTCCGTGACCGCCAGGGAGTGGATCAGCGCAGTGCCGACCAACCAGGGCAAAAACGAGGCGTTTTCAACCGGGTCCCAAAACCACCAGCCGCCCCAGCCCAGTTCGTAATAAGCCCACCAGGAACCCATGGCGATACCAATGGTCAGGCAGATCCAGGCCGCCATGGCCCAGGGTCGGGTCCAGCGCGCCCAGGCCGCGTCCAGGCGGCCATTGAGCAGGGCGGCAATCGAGAAGGCAAAGGGGATGGCCATGCCAACATAACCCATGTAGAGCATGGGTGGGTGAAACACCAGACCAGGGTCTTGCAGCAGAGGATTCAGGTCGCGGCCGTTGGCGGGGATGTCACTCAGGCGTTCAAAGGGGTTGGACGTGATCAGCATGAAGAGCAAAAATCCAACGGCAATCAGTCCGAGGACGCCTAGCACCCTTGACACCATCACGTCCGGCAATTGGCTTGAGAAGATGGAAACGGCCATCATCCAGCTGCACAACATCAGCAGCCAGAGCAGAAGGGAGCCCTCGTGGCCGCCCCAGACTGCCGCAATGCGGTAGATGTCTGGCAGCTGGGTGTTGGAGTGTTGCGAGACATACAACACCGAAAAGTCATTGGTGTAGAACGCGTAGCTCAGGCACAGGAACGAAAAGCCCGTGAGCAACCACAGGACCTGGGCACCGGGCCGTGCCAGCGCCATCCAGTCGGCACGGCCATTTTGGCCGCCCGCCAGACTCAGGATGGCCATCACCGCAGCAACCGGCAGGGCAAGAATCAATGCGAAATGTCCAATTTCAGGAATCATGGTGCGTCTCGGTGTATGAAAACAGGGGCTGGCAAATAGCCAGGGCTTTACTTCAGCGTCTTGCCGGTTTTTTCGATTTCGGCTTGGTCCAGCGCGTGCTGGGCTTCGGGCGGCATGTAGTTTTCGTCATGCTTGGCCAGCACCTCCGAGGCAGTGAATTTGCCGTCGATGCCAAGTTGTCCTTGGGCCACCACGCCCTTGCCTTCGCGGAACAGGTCCGGCAGGATGCCGGTGTAAGTGACCGGGACTTCCTTGATGCTGTCGGTCACGATAAACGCCACCGTCAGGTTGTCGCGCTTGACCGAGCCATCCTTGACCAGACCGCCAATGCGGAAAGTGCGGTTTTTCGGCGCCTCGCCGGCGCCCACTTGCGAGGGCGTAAAGAAAAAGACCAGGTTGCTTTGAAAAGCATTGAGGACAAAGTAGGCGGCCAGCCCGATGGCGACCAGCGCGCCAACAATCATGGCGGTACGTTTGTGACGAGGTTTCATAGTCATGGATGTATTTAATCGTGTTGTGAGTCGGTTTCGTTCAAAAGGTTTCGCAAAATCTCGCGCCGCTTGGCGCGCAGCTGCCAGATCTCGGCCACAACGACCAGGGCGGTGATGCCAAAACTGCCCCAGACATAGAAGGCGTAACCGCCCATGTGAAAAAAATCTTCAACGCTAAGCCACTGCATGTTTTACCCACTCCGTATGACGTTCCCGATCCAGAATAATGTTGCGTACCCGCACCAGCGCGATGGCGATGGTGTACATCCAGAAGGCCAGCACCATGATGAGCATGCCGGCCAGCATGGGCGTGGCCATGGAGGCCCCCTTCATGGACACCGAGGCCCCCTGGTGCAAGGTATTCCACCATTTGACCGAGAAGTAGATGATGGGTACATTGACGGCGCCCACCAGCGCCAGGATGGCACAGGCCTTGTCGGCGCGGCGCGGGTCGTCTATGCTGGATTGCAGGGCCAGAAAACCCAGGTACAAAAACAGCAAAATCAGCTCGGAGGTCAGGCGCGCGTCCCACACCCACCAGGCGCCCCACATGGGTTTACCCCACAGCGCGCCGGTGACCAGCGACAAAAAGGCAAACAGTGCGCCTGTTGGCGCCAAAGCCGAGGCCATCATGCCCGACAAGCGGGTGTTGAACGCCAGCCCGAAGCCCGCCCAGGCGGCCATCACCAGGTAGATGAACATGGACATTTGGGAGGTGGGCACATGGACAAAAATGATGCGGTAACCCTGACCTTGTTGCGCATCCACGGGCGCGACAAAGAACGAAATCCACAAGCCCGCCAGTGTCAGCACGGTGGCGAGGGCGGCAAACCAGGGCCACATTTTTCCTGCCAGAAAGTAAAAGTTCTGGGGCGATGAGAACTTGAACCAATGGATCACACGTTTTTTCATTCCAGGGAAATCCTCAAAGCGGCTGCCGTAGCCAAAGGCGAGAAAAAGAGCGAGAGCACCAGCAAGGCAGACATCAGTGACAAGTGGCCACCAATGCCCAGGCCGGCGGCGTCGGCTTCAACCGCACCCGCACCAAAAATCAGAACCGGAATATACAGGGGCAAGATTAACAAGGACAGCAAAACCCCCGCACCGCGTACGCCCAAGGTCAGGGCCGCACCAATGCTGCCGATCAGGCTCAGGGTCGGCGTCCCCAGCAGCAGCGACAGCATCAAAATGCCCAGGGCCCGGGTGTCCAGGCCAAATTGCAAGCCCAGCACCGGCGCCATCAGGACCAGCGGCAGGCCCGCCAGTAAAAAATGGGCCATGGCTTTGGCCAGCACCAGCAGGGCCAGCGGCGTTGTGGAGAGCGCCATTTGTTCCAGCGAGCCGTCGGCGTAATCGGTGGCAAACATGCGCTGCAGCGACAACATGGCGGCCAGCAGCGCGCTGACCCACAAGACACCGGGTGCCATGCGCAGCAGCAGGGCCGATTCAGGCCCGACCCCGAGGGGGAACAGACTGGCGATCACGACAAAAAACACCAGAGGCGTCAGGACCTCGCCCTTTTGCCGCATGCCCAGCGAAATCTCACGCCTGAGCACGGCCAGCAGCACCCAGCCCAATCCAACAGGTTTCACGGCGCTGCTCATGCTGCCTGTAGTTCGAGCATTTGTGCCGGCACCTTGCCAATCGGCACGCGCTGGTGGCTGGTCAGCACCGCCAGTCCGCCCTCGGCCAGGTGGCTGGCGATCAGATCGGCCAGCAGGCCAATACCGGCCTCATCCATGGCCACATAGGGCTCATCGAGCACCCAGAGCCGCGCCGGGCTCAAGGCCAGTCGGGTCAGGGCGACGCGGCGTTTTTGCCCTTGTGACAGATGGCGCACCAGTTGCCGGCCACGCCCGCGCAAGCCAAAGCGCGCCAACACCGCCTGGGCCTCGGCCCTGTCAGGGGCAAAGCCGCCCAGGGCCGTCGTGAAAGCCAGGTTTTCGTCGACCGTCATGGATTCCTGCAAAGCGTTCAAGTGGCCCAGATAGCAAAGGTCTTGCCGGTAGGCCTCGCGCTGCGCGTGAATGGGCGTGCCGTTCCAGAGAATGTCACCGGCTTCAATCGAAGCCAGGCCGCAGACCATGCGCAGCAGGCTGGTCTTGCCGACGCCGTTGGCGCCGGCCACATAAAGCCAGCGACCGGCTTCGAGCTGGCAATCCACGTCCCTGAAGAGTTGCCGTCCACCCTTGGTACAAGCAAGCTTGGAGAAAGTCAGTGATGGAGTGGTGTTCAAGAGCAGTGCGATTGCAGAATCAAATGCGCGATTATCTTACGGCAGGCCGTGCGGGCGATTTAACCGAGATCAACGTGTGATCACTACTTTTTGATAAAGGCCGCCAAAATAGGTTTGCTTGTCAATGCGCAGGTGTTGGCAGTCTGACGGCAGCCAGTCGGCAATTTGTCCGTTCCACAAATCCATGGCAAAAGGCTCCAGCGTGGTCAGGATGGGCACCATGACGTAGCGGAACGGGCTAAGCGCCCTGGGCTTGTGGTAATCGACGAACACGATCTTGCCACCCGGTTTGGTGACACGCATGGCTTCGGCAATGGTCTTGCGCCGCACCTCGGCGGGTTGCTCGTGGAGCAGGAAAAATACCACCACGCTGTCATGGCTGGCATCGTCAAACAGCAAGGCGGACGAGTCTTGCTGCAGCACGGTGACCTGTTTTTGCTGCCCCAGTTTGGCGTGCAGGTTGGTGATCTGTACCGGGGCCACATCAATCACATTCAGATGGCCTTGCGGCCCCAGACGGCGCACCAGGTGTTCGGTAAAGTTGCCATAGACACAGGCCACTTGCAACACGTCGCCGTTGATGACCTCGCCCATTTCTTTCAGTGCCAGATCGCGCAGGCGTGAAAAGTTACCCCACAAAATCAGGTTGACCAGCCATTGCCGCTCAAAAACGCGCACGGCGTTGGGGTGCGTGTAGGCCCACCAGTAGGTGGACTCGAGGTAATGCGGCACGGTGACCGGGGCGGCGATGGCGACAGAGGGGTGAGCGGCAGCGTTGCTCTCGGTTGGGTCGGTACGGGCTTTATTGAAAATCATGTTCTGAACTGGAGATGGCATACACGGTGCAAGAGCCAAGGTGCCATTGCGGAAAGGAAATGGCTTGACCGCACATGCTAACCGAAATGGGCGCACGGCCTGGCCTGCCAGCTTATGCCCGTCGTGATGGGGGGTCATCACCTGGTTTTGGGAAAGATATTGATGTGTAAACTTCCTCTTCATTGATAGATCAAATAGAGGTGTCCAGTGCTTTTTTGCTAGGAGTAATATCGCGCCTTGGAAATATTAAGTTTTCTTTAACCGAGATTGTTCATTAGGACGCGAGGGGGTGGCGTGGCGAGTTGCGAGGCAGTTTGGGCACTGGTGAGAAGGCAATAGCAGGGGCCAAAATGACCGCAAATCGTCCGCCAGCACCCGCGTAGGCCCGAAGGGCCGCCTAATGGACAATCTCGGTTTAAGCTCAGTGCACCAAGCCAAAGCCGGAATAAGTTTTTTAACCCGCAGGAGACGAAGACGATGAAATTAAATCTGTCGGCCATTCTGGCCAGTGCTGTTGTTGCCTTGCCCGCCATGGCTGCCGACGTGACTTATCGCAATGATGTGGCACCTCTCTTGAAGAAATACTGCGCTGATTGCCATGCCGCTAGCGTTGATGCGCCCTCCATGGCAGAGTTCAAATTGGACGAGGAAAAGTACAAAAAAGACGAGGTCGGTCCGCGTACCGACACTTATGAGCATGTGCTGCAACTCATCAACGGTAATTCCACGGGTGCCTTCATGCGCCGGCTGGATGATGGCACCAATCCCTATGCCAAGGGCAAGCCCGGCAACATGTACAGGTACCTGGGCGAAACCGAGGCAGAGCGCGCCGCCAATTTCAGGATTGTCAATGACTGGGTTGTGGGTGAAGGCAACAAGTGGGACATGAATGGCATCAAGCAGCGCGGCGACATGCCACCCATCACGCTGGAACAGTTGAGAAGAATGAAACTCAAATATTGAATCGAGTTTCCAGTCTGAATGAAAAAAGCCGCCGAGTTCAGCGGCTTTTTTGTCGATGCGCGCTGAGGGCTCGCAAAGCAATAACTTGTACTTTTGCCAGGCCATCTTTGGGCGCATTGCGTCGTTGCAAATCGCTTGTTTAGCAGAGCTAAACGGCGCGCTTTGCGCCTCACACTGCATCCCAAATCCGGCCGTCAAAATGCACAACTTATTACTTTACGAGCCCTTACTTGACCAAGCCTTCAGCGCGCAGCGCTCCCTGCTCGGTCGGCCGTGCAGCCGCGCGGGCCATAAAGGCACTCAGATGGCTCAAGCCAGAGAGATCAAGGCCGACGCTTGCCCAGCCCGCCACCACAAACAGGTAGGCATCGGCCACGCTGAAGGTGTCGCCCATCAGGCAAGTTTTACCGGCCAGTTCGCCATCAACCCATTTCATGCGTGACATCCGTCGCGCCCTGGCGATTTCCTTGCCCTCCTCGGGCATGCCTGACGTGAACAGGGGGTGAGAAACCTTTGTGCAACTCGGTGCCAATGATGTTGAGCCACTCTTGCAGTTTGTAGCGCTCCCAGCGGCCGTTGGCGGGCGCCAGTTGCTTTTGCGGGACCAGGCCGGCAATGTGGTGCACGATGGCCGCTCCTTCATGCAGGGTGCGTCCAGCATCGGGTGCCAGACAAGGCACGTAACCCAATGGATTGATGGTGTCAGGCCGGGGTTGAATTCACTGTTTCATGGCATGAGGCGTGCGGCCGCCCAGAGCACCTGATTGACGACCGATCCGACGCGCGTGCGCTGCGTGTCGTTTGTGAGCTGACCGTCGGCATCGAAGGCACTTCCAGCCTGGCCCAGCGCGAATTGCTGTGGGGCTACCCAGCACTGCAGGTTGCTCAGCAATGGGGCCAGGTGTTGCAGTGAGCGCAGGCCGCCCAAGGCGCCTGGTGAAGCGGCCAGCAGCCCCACCACTTTGCCGGCAAAGGGTTCACTGCCCTGACCCCAGCGGGGGTCGCCTTTGACCGGGCTGGAGGCCCAGTCCAGGGTGTTTTTCAGCAAGGCGGTGTAGCTGCCGTTGTATTCCGGTGAGCAAATGATCCAGCCCGGATGATCGAGCAGGATTTCTTTAAGGCGTATCACATCGGCAGGCGTGCCAATGGCCTCCAAATCTGCGTTGTACAGGGGGATGTTCAGGCTGGAGAGTTCCAGCAGGGTGACCTCGGCACCGGCCTGACTGGCCAGGTCGGCAGCGACTTTGGCCAGTCGGCGGTTAAACGACTGGGCGCGGGTGCTTCCCGCAAAGATCAGGAGCTTCATGCGCGATGCCTATTGCTTCAGCACGCGCTGGACCGGATGGTGGCGCAGCCGGAAGGCGTCGGGCATGCCGGAGCCCAGCAAGGGACGCAGGTACATGCGAAACGCATCGGTGACGTCGGTGCCGCTGGCGGTGATGAACTCGTCTTCCATGACGCGGGTCTTGCCGGCCACGGCCTCCAGCGGCAACAGTTCGTAGTCGACCGAGTAAAAGCCGGTGCGCTTGATGGCGACCGAGCCATCTTGCCCGCCCCACATGGCAAACTGCACCGCCTTTTCGCCCACTTCACGCGCTTCCCGCTGGTCGACGTCGGACACGCAGCCAATGAACGAGCGCTGCAGGTAGCCGAAAGTATCGCCACGCACGCGTTTGATCTTGAGCTTGGCCTTGATCTCTTCGCACAACAAATCGGCCAGTGCGCCGTTGCCTGAGAGCTGCACGTTGCCATGGGCATCGTGTTCAAGGTCCTTGGCCAACCGCGCCGTGATGGGTGTGCCGCTGGCATCGTGGATGCCTTCGGAAACCGCAATCACGCAACGGCCATGACGTTCGTACACGGACTTCACATCCGCCAGAAACTGTTCCAGGTTGAAAACACGCTCGGGCAGGTAAATCAGGTGCGGACCGTCGTCCGGGAATTTTTTGCCCAGGGCGGAAGCCGCTGTCAAGAACCCGGCGTGGCGACCCATGACCACACCGACATAGACACCCGGCAGCGCGGCGTTGTCGAGGTTGGCGCCGGCAAAGGCCTGCGCCACAAAGCGCGCCGCCGAGGGGAAGCCGGGGGTGTGGTCGTTGCCCACCAGGTCGTTGTCAATGGTCTTGGGGATGTGAATGCAGCGCAGGTCGTAGTGGGCCGCTTGTGCCTCCTGGCTCACGATGCGCACGGTGTCGGACGAGTCGTTGCCGCCAATGTAGAAAAAATGGCCGATCTGGTGCGCCTGCAACACCTTGAAAATCTCGTGGCAATAAGCGACATCGGGTTTGTCGCGGGTCGAACCCAGGGCGCTGGACGGCGTGTTGGCGACCATTTCCAGGTTATGGCTGGTTTCCTGGGTCAGGTCGACAAAGTCTTCGTCGATGATGCCGCGCACGCCGTGGTGGGCGCCGTAAATGTGGCCGATCTGACCAAAGCGGCGCGCCTCAAGCGCTACCCCCACGAGGGACTGGTTGATGACGGCGGTGGGGCCGCCGCCCTGGGCGACAAGTATTTTTCCGGGGGCCATGGGCTGTTCCTTTAAGTAGCGGGAATGAATGGTGAATTGTGCCTTCGATGTGGGCCGAATTTCACCGGCGCGGCGCGCAGAGCAGCTTTTCGGGTGCATCGGTAAAATCTGCCCTTTGCTTGCACGCACCGGGCGGGCGTCGCTCGTGATTTGCCCCCCCATTTGGATTGACCACCATGCACTACCCACAACATTTCGACGTCATTGTCGTTGGCGGCGGCCATGCCGGGACCGAGGCTGCGCTGGCCGCCGCCCGCATGGGTTGCAACACCCTGCTGCTGAGCCACAACATCGAGACGCTGGGGCAGATGAGCTGCAACCCGTCGATCGGCGGCATTGGCAAGGGGCATCTGGTGAAAGAGGTCGATGCGCTTGGCGGTGTCATGGCGGCGGCGACTGACGAGGCCGGCATCCAGTTCCGTATGCTCAACTCAAGCAAGGGCCCGGCGGTGCGCGCCACCCGTGCCCAGGCCGACCGCATTTTGTACAAGGCCGCCATTCGCCAGCGCCTGGAAAACCAGCCCAAGCTGTGGCTGTTCCAGCAGGCGGTCGATGACCTGATGGTCGAAGGCGACCGGGTGGTGGGGGCGGTGACGCAAGTGGGCATCCGCTTCAGGGCAAGCACCGTGGTGCTGACGGCGGGTACGTTTCTGGACGGCAAGATCCATGTCGGACTCAACAACTACGCTGCCGGGCGCGCCGGAGACCCGCCGGCGGTTTCCCTGAGTGCCCGCCTGAAAGAGCTCAAGCTGCCGCAGGGTCGTCTGAAAACCGGCACGCCACCGCGGCTGGACGGTCGCAGCATTGACTTCAGCCAGTGCATCGAGCAGCCCGGCGATGGCATGCCGGGTGGCATGAGCCCGCACATGCCGGTGTTCAGCTTCATGGGGCGGCCCGAGCAGCACCCGCGGCAAATGCCGTGCTGGATCACCCACACCAACGCGCGCACCCATGACATCATCCGCAGCGGCTTTGACCGCAGCCCCATGTTCACCGGCAAGATCGAAGGCGTGGGGCCGCGTTACTGCCCCAGCGTGGAAGACAAGATCAACCGCTTTGCCGACAAGGACAGCCACCAGATTTTTCTGGAGCCCGAAGGCCTGAGCACCCACGAGTATTACCCCAACGGCATCAGCACCAGCCTGCCGTTTGACATTCAGTACGCGCTGGTGCGCTCCATGCCGGGGCTGGAGAACGCCCACATCTTGCGGCCCGGCTATGCCATCGAGTACGACTACTTTGACCCGACACAGCTGAAAAGCTCGTTTGAGACCAAGGCCATCGGCGGCCTGTTTTTTGCCGGCCAGATCAATGGCACCACGGGTTACGAAGAGGCTGCGGCGCAAGGCTTGTTTGCCGGCATCAACGCGGCGCTGCAAGTGCGTGCCCTGGGCGGCGGCAAGGCGCAGGCCAGCGCGGCGGGCGCCATCAACTACAACGGCGACATGTGGTTGCCTGGCCGCGACCAGGCTTACCTGGGTGTGCTGGTCGATGACCTGATCACCAAGGGCGTGACCGAGCCCTACCGCATGTTCACCAGCCGCGCCGAGTTCCGGCTGCAGCTGCGTGAAGACAATGCCGACGCGCGTTTGACCGAAGTGGGTCGCGCCCTGGGACTGGTGGACGACGCCCGCTGGCAAGCTTTCAACCAGAAGCGCGATGCTGTTTCACGTGAAACAGAACGCTTGCGTTCGATCTGGGTCAGCCCCAAAAATCTCGACGCGGCAGATGCCGAGCGGGTTCTGGGCAAGGCCATCGACCACGAATACAGTCTGGCCGAACTGCTGCGCCGACCCGATGTGAGTTACGAAGCGCTGATGTCCCTGAATGGCGGCAAGTACCTGCTGGCTGAGCTGCCGGTCGGTGTTTCACGTGAAACAGGGGTCCTGTCTCCGGCCGGGGCGCTGGCAGCAACGGTGATCGAGCAGGTTGAAATTACCGCCAAGTACTCGGGCTACATCGATCGCCAGAAAGACGATGTGCTGCGCGCGGCCCATTACGAGAAACTCAAGCTGCCGCAAGACCTGGACTACATGCAGGTGAGTGCCTTGAGCATCGAGGCGCGGCAAAAGCTGAATCGTCACAAGCCGGAGACGCTGGGTCAGGCTTCGCGCATTTCAGGCATTACCCCGGCGACCATTTCATTGCTGACGATCCATTTGAAAAAGACCAAGTTCAAAGGCTTCGCAACGATTCCATCTGAGAGCGTTGTCGCCTGATGCAAGCGCTGGCAAGCACATTGCGCGCCGGTCTGGTGGCACTGGACCTGAGTCTGAGCGATGCGCAAATCGACAGTTTGTTGGCCTACCAGGCACTGATCGGGAAATGGAACAAGGTCTATAACCTGACGGCGGTGCGCGAGCCTGGCGACATGCTCACGCAC
>Ga0172381_10002792_pt1 | contig 18888 bp, 23 predicted proteins | sample Leawel6488metaG_FD_119754 | JGI IMG/M metagenome (GOLD analysis project Ga0172381, IMG submission 119754) | Leachate microbial communities from a municipal landfill in Southern Ontario, Canada - Leachate well 64-88 metaG | ecosystem: Engineered > Solid waste > Landfill > Unclassified | place...
CTATGCCCTTTTGGAAGAACAAAATCTTCAGATAAACCAAGACATTGTTTGATATTATCTATTTCTAATAGCTCTTCATAGCTAAGCACAGAAAGAATTTCTTTTGATTTTGAAAGTCCAAATCTTGAATAATCTTTTACAACTTCATCAACTTCTTTTTCTACTTTGTAAAGCAATTCTTTTAATCTTGACTTTACCATTGCTCCTTCAACTCCAAGTTCAATAATGTATTCTTTAAGTGTTTCAGAAGTGTTTAAGATTATCATCCCTCTTTGAATTAATAATAATGCTTTAATCAAAGCTGGCTTTTTTTTCAATTCTTCTATATCTAAATCAACTTTGTTCTTGTCAAAAATATCTCTGTGTTTTTCAATAATCTGAAGTATTCCGTTTGCTCTTCGGATAATATCATTTGTATCTCTTATTATATATTTGAAATTTTTATAAAATAAACTTATTTCATCTCTTCTTTGAGAAACAGCAATGACAATTGTTCCAGCTTGTCTAGCTATTCTTTCTGCTGCCTTGTGTCTTGTTCCTGTTTCATTAGAGGGAATTGAATTGTCGGGAGTAAGTAAAACATTTGCAAATAAAATTTTCTTTAAATCATTAGAAAGGATTATTGCTCCATCCATTTTTCCAAGTTCAATAATTCTTTGAGGAGTAAATCTAGAATTTATTTTAAATCCTCCTTCAAATAAATTTTGCATAAAATCATTGTAAGCAACAATTAATCCACCTGTCTTTGCTTTTTGAACACCTTCTATTGCAGACCTTAAATAAGTTCCTGGAGAAATTAATTTTAATATATCATTAATTACATCTTTCTTTGTCTCTTTTTTAGTGGACTCTATCAGTTTAATTTGAACTTCTTTCTTTTCCTCTTCCATTATGTAAAATTTCCTGTTTTATATTTTGGATGAACCTTCAGTTCTTCCATGGCTTAAACAAAAAGTCAGATTTTAAATATCTTTACCTGTGTTTTTTTGAAGAAAAAATTTAAAAAGCTTCCCATTTACCGAAGAAAATTGTTAATACTCTTTTACTTTTCCAAAATTATAAACTTTTTCTTCCCCAATAATATGTACCTTAAAATTTTTAATTGTCTTTTTTGGGATAATTGAAAAATAATCTTTATATTCATGTTCCAAGCTGTTTATTGTTGTTCCCTCAATTGTTGCAAGAAAACTCGGAAGAATAATTATTTGCTTCTGTTTGAATTTGCCTGTCAAAAAACATTTGTATTTTTCCCTTTTGATATTCTGTTTATCTGAAAGAATAAGAGAAGGGTGCAAATGCCCAATTATTATTGTTTTTATTTTTTTATCAAAAACTTCAGGGAATAATCTATGTCCATGTGTGAAGGCAAGATTGTCAATTATAAAGTAATCTTTTAATCTATCTCTAAAAGAGTAATCCAAAGTATCATGATTTCCTTTAATTAAAATAATATTTTTGTCATTTGTATATTCTTTCAAGAATTTTAAAATCTCATTGAAATAATTCTTTTCTTTTGATTCATACGAAAAAGAATGCTTTATGTCCCCAATAAAAACAATTTTTTTAAGTTTAAACTTTCTAATTTTTAATTCTTCAAATATCTTTTTTAATTCGTTAATTATTTCTTTAACCTGCATTTCAGGAACAAGAATTCCTGATTGTTGTAGCATATATTCAAATCCAAGATGCAAATCCCCGATAGCAAGAATTCCCTTGTCTGGGAAAAACAAAGTTTTTCCAATGAAAATATAAGGTTTTGTTTTTGGCATAATTTTTATAAGAGAAGAGATTTAAAAAAGCCATTGGTTGTATTTAGATTAAGCCCTTATAGTTTAACGGATAGAATGCAAGGTTGCGGATAAGATAAGCAAAATCCTTGTGATCGGGGTTCAATTCCTCGTGAGGGCGATTAAGAAGTTATTTGTGTGTCTGTTCTTTCATTTTAACATATAAAACTTTATAATAGATAGTTTAATCTTTTAATTATGTATCTTGATTTAGAAAAAGTTGCAAAAGAAAAAGAAATTACAGATTGCATTAATTCTCTTCGTGAGAGAAGAACCATTCAAAAAGGAGAAAAAGGGACTCTTAATCTTAAAGAAAGATTAATTTTAGAGTATATTGCTTCTTTGGAAAAAATTAATGAAGAATATAAAGAAAGATTAAATGAGTATGATAGCTTTTTTGTTACATTAAAAAAATTTTTACCAAGGGACTTTAATAAAAATACCCCCATAGCTTAATAATTTTTTATTCTTTCATCTTAACATATTTTTTTATTCCCAAAATATCTGCCTGTTCTTTTGTTAAAATGCCATAATATTTTGTTGATTTTTCAATAACTCCCCACTTTTTCTTATAGGTCTCATCTCCTATTCCCAAATCATAATATTTCATTCCATCAGATATTGCTTTCTCTATATCTATTTTAAGTAAAAATGTTGGGGTTGACAATGATTTGTATTCTCTATTCCACCAACAGCCACAATAATAAATTGTGTCCCCTTTTTTCATCGTAATATGAACAGCTATTAACTCCTTCCCCTTATATGCACTGATTGTTTGGCATTCTTTTTTCCATATAGTAAATCTTCTTTGAAAATTTCTTTTGCCTTCATTCCATAATTCTAGAAACCATTGTTTGCTTCTGTCAAGAGCATCTTCTTCATTATATACTAATCTTAATTCTTCATTCTTTTTTTCAACTCTTTTCAAATCCTTTCTTAAATCATTGTTTATATTTAATTTATCAAAATTATCTTTGAGTTCTATTATATTAGTAACTTCATCTTTTTCTTCCATATTAATTCCAATAGGGCATTTTGGGTCTATTTCAGTAAGAAGAAATGGTCTAGGCAATGTTTTCAAATCTTTTTTTTCAAGCCAAGCATAAGGAAAAAAAGGAAAATCCTTCCATGTCCAATAATAAAAATTTTTAGTAACTTTTACTTTTTCAAATTCCATTTTTTTTATTTCTCTCCTAATTTATGCCAATCCCAGAATACTTTTAACTCATGACTTTTCCAATTTCCACCAATGCTTTCCAAATATTCTCTTTCTTTCTTCTTTGCAACTTGGTGTGCTTCATTATCAGTATTAAGCCCAAATTTTTCAACTAAAAATTTTTCAACTGCCTCATGAAGACATAAAGATTTGAATTCTTTCATTCTACCTCTTTTGTTAAAATTTTTATCAATTACGATTTTGCTTACTCTTCTGCTCCATTCTCCAACATGTGGCTGTTTCTTTACTGTAATCCTATCCGAAATTCTATAACCAAAAAAATTAAATGAAATTCTGTATTTAGAAAATTTAATTTTAGTAACAGGAGCTTCCATAAACACTTTCATAAGCACTTTATGAGCATTATGAATCCTCTTTTTTACTATCTTGCTCTGTTTTTTCATAAGTGAATAAAGAAAACTAATTATTTAAACTTTTTTTACTCTTTTTTTATTTCCTTCAAATGCAATTCGTGCATTCTTTTCAAAAATGCTTGTTTGTCTTCTATTCTTATCATATCACTTTGTCCTTGCATGATTATTCCTAATGCAAAAGGAGAAGGCAAAGAAGTTTCTCTTATCTTCATCTTCATTCTTCCCTCTTTAATCCATCCCAAAACAATCTTAGCATTTTCAATATCCATTAAATCTTCAAGAACTTCTCTTCTTGCTTCTCTTAAAATTGGAAATTCTAAGGATATTTTTTTGACAGCAGCCAAAACAAAATGGCTTTTCATTTGCTGTTTTCCTACACTCTTTGTTCTTCCTCTATAATTTCTTAATATCATTAATGAACGGGTAGCACAATGCCTAAATCTTCTAGCAAGAACATCTGTCTTTTCTATTGCTTCTTTCAAAACTTCTTCCAAATTTTCCGGTTTTAAAAAGTTCATTACTTTTTCAAGATTCATTTTCTCCCCAGCAATATAAAAACTATTATCATTTATTCCCATTTCAACATCTCTTCCACCACTTCTTCCAAGCATAAATCCAATTGCTCTTGACAAAGCATCATTTACTCTTCTTCCATGCATGCTGTGAAAGATAAGATAATTCTTTTGTGATTTATATCTTTCAACAAGAAAAATGTTGGAATTGGGAATTTCCAAATAATTATGCTGTTCATAAAAATAATTGTAAATTGCATCTGAAGTTATATCATCAAGATAAAGGGTCTCTTTAATAAATTCAATAATTTCTGATTTTTTCATTTTATTTTTAAATTTGTCAGCCAAAGATGTTCTAAACTTATTTATTTCCAATGCAGAATCAAAACTTAATGGAAGCATTTCTGAAAACCACGAAGGAATTGTTGGAGAACGGTCAAATGTGCTTTTAACATAAACATTCATGCCTCTTGTGTAAAGATAAATATATTTTTTCCCTCCCAAAACAAAAACATCGCCTTTTTTCATTCTTTCTAAAAACCCTTCATCAATTGCTCCAACTGGCTCATTGCTCGGAGAAAGTTTTACAGTTATGAATGATTCTTCAGGAATTGTTCCTATATTTGTTAAATAAAGAACACGAGCCATTTTTCCCTTTTTTCCTATTTGCTTTGTTTTAGCATCATACCATATCTTAGCATAAATATTATTATTTTCTAAAGCATAATCTCCTGCAAGATAACTAATAACATCAAAAAAATCATTTTTTGAAAGTTTTGAATAACAATAGCTGTTTTTTATAAGAGAAAACAATTCATTTACATCCCATATTTTGTAGATAGCCATTCCATAAATTTGTTGACTTAAAACATCAAGGCAATTTTTTGGAAAATAAATTTTGTTTATTTTTCTCTCAATCATTTCTTTTTGAATAACTCCACATTCAACTAAATCATCTCTGTCTAAGATGATGAATCTTCCTTTTGCTGTTTCGTGAAAGTGATGCCCTGCTCTTCCTAATCTTTGCAATGCTCTCGCACTGGACTTTGGACTTCCAAGCATTATAACCAAATCAATATATCCGATATCTATTCCAAGTTCTAAACTTGTTGAACAAACAACTACTTTTAATTTTCCAACTCTAAGTCGTTCTTCTATGTCAAATCTGTATTCCTTGCTTAAAGAAGAATGATGTGCTGCAATTGTGTCATCTCCATATTCAGTTGGAAAATCTTCTTTCAAACGATTAACAACTCTCTCTGTTGCAGAACGAGTATTTGTGAAAATTAAGGTTGTCTTATGCTCCTTGATTAAAGAATTCATAAGATTATACATGTCTGTATAAACATTTTCTTCACCAATTAAATTTCCCACACTAAGAACTTTGATATCTACTTTTTTGTCCATCTTTACATTTGCGATTAAAACTTCTCTATCATCAGCAATTCCAACTAAAAATTTGGCAACTTCTTCTAAAGGAGCAATTGTTGCACTTAGCCCGATTTTTACTGGCCAAATAACACTCGCTTCATTTAATCTTTCCAAAGTAATGCTCAAATAAACCCCTCTTTTATTGTCTAAGGCATGAATTTCATCTACAATGCAGAATTCTACTGCTTTAAGATAATCTACGAATTTCTTTGTTGTTAAGAGGATAGCAAGCGATTCAGGAGTGGTAATGAGAATATGTGGTGCTTTTTTAGCCATCTTAGCTCTTTCAGCAGTTGTGGTGTCTCCTGTTCTTAATCCAACCCTAATTTTTTGCAACTTTATCCCTTTTTCTTCTGCAAGTTTGTATATTTCTTCTAATGGCTCTATAAGATTTTTATGAATATCATTACTTAATGCTTTCAAAGGAGAAGTATACACTGCATAAATTCTGTCTTCCAATTGGTTTCTTTCTGCTAATAAAACAAGATAATTAATAATTGCAAGAAAAGCTGTCAGAGTTTTAGTGCTTCCAGTGGGAGCAGATATCAAAATATTTTTTCTTTCCCATATATTCATAACTCCAAATGTTTGAGGAAGGGAAAATTCTTTAAATTTTGAAAAAAACCACTCGCTAACTAAGGGGTGCAGTATCTTTTTTATTTCACTGCCTTCTCTGACTTCAGCTTCAAATATTTGTGTCATGATTAATTTTAAGTATAGCTTTTGATTTTTAAATCCATAGTTTGAATAAAACACAGAAATCTTTATAATTGGATATTATATCACAGCAATAATGGGAAATGAGTTAGTGGATAAAATTGAAGAAGTTGCAACATTGGAAGAAATCGGGGACTCTCATCCTGCAAAATTATTTATGATTGGAGAAAAGGAGAATATTTATTATTGTAGTATTAAAGATTGTAATTGCACCCTTAATAAATGTCTTTATGATTCATGCCCTTATTTGTTGAAAGTAGATATTTCTACTACAAAATCTTTATAAACCTATATGAAATATACTTCATATGAACAAATTATCATCTTTGAATCATAATAATTATAATATCTTTTTTACTAATCTTGCTAACCCATTGAAAATAGGGATAATTCTCTCATTAAGAACAAAAGAAAAAAATGTTTCTGAACTTATAAAAAATTTAAATGTTGAACAAAGCAAAATTTCTCATGCATTACAGTCATTAAAAGCATGTAAAATTGTTAATATGGAACAAAAAGGAAAAGAAAGAGTTTATTCCTTGAACAAAGAAACTATTGTTCCTATGCTTGAACTTATTGACAAACATGCTTCTGCTCATTGCAATTGTGCCTCATGTATGAGGGGATGTAAAAAATGATTATTAAATTTGAAAAAATTGGATTAAATGAAGAGGGAAATACAGTTAATATAATTGGAGATTTAGGAATTAATATAAAAATGTCTATCTTACAATTAGCAAAAGTTTGGGAAACGGATAAATCTGTTATGTCTAAATTAGAAAATAATTTCGGTTCAAATGAATTAGAAAACCAATGTAAGGAAACAAGAGATTTGATAAAAAAATTTCCAGATATTAAATTTGATGAGAAAGAAATTAAATTTGATGATATTTCTTTTCGTGAAACAAAAGAAGAAAATATTCGCATTTATGCAGAAGATATTGTTGGCTGGAATAATGAAGGAATAACAATTGAAATGTCTAAAAAGATTTATGATGAAAATTTGGATAGAAAAGAATTCTTTATGATATTAATACCAAATGGAATTAAATTAGAAATTAAGAAAAAATGACTAAACTAATTTACTTTGATAATGCAGCAACAACTCGTGTTGACGACGATGTTTTGAAAACAATGATTCCTTATTTTACTGAAAAATATGGAAATGCTTCTTCAACTCATTTTAAGGGGCAAGAAGCAAAAGATGCCTTGGAAAAAAGCAGAAGTGTTATTGCTAAAGCAATTGGTGCAAAGTCACAGGAAATATATTTCACTTCAGGTGGAACAGAAGCAAATAACTTGGCTTTGAAAGGATTATTCTTTGCAAATTATCCAAATAAAAATCATATCATAACAACAAGAATAGAACATGATTGTATTCTAAATACTTGCAAATGGCTTGAAAAATTAGGGGCTAAAATAACTTATTTAGATGTTGATGCAGAAGGGTTCATCAATTTGGAAGAACTTGAAAGAGCAATAACTGACAAAACAATTATTGTTTCTATAATTCATGGAAACAATGAAATAGGAACAATACAGGACTTAGAATCAATCGGAAAAATATGCAAAAAGAAAGGAACTTTATTTCACACAGATGCTTGTCAAAGTTTTACAAAAGTTCCATTAAATGTTAAAAGACAAAATTTGAATCTTGTAACATTAAATGCCCATAAAATTCACGGTCCAAAAGGAGTTGGGGCCTTGTATATTCAAGAAGGAATTTCAATAGTTCCTCTTTCTCATGGAGGAGGACACGAAAGAAAAATAAGAAGTGGAACAGAAAATGTTTCAGGGGTTGTTGGATTTGCAAAAGCAGTTGAAATAGCAAATAGAAAGGACTTGGAAAAAATGATAAAAATGAGAGACAAGCTAATTGAAGGGATTTTAAAAATTACAAACACAAGATTAAATGGTTCAAAAAATAAAAGATTATGCAATAACATTAATGTTTCTTTTAATAATATAGAAGGAGAGTCCATTGGAGGATACTTGGAAAATCTTGGAATATGCACATCTACTGGAAGTGCTTGTGCTTCGCATTCTTTAGAAACAAGCCATGTTTTAAAAGCAATAGGACTAGCTCCTGTTCAGGCAAATAGTTCTATAAGAATTAGCATAAGCAAATATACAACAGAAGAAGAAATTAATTATTTACTAACTGTTCTTCCAAAAATCGTTGAAAAATTAAGGAAGATAAGCCCAATAAAATGAAAACAACAGATAAATCAACAAAAAAACCAGTAATAATTTCAAAAGAAATGACTTTTGCAGAGTTATTGGAAAATAACCCAGAATCAGCAAACATTTTATTTGAATCAGGTTTGCATTGTATAGGTTGTGGTGGGGCAATGTATGAATCAATTGAACAAGGATGTTTAATGCATGGCTTTTCAAAAAAACAAATTGATGATTTAATTAAAAAATTAAATAAGGAGATAAAATGACCATCAAATATTCTAAAGAAGTTATGAAGAATTTCATGAATCCAAAAAATCTTGGAGAGATTAAAGATGCAGATGGGATTGGAAAAGTAGGAAATCCAACCTGTGGTGATGTAATGTGGCTTTATATAAAAGTCAAGAAAGAAAAAGGAAAAGAAATAATTACAGACATCAAATTTAAAACATTTGGATGTGCAGCAGCAATTGCAACTTCTTCAATGATAACCCAACTTGCAAAAGGCAAACCAATTCAAGATGCAGAAAAGATTACAAAAGCAGATGTTGCTGATTCATTAAAAGGACTTCCTCCTGTAAAAATGCATTGTTCAAATTTAGCAAGTGATGCCTTAAAAAAAGCCATAGAAGATTATAGAAAAAAGAAAAAATAAGATATATTTTTTCAAAACTATTGTTCTTTTGACATTTAATTTAAAAGTTAATCTTAATTATTATAAAATATGGGGAAAAGAATGAATAAATCAAGGGTAAGGGAAAGAGATAGACGAATATTAAGACGAGAGATGTTTGAAATAGAGGACGAAATAATAGAAGAAATAAATCCTAACAAAGAAATAATTATAAAAATACAAATTTATCAGAGCAATAGATTAAATGTGCCAACTCATTCAAAGAGTTTTAGATATAGATTATCCAAATCAAATGTTCCTTATGATAAAATGGAAAAATTAAAATCAGAAGGGAAGTATGCTTGCAGTTATCTTAGAAATATTCACTTTTATAATGAAAGATTTGGAGGACTTTGTGCATTATGCAATTTTGAATTATGTCATTTTCCAAGAACTCTTACAAATCAATTGGATAATGACTGCCAAATTTATCTTAAGAATAATGGGGATCTTGTTGAAGAAGAATAAAACTTAAATCAAAAGAGAAATATTATTGAATAGCTTTATATACCCCTAATTATCCCCTATTATATAAGAAACGATTAGATAGTGGGTCTTACAAATATGATTTAGATTTGCTAAAATTATAACCTTTCTTTAAAAAATAACATTGAAAAATGGAACAATTTGAAAAACTCGGACTAAGTAAAGAAGTATTGTCTGTTTTGCAAGAAGCAGGTTTCAAAACCCCTTCTGAAATTCAAGAGAAAACAATACCCCTAGCTCTAGCTGGGAAAGATATTATCGGTGGTTCTGCAACAGGAAGTGGAAAAACACTTGTATTTGCTTGTCCGATAATTGAGAATATTCAGCCAGATAGAAGTATTCAATCTTTAATCCTTACTCCTACAAGAGAATTAGCAGAACAAGTTGCTAAATCAATAAAACAATTTTCAAAAAATAAAATTCTCAATATACTTCCTGTTTATGGAGGAGTTGACATTGAACAACAAATAAGACGACTTCGTAGTGCAGATGTGGTTGTTGGAACTCCCGGAAGAATTTTAGACCATCTAAAAAGAAGGACAATTAATTTGAATAATGTTAAAATTTTAGTATTAGATGAAGTAGACAGGATGTTTGATATGGGATTTAGCAGAGATGTTGAATTAATACTCCATCAATGTCCTAAACAAAGACAAACAATGATGTTTTCTGCAACTATCTCTCCAGATGTAGAATATTTAGCAAGAAAGCACACAATAAATCCAGTAAAAGTTACTGCAGAGTCATATGTTGATGCTTCCAAACTAAAGCAAATTTATTATGATGCTCCTCAAGGACAAAAATTTTCTTTGCTTGTTCATTTGCTAAAAATAGATATTCAAGAATTAGTCATGGTTTTTTGTAATACAAGAAGAAATGTAGAATTTGTTTTTAAAAATTTAAACAAATCAGGAATTAGAGCAGAAGCAATTCACGGTGGCTTAACTCAAAATAATAGAACAAAGGTCTTGGAAGAATTCAAGAAAAAAGTAATAAAAGTTTTGGTTTGCACTGATGTTGCTGGAAGGGGCTTAGACATTAAGGGAGTAACTAATATTTACAATTATAACACTCCTTTGGTAAGCACAGATTACATTCATAGAATTGGAAGAACTGCAAGAGCAGGAGAAAAAGGAAAAGTAGTAAATATTCTTTCAAGCGAGGACTATCTTCTTTTTAGAAAAATAATGGAAGATGATTCTATAAAAGAAGCTATGAAAGAAGAAAAACTTCCCGAATTTAAAATAGTGAACATTCTTCCCGACTTTAGAAAAAGTTTTGCCCCAAGAAGAAATTTTTCAGCAGGAAGAAGCAGAAGAGACAGTAGACCAAGAGAATTTCATAGGGCTAGAAGATAGTTTTTTAAATTAGACCAACTTCTTAGTTTAAGAAAAAGATGGGAATAATAATACAATTTATTTCAATATTTATTGAAGTTGTAATAACAATTCTCGGACTTTTGATAGCTTTGCAAAAAAAGAAAAATTATGGATGGGGAATTGCACTTACTTTTGCTATTTACACTTTCTATGATTTCGTTGGACTGACTGAACTAATAATACAAGAGAATATTATGTATGGATTATTTTTCATAGCAACAATATCTGCATTAGGGGTTGTTTGGAATCTTTATAATCAAGGGAGAAAGAAAAAATGATGACTTTATCTTTAATTGGATTATCTCTAATTGTAGTAGCTTGGGTTTTAGAATTTATTTTTATGGGAAAAAGACAAAAGATAAGCCCAATTTTTATTGGAGTGTATATTCTTGGATTAGGGGTCTTGGTTTATGATGGATTTACTTCTAAAGCAATAGAATTGGCAATTGCAAATCTTATTACTTCTTTAGTTGCAGCAGTTGTTTTAGGAAAAGCATTAGTTAAAGGGAAAGATTAATCATAACTTGTCTTTGTATATTTCAAAAAAATATGGAAGTTGCGAATGCAAAGGAAAAGGTAAATTATCTAACCTAAACCATCCAATTTCATCAAATTTGTGGGGCTCGCCATTTTTAGCATTTAAACCGTCAATTAAAACCTTGAAGTCAAGGGCAATCCAATGAGTTTTAATTTCATTATTTTGTCTATGAACATCTCTATAACCCAAAAAGTCATAATTCAAAATGTTAATACAATACTCCTCTTTTATTTCTCTTTTTAAAGTATCATCTATATTTTCATAAAGTTTTACTGCTCCTGCACCAATATCCCATCTATTTTGTTCATCCCTACATTTAATTGACCGTTTGTTCATAAGAAAATTTCCATTATTATCATGACAAAAGAATATTACAGAAACTCCAGGATAATCTATTCCAGCTTTCATAATTTTCATTTATTATAAAAGAATATAAATTTTATGGTAAAAAGAAGATTTATTTATCCTTAATTCCCTTTTTAACTTATGAATTCAAATGTAGAACTTCAAGTAAAGAAAACTTTGTCAGCAATAAACTTAAGCAAGAAAGACAAAATTTTAGTTGCACTTTCTGGAGGAAAGGATTCCTGTGTAACTGCTTATCTTCTGAAAAAATTAGGATATAATATTGAGGGATTTCATATTGATTTAAGCATGGGAGAATACAGCAAGAAATGCTTGATTGCTGTAAAAGAACTTTGCAAGCAATTGAATATAAAACTTCATCTTTATGACATCAAAAAAGAAATGGGTGGAAGTATGTGTTATATAAGAACAACAATACAAACAACTCATGGAAAAGGATTAAAAAATTGTGCAATTTGTGGAGTGATTAAAAAATGGATTATGAACAAGGAAGCAAGAAAATTAAAAGTTGACAAAGTTGCAACAGGACATAATCTTGATGATGAAACTCAAACTTTTTTAATGAATATCTTAAAAGGGAGCCCACAATTAAGTGCAAATTTGGGAGCAATAACAAAAAATGTAAAAAATGCAAAGTTTATCACAAGAATAAAACCATTATTTTATGTTGCAGAAGATGATGTTCGTGAATATTCTAAATTAAAAAACCTTCCAGTTTTTTATGACCACTGCCCATGTGCATTAGATTCTTATAGAATTCAAATGAGGAAATTTGTCAATACTCTAACAACAAAAGAAAAATTGAATATAATGAACAACTTTGAAAAATTAAATGAAAAAATTAAGAAATTAAAGTCCACCGAAGTTAATTATTGTAAAATTTGTGGAGAGCCCTCAAGAAATAATATTTGTAGAATGTGTCAATTAATTAAAAAAAGTTAATTTAGTTTATTTCTTTTTCTTCTTTCTTTTCTTCGCCTTTATCTTCAATTTTGGAAACTTCATCTTTGAGAATACAAAGATGTAAAGAATTTCTAATATACCGACTGTATTTATTAGAATTAAAAGTATGAACCAGACAGGAGAATTATTTCTTGCAGATTTCCATAAAGCAAGAATTTTCCATACAGCAGTCCAAGCAAGAATAACAATTATCATCCAAGTAGCAATTCCTAATTCTTGAGATATCAAAGTAAGATAACTATCCATAATTAATTAAGTTATTCTTTGTTTAAAAATGTTATTAAATATTTTCCACATTTAAAATAAATAAGAAAATTTATCCTTTTTTCTTTGTAAAAATTGTATGTGGGTGTTATTCTATTTTGGTAATGATAAAGGTTTAAATATACCTAATTTTAATTTCTATTTTGTTAGATACAAGAGGCAGAGAAAAAGGAGAGATAAGATACAACTGCTTGTATGTAATATAATAAGATAAAAAATGTATTGCCCGTATTGTTCACACAAGAAATCAAAGGTGACAAATAAAAGAGAGTCGCCAGAAGGGATAAGAAGAAGACGGGAGTGTCTTAAATGTGGAAAAAGATTCACGACCTATGAAAAAATTTCAAGAGAAGACATTTACATAATAAAAAAAGACGGACGAAGGGAAAGATTCATAAGAGAAAAGCTAGAAAACGGAATAAACCTCGCTTTTGAAAAACGGCCTGTTGCAAAAGAAAAAATAGACAAAATGATAAACGAAATTGAAGAACAAATAAGGAAAAGAGGGAAAAAAGAAGTTAAAACTTCAGAAATTGGAGAACTAATAATGAAAAAAATAAAAAAACTGGATAATGTTGCATATATTCGCTTCGCTTCAGTATATAGGGACTTTCAGGATATAAATGATTTTAAACAGGAGATGAGGAATTTATAAAATGGTGAAAGAGAAAAAAAGATTGACAATTGATAGATATTTTACTTCTAATGAAAAGTCAGTAGAAGATTACTTTGATTGGGAAAAAAACGATATTGATATAACAGATGATGAAGGAAAAAAAGTATTTACTCAAGAAGGTGCTGAATTTCCTGCACAATGGAGTCAATTAGCAAGAAAAATAGTTGCATCAAAATATTTTTTTGGTGAACATGGAACTCCTCAAAGAGAAGGTTCTGTAAAGGACTTAGTTAAAAGAGTAAGTTCAACCTTTGCTAAGTGGGCAATAAATCAAAATTATCTTTCTGAGGAAGAAGCAGAAAATTTTAAATCAGAAATTGCTTATTCTACTTACAATCAATTAATGGCATTTAATTCTCCTGTTTGGTTTAATGTTGGAACAGATGCTTTAGGACAAGGAAGTAAAGAAAGAAAAGAAGCTTATATAATTCAAAATGGAAAAGTTAAACAGATTCCTCTTGGAAAAGATTTAGTTTATCCTCAAACAGCAGCATGTTTTATTCAAAGTGTTGATGATACTATGGAAGGCATAATGGAACTTGCAAAAAGAGAAGCATTACTTTTCAAATATGGTTCTGGAACAGGAACTAATTTATCTACACTTCGTTCTTCAAAAGAAAAACTTAGTGGTGGAGGAAAACCTTCTGGACCTTTAGCTTATTGGGCATTTTATGATAAGGTTGCTGGAATTGTAAAATCGGGAGGAAAGACAAGAAGAGCTTCCAAAATGGATATTCTAAATATAGACCACCCAGATATTATTGATTTTATTGATTCAAAAAAGAAAGAAGAAGAAAAATTGCATATATTAATTGATAATGGAATCCCCTGGGAAAAAGCAGGAGAAAGTGTAAATTATCAAAATACAAATATTTCTATAAGAACAACAGATGAATTTATGCAGGCAGTTCTTGAAGACAAAGAATTGCAAACAGTTCCAGTTCATAATAAAGATTTAGCAGATACAATGCCTAAATATAAAGCAAAAGAAGTAATGAAAAAAATTGCTGAAGCAACACATTTTTGTGGAGACCCAGGAATGCAATTCCATGATACAATAAATAGGTGGCATACATGCAAAGCTTCAGGAGTAATTAATGCTTCAAATCCTTGTTCAGAATATATGTTTTTAGATAATTCTTCATGTAATCTAGCTTCATTAAATCTTAAAGCATTTATGAAAGAGGATATATTTGATATAGATGCTTTTAATCAAGTAGTTAAATTTACAGCAATAGCTCAAGATTTAAATGTAGACAATTCTGCTTATCCAACTAGAGAAATTGCAGAAAATTCTCATAAATTCCGTCCTTTGGGAATGGGTTATGCTAATCTTGGTTCTTTAGTGATGTCTTTAGGACTTCCTTATGATTCTGAAGAATCAAGAACAATAGCTGCTTCTCTTACAGCATTAATGACTGGAAAAGTATATGAAACCTCAACTGAATTAGCAGAATATTTAGGAACTTTTGAAGAATTTGAAAAAAATAAAGAATCAATGATTGAAGTAATGAAAATGCACAAAGAAGCATTGAAAGGAATAAATAAAGAAAGATTACCTAAAGGATTAGAAGCAACTTTAGATGAAGCAGAAAAAACTTGGGATAATGTTATTGCAAGAGGAGAAAAATATGGATTTAGAAATGCTCAGGCAACTGTTCTTGCTCCAACAGGAACAATTGGATTTATGATGGATTGTGATACAAAAGGAGTTGAGCCAGAAATAGGATTAATTCAAACGAAAATTCTTGTTGGGGGGGGAAGTTTAAGATTAGTAAATGGAACAGTTGAACCAACACTAAAAAGATTAGGTTATGACGAAAAACAAATTGAAGAAATGATAAAATATATTCAAACTAAAGAAACAATTGAAGGAGCTCCATATATCAAAGAAGAACATCTTCCAATATTTGATTGTTCAAATAAACCAAGATTTGGTACACGAACAATTTCTCCTATGGGACATTTGAAAATGATGGCTGCAGTACAACCATTTTTATCTGGAGCAATTTCAAAGACAGTAAATCTTCCAGAAGAAGCAACTGTTGAACAAATGGAACAAACTTATATTGATGCATGGAAAATGGGAATTAAATCTGTTGCATTATACAGAGATAATAGTAAAAGAATTCAACCATTAAACTTTTCAAAAAAGGGAAAAGACCTTGAAGAAAAAGTTTTGCCAGTAAGAAGAAAACTTCCAGCAATAAGAGATGCAGTAACAAATAAATTTACAATTGGAGGATTTGGAGATAATGGACATGAAGGTTATTTAACAATTGGAAAATATCCTGACGGAACTCCCGGAGAAATATTTATTACAATGAGTAAAGAAGGAAGCACAGTTGGGGGGTTGACAGATGCAATAGGTGTTTTATCTTCAATGGCTTTACAATTTGGAGTTCCTGCGGAAAAGATAGTTGAAAAATTCAAAGATCAAAAATTTGAACCTTACGGGATGGTTCAAGGACACTCAGAAATTCATACATGTACTTCAATAATGGATTACATTGCTCATTTTATAGAAAAAGAATTTTTACATAATGAAAATGATAAAGAAGATAAAAGTGGTTCATTAACTAAACAATTAATTCCTTATCAAGAAACAAATATTTCTGTTTCTCCAATACAAAAAATAAGTTCTTCAGAACCAGCAGGAGGATTTTGTGCTACTTGTGGAACACAAATGGTAAAAAAAGGAAATTGTAAGGAACAATGTCCTAAATGTGGGTGGGAAAATCCTAAAGGATGTGGAGAATAATTTTACATTTTACTGCTTCACGAGAGATATATAATAAATAAACTAAATCTTTTTAAGTAAAATAAAAAATATCCTATAATGCCATTATCAGCACTTAAAGTTCTTGAATTAAATACCAAATATCATTTAGTTGAAGGCCTGTGTGAAAGAGATTTAGAAAATCCAGAAGGAATTGGTCTTGATTTAAGGGTCGGAGAAGTTTATAGTTTGGAAGAGAAAGATGGATTTTTGGGTGTTGAAAACAGAACAACCCCTGAAGCTATTTTTATAGCAAATATAGAAAAAGACGGAAATAAAAAAATAACCCTAAAACCAGGAGAATATATTTTAGTAAAAACTATAGAAAAAATAACAGCTCCTGCTGAAAAAGTTTTATATGAAGAAGGAGAACCTGCAAGATTCTTAATGCCACATGTTTATCCAAGAAGCACATTGCAAAATTGTGGGGTTGCATTATACTGTACAAAAACAGACCCAGGATATTCTGGCCAATTAAGATTTGGATTGGCAAATCACGGCAAAAGAAATTTTGGATTTGAACTTGGAGCAAGAATGTTTAATATTGTTTTTTTCCCAGTATATGGGGAATTAAAAAGAGCTTATGAAGGACAATGGCAAGGGGGAAAAAGGGCAAGCATAAATGGGTTAGAAAAACAGATTTAAACATAATTAATATTTTAAAATAAAAAAGAGAGAAAATGAAAATAAAAATAAAAAAACTTAATTCTAATGCAATTATTCCAAAATATGCGAATTCTGGCGATGCTGGAATGGATGTTTATGCTATAAGCAAAAATGAAACTGAAAAATTCATAGAATATGGGACTGGCTTATCTTTTGAAATACCTGAACAATATGTAATGTTAATATTTCCAAGAAGCAGTGTCTCAAACAAATCATTATCAATGTGCAATTCTGTAGGTGTTTTAGATTCTGGATATAGGGGAGAATTAAAAATCAGATTTTACAAACATAAAAGAGAAGAATATGAGATTGGTGAAAGAATAGGGCAGATAATAATCATCCCCTATCCCAATATTGATTTTGAAGAAGTCAATGAACTATCTGAAACAAAAAGGGGAGAAGGTGGATTTGGAAGCACGGGAAAATTTTAAGTTATAGATAGATTAAACAAAATGAAAAATTATCATATAACAATCCAAGAAGAAACTAATTTCTGTTTATGTTCTGTACTGCAAGCAATTTTCAAAGAAGAAAATATAAATATTTCTCAGAGAGAAATTGCAAAAAACTTAACTCTTTCCAGAGAAGGATTTGTTCAGAATGATGACAAGATAAAAAAATTTCTTTATAGTAATAGATTTGAATACTCTGTTTATTGGTATAATCAGATACCATTCAATGAGCCAGATATGTTATTGAGTGAAATGAATGAACATCATGGACTTATTGGGATAGGACATCATGTTTATCTTCTCAATGGATTCAAAGATCCTCTGTTGCAGATGACCAATCCTGAAGATGCAAAGAAAACAAGCACCACTCTTAATCCACTTAGAAAAGAAATGCAGGAAAAAGATGGATTCTTTGGACTTTTAAAATATATATTTTAGTCAACTTATATTTATAAAACAAAAACAATTGAATGAAATATGGTTAAGATAATTAATCCAAAAGTAACTGTTGTTTCTTATGGTCCTGAATTAAAATTAAGTGAAGATATAACAATAACACCAGATGAATTTGTTTATGGTGCTTCAGGAATAACTTACAAAGGTATGGGTTCTGTTGACGAATTAATTAAGATGAAACTTGAAGATGTAGATTTCTCAGAAAAAATGTTGAAAAGTATAATAAAATCTGCAGGAGCAGGACATGCTTCTTTAGCAACAACTCCTGGATTCTGGGCAATTCTTGAAGGAAATAGTTCAAAATTAGTTGATTCAATTTTTACAGGAGCAACTTTTTCAAGTTCTTTAATGCCCTCTGGAAGAAGAGTTCCAATTTGCCAAGGAGAGATTGTAGTTCCAAAAGGGATTCATGAAGCAGGAAAAAATGCAGAGAATATTTATCTCAAAGTTTTAAGCGATACTATTCAAGCTTATGAGGTTTTACAGACCAAAGGAGTTTCAAAACAGGAAGCGAGTAAGATAGTTCCTTATGGACATAGTGGTGGGGGATTTGTATTTATGCCATTAGAAACTTTAATTCATTTTTCAAAATTAGCAGAAAAAAATCCTTTAGCAATACCTGAAGAAGGAAAAGAAATTATTTCTCAATTAGAAACTTTCTTGCATCAACATGGAATGGGTGTTACTTATGAAGCAAGAAAAGAAGCCCCAAGAACAGGTTGTGTAAATCCCAATATATTCCAATTTGAAAAAAACTTTGCACAAGAAGAATTTGAAAAAACCCCAAATGGAATATATCTCGGACCAAAATTGTTATCATTAAAAGACCTACCTAGTGAAGAAAGAACAAGAAGAATTGAAGAATATTTTAAACATAAAGAAGAAATGTTAAAAGATACTGAGCATCTTTGGAAAAAAAGTTTGGGTGAGCTTGAAGGAATTATAGACGATTTTAATGATTCTGTTAGAGTACAA
>Ga0172381_10002793_pt1 | contig 18887 bp, 18 predicted proteins | sample Leawel6488metaG_FD_119754 | JGI IMG/M metagenome (GOLD analysis project Ga0172381, IMG submission 119754) | Leachate microbial communities from a municipal landfill in Southern Ontario, Canada - Leachate well 64-88 metaG | ecosystem: Engineered > Solid waste > Landfill > Unclassified | place...
ATAAAAAACAGACATAAAAATTCTTATTTCTCGAATCTTTATGCCCGCACTGCATGATTTACAATTTTATATTTTCATTTCTTCGACCAGCTTTCTTACATCCGGGCCATAGTCATCCTGATACCCCTCATCACCGATACATGCGCGTTTTGACACTTGTCTGCTCCACATCCATTCTCCGCCCTTTATTTCGAACTGCATATTGGGAACAAAGAAATATACCCGCGCATGGAACTGCGCCGCATCTGCGACATCATCGACGGTCCATTCATGAAGATGGATACCGTTTTCGCCAACGAATTGCACCCCTTGCTGCCCGAGTTGCATCGCACACCTATCACTGGTAGCGATTTTAATATCACTGATTTTATCGAAATGGACCTGGAATGATTCGGTCCCGCTTTTTTCAAAATGATAAGCGGATGCCGGTTGTACTGCTATGACTATGGATAGCAACGATACGATGGCCAAGGAAGAAAGCCCCTTTTTGTTCTCCATATTTTTCACCTCAACAGAAACGTGTGCCGTATTCACAAAAAGACGCAAAAATTTTGCGCCTTTTTGTAAAATACGACCCACTGTCAGTTCAACCTAAAACCTGGTTTGAATCGACCTTACAATCGTTATGACTTCAGATATCGGCGGATGGCAATGAAGCTGCTCAAGATTCCCATGCCTACCCCGATTAGAAGTAATACCCCGCTGATGTTCCAGAAATTGCCTATGAAATAGTCATACAGATAAAAACCGGAAAAGATTTGTGCCATCCGTACGGACAGCGAAACAGACAAGAGGTAAGTGAGTAGCATGGTTACGGCGCATCCTATCACCCCGAAAATCGCGCCCTCGATAACAAAAGGCAGCTTGATATACCAGTTGCTCGCTCCCACCAGCCGCATAATCTCAATTTCGACTCGATGCGAATACATCGCTAATCGTATAGTATTGAAAGCAATCAAGATACTGATGGCCACGAAGAGCAGCGTGAGCGTGGTGATACCCCGACGAACATTATCGAGCGCATTGGAAAGACTCTCGATTACGTCTTTATTCTCTCCGTAGTCCACTTCCTTAATGATTGATTTATAGTTCTGATTGCCTTTGATATAATCATCTACTGTCTCAAACTGTCCCAGCTCATTGGTCTTTATATTAAGCACGGCGAAGAGAGGATTATCCCCCAACTCTTCAAGGCTCTCATTGATATCCTGATCATCCACATGCGCCTCTTTAAAACTTAAGAGAGCCTGATCTTTGGAGACATAAATCACGCCCTTGACCTCCGACATATTTTCCAAATCCTTCTTGAGACTGAGAATTTTCTCCTCGCTGGCATCGTCCTGGAACTGGATGGAGATATCTATCTTGTTCTGGAAAGATTGCAGGGTATGATTTCCCACCGCATCGATTACCAGGCTTACAGATACGGTAAAGAGCGCTATCACGATAATTATAACGGTCGCCATATTCAGCCAAACGTTCCGGGTTAAATCCTGAACGGCTGAAGTTATAAGCCTCTTGAAACTTCTACTCCAAAACATCATTTTTGTTTCTGAAAATTGATAAAGATTATATCACAAAGACTATATATACGTGTATGACTTTGTAAATATCGCCCCCTCTCCCATCGGGAGAGGGTTAGGGTGGGGGAGGAATAATGCTCTTGTATCCCAATCCTATTTTTCACAGTTCCGTCCCGCGTAATAACGGGATCCTTCGGAGTACCTCAGAATGACAGGTTAAATCTTATATGATATATTTCCCTCGGTCAAGCTGGTCCTTGGCAATCCTGCCGTTGTCAATCGTAATGACTCTTTTATTGAGAAGGTTTACCACTTCGTGATTGTGCGTCGCCAGAATGACAGTAGTACCGTACTGATTAATTTTGGTGAGCAATTGCACGATATCCCAAGTGTTGACCATATCCAAGTTTCCCGTCGGCTCATCCGCCACAATGATATCCGGACGGTGTACCAATGCCCTCGCAATCGAAACGCGCTGCTTCTCTCCGCCCGAAAGCTCATGAGGATAGCGGGCGACTTTCTCTGCCAAACCGACGATGTCCAAAACTTGCGGCACATCAATCTCGATTTCCTGATCACTCTTGCCGGAAACTTCCATAGCAAAAGCCACGTTCTCAAAAACGGTTTTTTTGTCCAGAAGTTTGAAATCTTGGAAGACCACGCCGATATGTCTACGCAACACGGGCAGCTTGCTTTCCTTGATCTGAGTGATATCGCGACCCTTGATATAAACTTTGCCCTGTGTCGGTTTTTCTTCGGCAAATATCATCTTGAGCAACGTGGACTTCCCCGCCCCGCTCTGGCCGACGATAGAAACGAACTCCCCTTCTTTGATTTCGAAATTGATATCATGAAGAGCGGCTCCGTTCTGGTTGTATTGTTTAAAAACGTTATCAAAAAGTATCATCTTTTGGTTCTTTATATCTTATGCCGAATTAACGCAATGCTATAAGCATCTTACATCCCATCGAGAAGGCAGGGCCGGTAGAAACAAATAATTTTTAAACATTATTTTCTCCGCATTGTCCGATTTTCTACTTCTTCTCCGCTTTCGCCTTCTTTAATTTGAAGACTTTTCTCTCATTATATTCCGAAACTTTTCCGTTATTCCACTGCTGTACCGGGCGCAAATATCCCACCACGCGCGAATAAACTTCGCAGGGCTGTTCAATCAGACATTTGGGGCAAGTAAAATGTTCTCCTACCAAATAGCCATGATTCGGGCAAATGCTGAAAGTCGGAGTCAGCGACAGATAAGGCAGAGAATGCTTCTCGAAAATCTTCTTAATGATCAGTTTAGCCTCTTGACCGCTCGGCAGTCTCTCTCCTACAAAAGCGTGTAGCACTGTTCCTCCGGTATATTTGGTCTGTAACGGATCTTGCAATCTTACCGCTTCAAAGAGATCGTCAGTATATCCTACCGGCAGCTGAGTCGAATTGGTGTAATATGGTTCTCCTTTTGCTTTAGCTTCCTGAATTTTTGTAGCTTTTGTCATAGTTTTAAAATTATGTTTTAAAAATATCCGGTCCAAACAAGATTCTTTATATTACTGTGCCGAATTTCTCGTCGTCAGCGATAATCGTTTTAATTGACTCCCGCCCATACTTTCGCGACATCATAAGAGTCGAACTGCTGCTGCTGCAAAGACCTCATATCTACTCCAAAAGCCCCGTAGTCTTTATTAGCCAAATCATAAATCGCCGTCTGATAAATCATTTTGCTGTCATCCGTCGAGAAGACAACGTTACCTACCATATCATACTTACTATCCATGATTCCAAAAGACATAAATTCATCTTTTCGCGCAGGATTGTAAAGTTTAAATATCACTGAACCGTCAATACTATCAGTACTTACAACCACGAGAGTAGTTCTATCATGAGATATGGTCTTCACGGAACCCTCTGTTTCTCCGTATATTTTTTCCATTTGCCCGGATTTCAAATCAATTCTATAGAGACATGAATAATTATCTTCGAACGGTATATATCCGCCCGCCCCTTCGCGCTTCGTAGTCAAGAACAGACTATTGCCAGCCTGAGCCAAACGTTTAACGGAAAAATAAAAATCTTCTTTCATCTTCCCGATTTCGATTTCTCCGTTCTTAACCGTAAACACCTGAGAAATATCCTTCCCGTCCTCCGCCTCTATTTTTAGATTATCAAGAGAAATTGCATTTCCGATTTTATTGTTTTCTACGGCCTGTTCAGGGTTTTTGTCCCCCATAAAGACACTGAAATTATCGAAATAATACAAAGTCGCGCATATCAGCAAAATAACTGCCAACGCCAGAACAGTTTCTAACGGATTCTTCTTTTTTTCCGGAGAATTCCCCGCATTCTCGACCCACTCTTCCATATTTTTTACAGATTAGGTTAAGATTAGGCTAAAAAATATCAGTTATCCGTTAGGCAGCTTTTATTGCGAAACAGTTATGCATTCCGTACTCCCATTATACATCAAAAAGTTATTTTTAGGTAGTCGCACTCTCCACTACTTTCTTATCAGCCTTTCTTTCCTTCAAGAAAAAGAAAATTCCGGCAGAAATATAAAATAATGCGGACACGAAAGATAGAGAGGCGAGAGAATACGCACCCAAAACATCGATTGTAGCCGTAGTTGCAAATATCATAAATATTACCACCAATACACTTAAAACAGCTCCCGCAAATTTTCTCCGGCTAGACGACAAACCGACCACTTTCCTCTTCAACCTCAAGAAAACAACAGGAGAAATAAATATAAAAGAATACAGGACAATAGCTAAATAACCGCCAAGTCCGATTCCATCAGAACAATGATTCTGATAGCACCTTATATCATCGGGAACGACAGACAAAAAAGTAAAGATAAGATAAAAATCCCCATAATGCCAAACGCCAGCCTTTAATTTTCATCTTTATAGCTAAAATAAAATTAACTCCTCAGCCTCGCCTCGATAAAACCCTCGATATCTCCATCCAGCACATCTTCTGTCTGTGCCGTTTCCATTTTGGTTCGATGATCCTTGACCATTTTGTAGGGATGCAAAACATAGGACCTGATCTGATTTCCCCACTCTGCCGATTTATATTCTCCCCGCAAATCCCGTTTCGCCTTTTCTTCTTCTTCTTTTCTCAGCGTATATAATTTTGACCGCAACATATTCATCGCCTCCTCTTTGTTCTGCATCTGGCTTCTTTCGTTCTGGCACGCTACCACGATTCCGGTCGCAAGATGCGTGATGCGTACCGCCGAGTCCGTTTTGTTGACATGTTGCCCACCTGCGCCCGAGGAACGATAGGTGTCGATGCGGATTTCTTCATCCCTTATCGGTACTTCGGCATTGTCAGCGATTTCCGGCAGAACTTCAACCGAAGCAAAAGATGTTTGACGCAAGCTGTCTGCATTAAAAGGCGACAAACGTACCAATCGATGCACTCCGATTTCATTTTTCAGATAACCGTAAGCATATTTACCCGTAACCTTAAAAGTAGCACTCTTGATGCCGGCCTCCTCGCCGCGAGAATCATGAGTGATTTGCGTTTTGTAATTTTTTCTTTCCGCATACCGAAGATACATCCGAAGCAGCATCTCGGAGAAATCCTGAGCATCCACTCCGCCCGCCCCGGAGCGTATCGTCACGATAGCATTGGACGGATCATTTTTTCCGTTCATAAAGACCAAATGCTCGTTTTTTAGAAAGATTTCCTCGATTTCAGCAAGTTTATTTTCGATTTCCGCCTTAAGTTCTTTATCCTCCTCACTTTCCGCGAGTTTCGCCATTTCCTTCAAACTTGCGACTTCATCCCGGAGTCCATTCCAAAAAGCGATCGTTTCTCGACCGTTCTCGATTTGCCGCATTATCTTCCCTGCCTTCTCCGGCTCGCTCCAAAAGTCTTCTTTCTGACTCAAAGACTCCAGTTCCCACACCTCTTTTTCCTTTTGAGCGAGGTCAAAGACGGTCACTTACGGCAAGTATCCTGTCTTTCAGATCCTCAATTTTTTCGATGGTTTCTTTCATGGGGAAATTATAGCATAGAATAAATATAATAAAAAATGGACGAAATAAAAGGCCTTCAAAAAGAATCAGGCCTCAAAACTTCAGTTTTTGATTGTTTTTATTTTCTTCTAAGCGACACTATGTAATATTTAGTGTCGTCTTTTTCCGCTTCCTGTCCTATTACATCCCTTTTTTCTTCCCGCCTAATTTCTTCGCAGACAATTTTAAACGATTTCACTTTAAACGATTTCAATGCCTCTTCTGCCCCCTCCTTAAAAACCGACGTATTCTCTTCAGCTCCTATCCAAATAGGGAAGGTGTAACCTTTGCCTTCTTTTTTGGCTGCACCTATCTCTTTTTGACAAAACCCAATCACGTCACTCGCAATTTTTTTTATTTTTTTTATTTCTTCTTTACTTTTATCTTTAGTCATGACTTACCTCCAAAATTTTATTGTTTACCCCACAGAGCTTTTCCTGGGAGGGGTAACTTCATATTGTATATTAGTCTTACCCGGATGTCCAGCCAATCATCTATATCTCGAAACCGGATGAATTATTTTAAAATTATTTGCTGTCACCGATTGTTGTCCGTAAAATAAAAAACAAGCCTTTACAAAGGTTTGTTTTATGATGAGCCATCTGTCGGGATCGGACCGACGACCTGCGGTTTACGATACCGCCGCTCTACCAACTGAGCTAAGATGGCCGAAAAAACTAAAAATGCCCAGAATAAATCTTGCATATTCATCTTATATTCTATTAGGAAATAGGTCAAGATGCACAGTTGGTTCAATCGTCTCGATTGAAATTTCCGTTTTTATTTCACAAAAAACTTTTCCATTTTATATTACCCTACCTAAACATACGAAGTTTTTCCAAACACCTCTTTAAGTGATTTGTACCGGTCTTCGGCTCCCGCTTTTACCTCCCCAAAGAATATCCTCTTATTAAAATCACGCTCTATTTTCTCATTCACCCATTCGATAAATTCCCTATAGGCTTTCCCCGCGGGGATATGTTTCCAAGCAAACTGGATATAAAAATCAGTATTCAAATGAGCCAAAGCATCCGCAGTCGCCAAAACTTTTCCCTCTATGGTCCGAGGTAAATTTTCGCCCCTACATGAATGAGGCTCAATGATTACCGCCAGGACTTCTTGGATCTCTTCGTTCGAATATCCCGACTCTTTTAAGACCTTGATTGTTTCCGCCTTGGAAACTTCTTCGAATCCTTGGGCATGCCTGTCGATGAACACATCTCCAAAATCGTGTAGCCAAGCCCCGGCCACAGCTAAATCTTCATTGGCACCAAACTCTTTAGAAAGTTTTTCCGCGTTTTTAGCCACGAACTGAACATGATTTTGCCATGACCATTGAGCAAAATCCTCTTTTGAGGAGACATAAGCACTCTCAACTAACCGAGCAACTCTGTAATGTTTCATTAAACTTATATAGTTAATTATGAACTTTTAAAAGATTATTAGATAAAACTCTGAGCGGATAACGGGAGTCGAACCCGTCTCTCAACCTTGGGAAGGTCGCATAATACCGATATACTATATCCGCAAATATTTCACCGCACGTTGCCATTATACCCGCCCTTTCGCCGATTTGCAAGTTAGAGCCTATATTTCCTCTCTACTGGCAAAGAAATAATTCCACCATTTTGTCCGATTGGGAATACTGGCTTCCCTTGCCTCTTCATCAGCCTGAACTTCCTCCACGCTTTTATCTTTTTCCTTTATCATCAATACTTGTTCGCCCTCGGCCTTCAGATTGAGTCTCTTGCGCGCCTCCGCCTCCTTATATTGATCGGTCTTGTAATATTCAAGAAGCTGCGAGAGATCATAATTGTCTTTCTCCATGGAACCTATCTCCGCTTTAAGCACGTCGATTTCTTTTTTGATTTTGTATTCACGATAAAGCTCCTTACTGAGCGCCGACCCTAGGCACAAAACAACCACCACGACAATCAACGCCGCCGCTTGGAACGTGACCTTCTTGGAAGAACTTCTTTTTTTGTTGATTCCTACCATTGTCTTTTGTGCTTTTATATTTATATATTTTTCAAGGACACGCGATCGGACCGAGTCTGACGTAAATTTTCGTGGACTTCGGACAAAATCAATGATAAAATAATATCAGGGTAAATCTCACCAAAATAGATTTCGTCTCACTTTTACCTATAATCAAGCTACTCTATATGAAGAAAAAGAAAATCTTTGAAACCCTCAAGTTTTTTGCCGTTTTGTTAGTAGGAATAAGTGTCATTGTGTCGCTATTCGCGCCATTCATACTCAGCTACTCACAGAAGTAATATACCATATTTTCTTAGAAAAGGTAATCATTCTGCCACGGGTTTCTGCCGGTCCAATCGTTTCGATTGAACCTTTTGTTTTGATTGCAAGAATATCCTAAACAACCACATCAATAATGCCATTACGAGATGTAGGGGCACAATATTTTGTGCCCTTTTCGATATGACAATTTTTCTAACGTAATCCACAAAACGTAAGATAATATCTATTCTGCATAGGTTCAGGATTGCCGCGTCGTCGCAAAGACCTCCTCCTTGCAATAGCAGAAACAGACAAGAACTATCCCGAATAATAAAATCCCACTCCGGAAGGAGCGGGATTTTTATCAAAAGACTCTTATTAAATGTCCAAATTCTGCACGGTTTTGGCATATGTCTGAATAAATTTCTTGCGTGGAGCCACCTCATTGCCCATCAGGATATCAAATACCGAATCCGCTTCCTCCGCATCCGCAATAAAAACTTTTTTCATAATCCGAGTTTGCGGAGACATTGTAGTCTCCCATAATTGTTCCGGATTCATTTCTCCTAAACCTTTATAGCGTTGAACATTGATGCCCTTCATCTCGCCCTCACCACCATCAAAATCATCTCCGGGAACAGCCGCTGCTAACTCATCTCCTTCTTCACCTGCTTCAATTACGACCACCTCTTCGGCTCCGGGCTTCTTTCGTTTAGCGACCTCTTTCTGCATTTCCACGATTGCAGCTGCCCTTTCTTCCTCCGTGAAAGCATAAAGATATTTCTTGCCATATTGAATCTTGTAGAGCGGCGGCTGAGCGATATATACATGCCCGTCAGTGATAAGATCCTCAAAGTAACGATAGAAAAGAGTGAGTAGTAGCGTTCTAATATGCGCTCCGTCCACGTCCGCATCGGTCATAATAATGATGCGATTATAACGCAGCTTGGTTATATCGAATTTATCGCCGATTCCGACCCCCAGTGCGATAATAAGGTTCTTGATTTCCTGCGAAGTGAACACGCGATCCAGTTGCGCCTTTTCCACATTCAAAATTTTTCCTCGTAGCGGCAAGATAGCTTGAAATTTCCGATCTCGTCCCTGTTTGGCCGAACCGCCTGCAGAATCTCCCTCCACGATATAGAGTTCACATCTGTCCGCTTTTCTCTCCGAGCAATCCGCCAATTTTCCCGGTAGCGTCATACCTTCCAATGCACCCTTACGAATAATAGTGTCACGCGCCGCCCGGGCCGCCAATCTCGCCTTGGCGGTCAGTACACACTTACTAAGAATCGATTTGGCGTCATTAGGATTCTCTTCCAAATAATAATCAAGAGCCTCATTAGTAATACTATTCACTATGGATTTGACTTCTGCGTTGCCGAGCTTACCCTTGGTCTGCCCTTCAAATTGCGGGTCAACCATTTTTACATTAATGATAGCTGTCAATCCTTCCAGCACATCATCACCACTCAGGTTTTCGTCCTTCTCTTTGAGAAAACCTTTCTTGCGCGCATAGGCGTTGAGTGAACGTGTGAGTGCCATACGGAAACCGACTACATGAGTTCCGCCATCGATAGTATTGATATTATTGGCGAAAGCGAAAATATGATCTTTGAAGCTATCATTGTACTGCATCGCAATCTCCACCAGTACATTGTCCTTTTCTTTCTCGACATAAAAAGGCGTTTCATTCTTGATTTCCTTGCCTTCGTTCATCTGCTTAACATAAGAAACGATTCCTCCGTCAAAATAGAAGGAATAGCTTCTGATTGCTTCCGGATTACGCGAATCAGTAAGCTTGATGCGCACCCCTTTGGTGAGATACGCCTGCTGACGCATACGGTTTACAATCCTTTTCCAGTCATATTCGATCTCTTTGAAAATCAAAGAGTCCGCTTCAAAAAAAGTTTCAGTTCCAGTACCCTCCGCCTTGCCTATTGCTTTCACATCCGCCTTAGGAACTCCGGCATTATATTCCTGCATCCATAGTTTCCCCTCACGCCTGACTTCCACCCGCATATACGAGCTAAGCGCGTTGACCACACTCGCTCCGACTCCGTGCAGACCTCCGGACACCTTGTATCCTCCGCCGCCGAATTTTCCTCCTGCATGAAGTACGGTCATAATAGTTTCCAACGCGGACTTCTTCGTGTGAGGATGCTTATCCACCGGGATGCCACGCCCATTGTCCCGCACCCTGACCCGATTGTTTTCCATCAGTTCCAATTCTATATAGTCGCAATACCCGCCCAAAGATTCGTCGATAGAATTATCAATAACTTCCCAAACAAGATGGTGAAGTCCATCCAAACCGGTCCCTCCGATATACATACCCGGCCTTTTTCGCACCGGCTCCAATCCTTCCAGAACCTGAATATTCTTAGCGCCATATTCGCCGTTATCTGTCTTTTTTGCCATAAATATTTCTAAAATTATTTACTAAAATAACGCTTAAAATCCACAAATAAAACCATAAACTAGCTGGTAGTTTATGGTTATATTGTAGCAGACTTCGGCTTTTTCTTCAATAGCTGGGGGATTTTTAATTATATTCAGATCAAGCCACCTCTCACACACCTTGTTATTCCCGCCCTTGCTCCAATAAGATAAACTCCGAAGAAAATCCAGGGTAAGAATACCAGACAAGACAGTTGATCCCAATACCCACGGAGCCTTATTTCCTGATTTCCCCGCCAAGATTCTTAAGCGTTTCGATAATCTTATCCATGATAGCTTTGATTTCACTGTCACCGAGAGTCTTATCTTCCGCCTGACAAACCACCTTGAAAGCGACGCTCTTTTTATCCGCATCGATATTTTCGCCCTCATAAACATCGAAAGGAATAACCCTTATGATATTCTTATCGCCCAAGCCGAAAACTGAGTCGGCTATTCTCTGCCATTCCAGAGACTTATCAACCACTACCGCCAAATCGAATTCACTTTCCGGCAGCTTGTTTATACCTTTGAAAACTCCGCCCTCCTTCCGTAGCGATGCTAAGTCTTCTTCATAAACTTCAAAACCAAAAACCCTGACCTCCATATCCAGCTTTGATAAAATCTGCGGATGAATGACTCCCATTTTCCCGACAGGCTTGCCGTCTATGATTATGACAGCCGATTGTCCGCCGTGCCACAATTTTCCCGCTTCGGACATCGCTTCATATTTCACACCTTCAAAACCAAGATTTTCCAAAAATGCTTCTACCTTGCCCTTGCCGATAGAAAAAAGCTTATCTTTGTCGATATTTTTTGATGATAAAACGCCGCTCAGATATTTCTTCTCCAAAGGAAGCCCATCCTCCCGCTTGAAGGCCACCCGTCCCGACTCGAATATCCGCACCTCGTCACGATATTTTAGATTCTCTTCCACATTCTTCAGAAGTCTCGGCAGTAAGCTGGTCCGGAAAAACTTGGCATCTTCACTCAGATAGTTCTTAAGCTCCAAACATCCGCCATCACCGAGGTCAAAAATCTCTATATCTTTTTCACCGATAAGCGAATAGTTGTATACTTCAAGAAATCCCAAGCCTTTCCAGATAGAATTTATTTCCCTTTCCATTTTCCACATCAGGTCCTGACAAACTTGTTTCATCTCCACCTGTGCCGATTGTGCGCCGATGTTATCATAGCCATATATCCTCGCAATCTCTTCGATTACATCATTCACTTTTTCAATATCGATTCTGAAAGTCGGCACAATCACTTTGATCATATCGCCTTCACTTACTGCGCGCAATCCAAGCGAATTCAAAATCGTCAGCGCTTTTTCTTCTTCGATTTTAATACCGAGCAAATTTTCTACTCTTGAATATTCCAATTCGATCTCTTTTTCTTTCCGAGGCTCGAAATAGACATCGATCAAATCTTCATTAATTTTACCACCGGCAATTTCCGTGACGAGCTTCATCGCCTCTTGCAGACACATCATCGTAATTTCCGGATCGATTTCTCTCTCGAAGCGGTGCGAAGAATCGGTAAACACTTTCAGTCTTTGCGCCGTCTTACGGACCCCCGTACCGAAGAAATTTGCAGATTCAAAAATAATATTCTTAGTCGATTCCGTGACCGAAGTTTCTTTTCCTCCGATTACACCCGCTACCGCAATAGGTTTTTCCGCGTCACAGATCACGAGATCATTCTCCGTAAGCTCGTATTCCTTATCATCCAGCGCCAAAATCTTTTCGCCCTTTTGCGCAAGCCTCACCACGATTTTGCCGTTTAATTTATCCGCGTCAAAAGCGTGCATCGGTTGACCGAAAGAAAACATAATATAATTGGTAATATCGACGATATTATTGATAGGTCGGAGCTCCACGCTCTCCAATCGAGCCTTTATGGAATCCGGAGACTCTTTGACAGTTACATCGTTCACGACCACCGCACTATATCTGCGGCACAATTCTTTTTCCAAAACCTCAACTTCCAAAACGGCATTTTTATTTTTCTTCTCAATCAGACATTTCGTGCTAAACCTCTTTAATTCCTGCCCTGTAAGTGCTGCCGTTTCCCTCGCTACGCCTAAATGGCAAAGACAATCATGCGCACGATTAGGCAAGATATCAACTTCAAAAACGGTATCATCCAACTTCAAAGCCTCCTTGATCGGCGTGCCAATTTTCAAATCCGCAGATAATACCATAATTCCATCATGGCTTTTTCCGAGACCCAACTCATCTTCCGCACAAATCATCCCACAAGACTTCTCCCCGCGCACTTTCCTTTCCTCGATTTTCATTCCATTAGGAAGCTCAGCGCCGACCAAAGCCACCGCCACTTTCTGCCCGACTTCAACATTAGGCGCACCGCAGACGATATCTAAGATTTCACTTTCCGAGATTTTGACTTTGGTAACACTGAGCTTATCCGCATCCGGATGCTTCTCTTTAAAAACCACCTCGCCCACCACGACATTATCCAGCCCTTCGCCCAGCTTAATGATATTCTCCACCTCAAAAGAATGCCGGGTCAAAAGTTCCGCCAATTCTTCCGGCGTCTTATCGATTGCAACGAAGTCTTGAAGCCATTTATATGATATTTTCATTTTGGTTGGTTATTCTTATTAATATTTGACAACTTGATAGGTTAAATGTATATTCTATATTAACATAACAAAAAAAGATTCAGAGGTGATAAGAGTGGAAGAAACGATGAAAGAGATATACTGTTATGAATCCATACAGAATGAAAAGGGAGAATTTAACAGTTCTTTCACGGGTCAGCTTCCTGATTTCATAGAAGAAAAATACCCAATAAGAAAGTTTGAGGAACAAGTAGAAAAGTTTACTGTGGTAATACACCATTCTGAGGGGCAAACCGCAGTCGATTTGCTGAGATGCCGCGTAGACAAATTGACTATCTTCGGCAATCAGATGATAATGGCTTACCGGAATGAAGGTCTACAGTGTTATAAGATCTTTCAGAGATACCTCCTGCACGGACGACAAGCTGATATAACTATCGGACATGTCCACGAGTTTATCCTGATGGATAACCTGCTCTTCATACGGGAGATAACCAAATCGACCGCTGATGCCAAATATGTAGATTGAACAAAAACAGAATGGTGAGAAAAAACCACAAAAAACATTTTTTCAAACAGAAGGTTGATCTTTTAAATTTTAACTTTCTTTTTTTGTTTTCAAAAAACTAAAACTGCTCCAAAAATCTCAAATCATTTCCGTAAAATAACCTCAAATCATTCACCCCGGTCTTGATCATCGCGATACGCTCGAGTCCCACGCCGAAAGCGAAACGACAAGAAGCCGGAGCGGGTCTCCAGACCCGGTCCACACCGTTTGAAGATTCATAGAGCAGGCTATAAAAGATAATTCCATCATTTCTTCTTCGCCCGATAGTATAGCTTTAACTTGGAATCAAATAGTTACGGAACTGGTCTGGAGACCGGTTCCGGCATCGATCATTCCCGTATAAATCAAATTTTCAAAAAACTAAAACTGCTCCAAAAATCTCAAATCGTTTCCATAAAATAATCTCAAATCGTTCACTCCGGTCTTGATCATAGCGATACGCTCCAACCCCACTCCGAAAGCAAAGCCTTCGTATTTTCCTTCCTCAAATCCCACTGAGGTAAACACCTTCTGATTGACCATACCCGCACCCAATATCTCGATCCATCCTGTCTGCTTGCAGATGCGGCATCCTTTGCCGCCGCAATACGGACAAGCGACATCGATTTCAAATCCCGGCTCCACGAATGGGAAATAGCTGGGGCGAAGTCTTATCTCCAGTTCTTTTCCAAAAAGTCCTTTCATGAATTCCGCCATCACCGATTTGAAATTTGCAACCGTCAGTTTTCCGCTCTCATCCACCATCAGTCCTTCGACTTGATGGAAATTCGATTCGTGTGTCGCGTCGGCGTTTTCGAAACGAAAAGTCCTTCCCGGCACTATGATACGAAATGGCGGCTTGTTTTCCTCCATAAAACGGACCTGCATCGGAGATGTGTGAGTGCGCAAGAGGTTGCCATCCGTAAACCAAAAAGTGTCCCACATATCCCGCGCTGGATGATTCCGTGGAATATTAAGCGCGTCGAAATTGTGGAATTCATCCTCAACTTCCCTACCATCAGCAACCAAAAAACCCATGGAAGAAAAAATATCCTCGACTTCATAACGAGTCTTAGTGAGAGGATGGGTGTGTCCCGCTGCCGGCTTTTCGCCGGGATAAGTTACATCTACTTTTTCTTTCGTATCAAGCTCGGCAAACTTTTTCGCTTTCATTTCCATTTCCTTTGTCGCAAGAGCCGATTCGATTTCATTTTTCACCACATTGGAGATTTGTCCGATTTCTTTTTTCTCCTCCACAGACATATCTTTAAGCCCCTTCAGGACTTCTGTAAGCTCACTCTTACGTCCCAAATATTTCACCCGCACTTCTTCCAATCCCTCAGCACTTTCCGCTGCGGCGATTTCCACCAAGGCGGCTTTTTTTATATTATCGATTTTATCTTTCATATAAAGTCAATTAGATTATTTTTGTATATTATCACTTGGGGTAGCGGGTTTCAACCCGCGCTGCTATCTTATTCGGACAAACATAATGTCCGCGTGGGATAGCCGCACAGACTGAAGTCTGCTACTCCGAGACGCTTCAAACCTCATTCGGCACATCCACAAATTCCACTTCTATCTTAAATTTCTTCGCTACTATATTTCCCAGATTCTTGATTCCCTCTTTTTCTGTGTTGTAATGTCCGGCGCTTATATAATTCATCCCTACCTCTTCCACTTTGCGTACCACTTCTTCCCAAATATCTCCCGTCAAAAACACATCCGCTCCGGCCAGATACGCTTCTTCAAAATGCGGGGAGGCACTACCGGAAATGATGGCCACTTTTTTCACTTTCTTTTTCCCTTCCGCTATAGCAAAACTATGAGTGCATAGTTGTTCCTCGACTTTTTTCTTGAATTTCTCAAAATCCATTTCTTTTTCAAGCTCGCCGATAAATCCCAGACTAAACGGCTTATTCTTTACAAGGCCGAGCATCTTTGCCAAACTTATGTTATTCCCGATTGTCGGATGCGCATCCAACGGCAAGTGGTAACCCGCCAGATTGATATCGTTTTCCAAAAGCACTTTGACTCGGTTCTTTTGGACACCTTTCAAGCGAAAAGGAGCCGGAATGTCACTCTTAAAAAATCCGTGATGCACCATGATCATATCCGCCTGCTTTTCCATCGCCTTTTTGATAAGCGCCTTGCTGAGCGATACGCCAGTCACAATTTTCGAAATATCTTCCCTACCTTCGATTTGGAGACCGTTAAAACAGCCATCCTCGAAATCTTTTACTTTGAGATACTCGTCACAGAATTGGATTATCTTGTCTCTTTTTACTGGCATAAGTTTAATATTTATTTCTTGCAATCTCCTTTGCTTCATTCCAAAATCCTTAACAGTAACGAATGCACAAAAACTCCATCCCCTCCGATGGATTCTAAAGGCAACTTGATTCTATCAAAGTTTCTAGCATTTTTCAAGTAATTAAGGCTATATTTCAGATTATACGAAACAGATACATATCAAGAAATACATCTTCCCCTTGTCGGTGATACCTATCTTTTAACCAGAAAATAAAACTCCATCACCACCACGAACAATACGAAAAAGAATGCGCTATAGATATCGAGCCTTCTTTCCCCCTGCAAAATCAGCAATCCCACAAAAGTCACCGCGAGAAACATCCCCTGTCGAAAAGCGATTTCTACCTGCTGAAACTCAATCTTGTCCTCGAAAATCCGCCGCCGCAGATAGAATCCTAAAAGCGAGAAAAGACTGGTCAAAGCGAAAAATAGTGTGAAGTAAAAAAGCAGAAAACCTCCGAGATGCGCGCTATCAGGACTAATGTTCTGCAACACCAAAAACCAAGCCGCAAAAGAAACGACTGTACTAAAAATCATTCCCCATAGGTAAGTTTTAATAGTCATAGGTTCAAGATTATCCGCCTTATAATGATTACATTCTAACCCATTTACGCCCTTTACGCAAAACTTAACCACCCGCGCTTAAGACCTTTTGTTTCAGCCGACTTAAAATATAATAATCTTTTTTTATTTGTCATTCTGGAATTTCGTTACTGCGAAATATCCGGAATCCCGAGACTATGCAAGACAAAAATTATACTTCGGTCTTATAACTAAGCCTTACTGGCTTAGCAGTGGGATCTCTGATAACAGCTTCGCAAATTTCGGGATAACAGACTGTAAAATAGTAAAAATGCAATAAATTTAAGCCAAAGATAAAACGTGGGAAGCACAGGTGTGTCGAAAGCTTTTATCTATGTCATTCTAAAAGCAGCCCAAGCTTAATATGCCCTCATCTGAATGGTATATTACAGCAATAATTTATCATTTAAGACTGATAAAGCTTAAGGGATTCCTCCGCTTTGCTGCGGAATGACAAAACGATGGATTTACAGCAATAAATAAAGTTTTGACGACCTGATGTTAAAATCTCGAAATTCACATTACCACCCCTTGCCTTCTTTCTTTTTTTCATATATACTCTACCTATCCTCATAAAAGGATATTTTTATCGCGGGGTAGAGCAGCGGCAGCTCGCGAGGCCCATAACCTCGAGGACGGGGGTTCGAATCCCTCCCCCGCAACAACCAAACGAAAGCACGCCTGATAAGGTGTGTTTTTGTTTGGTTGTTTAAAAATTGATATTCGAAGTTTATGCCCCGGAATCTTGCGCTGCGGGAGCAGGTTTAAACCTGCTCCTGCTACTCCATTTTTTAATTTGACAATCTTTATACTATGTCTATAATAGTATATAAAGAATAACATATTATTTTTAATAGCAAACATATGGATTCATCACAAGAGATGACACGCGGCGCCATCGAACTTGTCGTGCTACAGACACTCTCCAACTACGGAGACAACTACGGCTATGAGCTTATCAAGATCATCGCGCAAAAAAGTGAGAGTATTTTTGAATTCAAAGAAGGAACACTTTATCCTTTGCTTTATCGTCTGGAGGAAAAGAAACTGGTAAAGAGCTATCGCCAAGTCGCCGAGAGCGGCAAAGAGAGAAGATTCTATCACATCACTGCCGCCGGAGAGAAAAAGTTGGCAAGCAAAAAATCAGAATTTGAGACTTTCCTCGCGGGGATGGACGCAATCCTCAAGCCTAATCATTTAAGCTTGGAGAGATGAAGAACCGAACAATCCATAAACAATATGTGGACGACATAATCCGGGAGCTTCCCATATCCGAATACACCTCGCGATTTTGCGAGGAGCTTTTGGAGCACTTGGAAGACTGCGAGGAAGATTTCAATGATCAACCAGGGGCTGATAGTCCGAAACAAACTGTGCGAAAAATCGGAGACAAAGATTTGATTATCCGAACCTACAAAGAATTTCACCGCGAACGTCACTCCAAACTCCGGCGGCTGGAACTCTCTTTTTATGTCATATTTTCCTGGCTGATATTTTTTATTACCTCGACGATACCTAACTATTTAGAATCGACTTATCTCTACTCCGATCACCCCGCCCCCTTGTTTTCTGGCATCATGATTTTTTGTGCCGCCATCTTCTGTACTCTGGCTATTAATTATACCTTCTATAATTTTCTATCCGTCCGTCTATCCCTCCACTCGGAAAGTGACGATCGCAAGCAAAAATTGCTGGTCATATTCTTTTTTCTGCCAGCGATAAGCGCGCTGGTGAATCTTATGACTGCCTTCTCCGCCCCAGGGCAAGCTCAGCTCTGGGGAATATTGATTGCGCCCCTGCCCTTCCTCAGCGCCTTCCTGCCGGCGCTGATTAATTTTAAGATTATTTGCAAAAACAAAAAAAACGTCGGACTCGACGCCACTCTACCATATCTGACTCTAACCGTTTTTTTGGTTTTTCTGCTTTTGGTCGCCGCCACAGACAAGATACTGTTTTTAGAAACACTGTCACCCCTGCAAGCGATAGTCAATATTTTTTACATATTCCATTTCATATTATTTATCCTTATCGATGTCATAGTCGACTTGCCCTTTTTCGCACTCTTTCCTATGGATAATTCCAATTCCGCCTCTTATGTGGTACCCGTACAAATGGTGAGCGTCAACATCGCCATCGCCGCCGCATACGTTATGTCGCTGGGAGCAATAGGTGTTTTAGCACTTCGCTCCGCGCGCAAGCAAAAAAATCTTGCAGAAAAAAGATGGAATAGAGCTGTCGGATTGATACTCTGCGCTTATGCCATATTTATGTTTCTGCCAATAAAATCCATAGACACACCGGCAATCGATTGGAAGGTACCGACGAAAGAAATTTCCAAACAAATTGAAAAGAAACAGTTCGGAATCTTTTACAGTTTCATCAAATTCAAAAACGACGATGAGGGGTATGTTTACAATTATGACACTTGCAGCACCGAGAACGGCTTTATCGCCAAGCAAAGTTCAGGACAGATTTTCAACTTCGACGTGACGGGAGCTTCGTCGATCAGCGAGGTAAAGACGGTGCGGATGGAGAAGCAAAAGGGGAAAGAATATTGTGCACAGATCCCGACAAAAGGATATGACGCCGAAAGCCTTTTCTTTTTCCAAGAAGGATGGAAGTGTCTGGATAAA
>Ga0172381_10002794_pt1 | contig 18885 bp, 18 predicted proteins | sample Leawel6488metaG_FD_119754 | JGI IMG/M metagenome (GOLD analysis project Ga0172381, IMG submission 119754) | Leachate microbial communities from a municipal landfill in Southern Ontario, Canada - Leachate well 64-88 metaG | ecosystem: Engineered > Solid waste > Landfill > Unclassified | place...
CGAATTCCCGTCCGCCGGCTGCATGTTCAAGAACTGGAAGCCGGAGAGCCCGGATCAGCTCGACGAGATGGCGCGGCTCCTCGACCTCAATTCCGATGAGCGCGTTCCCTTGACCGCGCTCGGCACGGTGCCGGCCGGCTGGCTCATCGATCGCGTGGGTCTCAAGGGGCGCAAGATGGGCAAGGCGCAGATGAGCGAGAAGCACGCCAACTTCCTCGTGAACCTCGGCGGCGCGGACGCGGACGACGTCGTCGCCCTCGCCTCGACCGTGAAGATGAAGGTGCGCGACACCACCGCCGGGATGGTTCAGCTGGAGGAGGAAGTGGAGTATGTGGGGTTTTAAATGCGTGCGTTCGTCGTTTTTCGTTGGTCGTTTGTCGTAACAGCCAACGACAAACGACCAACGACGAACGAAAACGTGTTAATCCGGGCTTTGCCCGTAAAAACTATGCTGTTCGACATCAAGGCGACGAAAATCACCCTCACCGAGGGCATCCTCTCCGCCGTGGAGCGTCAGCTCAAGACGCTCGACGCCAAGGTGGAGCGCTTCGGGTCGTCCGTGACCGGTCGCGTCGAGGTCTGCAAGACTACCGCACATCACAAGAAGGGCGATGTCTTCCACGCGGAGATCATCATCCGCTTGCCGGGCAAGACGGTCTTCGCGGAGGCGCAGAACACTGACCTTTACGTGGCTATCGGCGAGGCGCGCAAGGAGGCGGAGCGCCAGATCATGGAACATAAGGGCAAGCGCGAGGCTTTGGTGCTCCGCGGAGCGCGCGAGGCGAAGCGCCGCGTCCGCCGCCTGCCGGGCGAACCGCGCCGTCACGGCGGCCGCGTCCTGAACGAGGGGGAGTGACTTGGCAATCAGGAAACAGGAGACAGAGGACAGGGAACAGAAGCAGAAATATATCCAGGGTGCCGGACAGTTTGTCCGGCACCTTTATTGATATGGCCGGCCGGAAATTTTGTCGCCGCCGAGATAATCGCGAGTCCGCCTACGGTGCCAGACATCGGCTCGATGCCTGACGGTGCCGCCATGTCTGGCACCGACCGGAAGGCCGTGCGGCTTGACGGGCGAGTGGGGGCGTGCCAATCTTTAGGCGCAACAACTGGGTTGCAGAAGGGGTCTTTTCATGCAGACGTTCGTCACGCAACACGTGTGGTCGTTGTTCGTGCTGGCCTGCTCGATTTTCGTCGTCTTTTCGTTGAGGCCGGTGGAACGGCATTTCGCCGGGCGGGGTAGGGCGGGAAACGCCGTGCTCACGGCAGCATGGTCGTCCATCTCGCTTCTCTGGGCCTGCCTAGCCCACCTCGCCTCCTCGGGCGGTGTGCAGTCGGTGTTCGCCTATATCGTCGCGTGCGCCGCCGGATTCACGGCAATGCTCTTTTTCAATGATCTGCTGACTGGTCGGACGTTCCAGTCGGAGAAGGGAAGACAGTCGAGCAACCGATCTTGAGGGGCGGGGTTAGAGCTTGGTTTTCGGGGTGCTGGACAGATTTGTCCGGCGCCTTTTGTTTTTCCTTGGCCATGGCTGGAATGAGGCCATGACGAGCAATTGAATATTCTTCCCAAAACAGCTAATCTTCCAACGCTGGGGCTGTGCAGCCTCCTGGTTCAGACGACGAACTGGTGGCAGTTGTTTTTTGTCCAGCACTAAGCTAAATTTTCCCTGCGGCCTGATCCCTGATTCCTGACCTCTTCACCTGTTGCTATGTCCATCCTCAAAAAAATCTTCGGCGACCCCAACGAGCGCGTCATCCGCGCCATGGAACCGGTCGTGGTGGCCGTCGCCGCCCTCGAGCCGGAAATGCAGGCTCTCTCGCCCGAGGCCCTCAAGGACCGTTCGCTCGCGCTTCGTGACCGCGTCCGGAAGGGCGAAGTAGAGCTCGACGACATCCTGCCCGAGGCGTTCGCCATGGTCCGCGAGGCCGCGCACCGCACTCTCGGCCAGCGCCATTACGACGTCCAGATCATGGGCGGCATCGTCCTGCACCGCGGCCAGATTGCCGAGATGCGCACCGGCGAGGGCAAGACGCTCACCGCCACGCTCGCCGTCTATCTCAACGCGCTCACCGGCAAGGGCGTCCACGTCGTCACCGTGAACGACTACCTCGCGCGCCGCGACGCCATCTGGATGGCGCAGGTCTATCATTATCTCGGTCTCTCGACCGCCTGCATCAACCACCAGTCCGCCTACATTTATGACCCGACCTGGAAGCTCCCGCCCAAGGAGAAGGAAGTGACCGACGCCGACCTGGTGGCCGCGAGTGCCAAGGAGGAGGGCGGGGCGACGGACAAGAAGCGCGACGAGACCGGCTCGTTCCGCGTGCAGATGGACTACGCGCGCGCCGTCTCCCGCCGCGAGGCCTACGAGGCCGACATCACCTACGGAACCAACAACGAGTTCGGCTTCGACTTCCTGCGCGACAACATGGTCATGCGGCCGGAACAGCGCGGCCAGCGCCAGCTCCACTACGCCATCGTGGACGAGGTGGACTCGATCCTCATCGATGAGGCCCGCACTCCGCTCATCATCTCCGCGCCCGCCGAAGAGGCCGCCGAGCAGTACTATAAGTTCGCCGAGCTGGTCGAGCGACTGTCCGAGGAGGGCGGCGACTACAACAAGGACGAGAAGATGCGCTCGGCGACGCTCACCGACCAGGCGATCGACAAGCTGGAGCAGTGGCTCGGCGTCCCCAACCTCTATGAGGCCGACGGCGTCCTGTCAGTGCACCACATCGAGCAGGCGCTCATGGCCAAGGTCTTCTACCGCCGCGACCGCGATTACGTCGTCCGCGACGGCGAGGTCGTCATCGTCGACGAGTTCACCGGGCGCCTCATGTTCGGACGCCGCTACAGCGAGGGCCTGCACCAGGCCATCGAGGCGCGCGAGGCGAAGATTTTCGGCTCCGACGTGGCGATCCAGCGCGAGAGCCAGACGCTCGCCACCGTTACCTTCCAGAACCTCTTCCGCATGTATGAGAAGCTGGCGGGCATGACCGGCACCGCCGCCACCGAGGCCGAGGAGTTCGCCAAGATCTACAAGCTCGAGGTCACGACCGTCCCGCCGAACCGGCCTTCGTGCCGCACGGACCTGCCGGATCGCATCTACAAGGACGAGACGGCCAAGTTCAACGCCGTGGTTCGCACCATCAAGGAGCGCCACGAGGCCGGTCAGCCGGTGCTCGTCGGCACCATTTCCATCGAGAAGAACGAGATCCTCGGCGAGCTCCTGCGGCGCGAGGGCGTCCCGTACCACCTCCTCAACGCCAAGAACCACGAGGGCGAGGCGCAGACGATCGCCCAGGCGGGCCGGCGCGGCGCCGTCACCGTGGCCACCAACATGGCCGGCCGCGGCGTAGACATCATCCTCGGCGGCAATCCGCCCGACCCCAAGGAGGCCGAGGCCGTGTGCAACCTCGGCGGCCTCATGGTCATCGGCACCGAGCGGCACGAGTCGCGGCGCATCGACAACCAGCTGCGCGGCCGCGCCGGGCGCCAAGGCGACCCCGGATCCACCCTCTTCTTCGTCTCCATGGATGACGACCTGATGCGCATCTTCGCCGGCGAGGACCGCCTGCGCTCGATGCGCGGCATGATGGACAAGCTCGGCATCCCCGACGACATGCCCATCGAGCACGCCATGGTGTCGAAGTCCCTCGAGTCCGCCCAGCACAAGGTGGAGGGGCATCACTTCGACGTGCGCAAGCACCTCCTCGAGTATGACGACGTCCTCTCGCGGCATCGCGAGGTCATCTACAAGAAGCGCTCCGACATCCTCGGCCTCCCGCTCGACCGCAAGGACGCCCTGCGCGACGTGCTCCTGGGGATGGTCGAGTCCGAGATTGAGCGTGTCGTCCGCTTCCATACCGCCGGCGAGGACGAGGGGAATTGGAACCTCAAGGAGATCTACGAGGTGGCGGGGACAGTTTTCCCCCTGCCGGAGGAGGCGCGGACCGACATCAAGGACCTGCGCGCGTCCGCCGGGTCGAAGCGTGAGGATGCCGCCGCCCGCGGCCGGATCATCGACTACCTCATGGGCGAGGCGACGCGGGCCTACGACGATCTGGAGAAGCGCACCATCGCCGACATGAACGGCAATGAGGCGCATTACGTGGACATGATGCGCGGCCTCGTCCTGCGCGCCATCGACATGCACTGGGTGGAGCACCTCGACGCCATGGAGCACCTGCGCACCGGCATCGGCCTGCAGGGCTACGGCCAGCGCGACCCGCTCGTCGAGTACAAACGCGAGGCCTACCGCGCCTTCCAGGAACTCCTGCAAGTGATCGAGAAGCAGGTCGTCTATTCGTTCTACAAGATTCAGGTGGTTCGCCAGATGCCGAAGTCGCTCATGGAACGGCACGGCGTCGTCCTTTCCGGCGCGGCCAAGGAGGCGGGCGCGGGCACGGCCGCCGTGCAGTCCCCGGCGGCGGCCTCGGGCGGCGAGGGCAACGTTCCCAAAGTCGGCCGCAACGACCCCTGCCCGTGCGCGTCGGGGCTCAAGTACAAGAGGTGTCACGGGAAGTAGCACCGCCGCACACGACATAAAGATTGTCATTCCCGCGCAGGCACGTCATTCGCGAACGACGTGCCGGAGGCGGGAATCCAGACAGGATATGCCCATCCGCCGCGCCACGACCGACGACTTCCGCGCCCTCTTCGACCTCGGCCTCGCGACGCCGGAGTTCAAGGTGAGCGGGAGCCATTCGTTCATGGAGGAGGACGAGTTCCTGTCCGCGATCGTGGACAAGGACGGCGTTTTCCTCGTGGCCGAGGAGGGCGGCCGACCGGTCGGATTCGTCTATGCCGACTGGCACGATCCTGGGCGCGGCCCGAAGACCAAGTGGTTGTGCCCCGTCAACCTAGTCTGGCGGCCCAGCCACAGGAAGATGGGCATCTCCAAATTCCTGGTACGACGCTTACGTCGAGGAATTGAAGGGGGCTCGGTGCCGGAAGGGCGGGAACAGCTCGTCATGCTGGTTGTCAACGTCTAGGAGGTGACCTGCCCCTGCCATGGCGGGAAAAAGTTTACAGAGTGCCACGGGGCATAGGAAGGGCATGAAAATGCTAAGCAAGCTCACGATTAGCATCCTGTGACACTGGATTCGCCATATGATTGACAGGCTCGTCAAACTGGAAATCGGAGGCTCCGTCCAAAAGGTGCGTCTTTGCGCAAGATTGGACGGTTTGCCCCCAATCTTGATTGTCCAGGCCGGCCCCGGACTTCCTCTGTTGAACGAGGTGACAAGGTTCCAGGAGAGGTTTCGACTTGAGGAGGATTTTCTGGTTGCCTATTGGGATCAGCGTGGTTGTGGAGACGCATCGCGGCGGGACGCGGAGTGCGTCTCGTTTGAGCGTCAGACGGATGACCTGTGCTTCGTCGCACAATGGTTGAAAACGGAAACCGGCCAAAAGCCGTCGCTGTTTGGAGTCTCGGTCGGCGCGACCATCTGCCTGCAGGCGGCGGAACGCCTGTCGAGCGTCATAACGTCGATAGTGGCGGTATCGGCTGACTTGGATGCGTCCGCCAGCGACTCGTCGGCCGAGTCATTCTTGAAGAGGCGAATGTCCAGGGAGAAATTTGCGCGCGTCGCTAAAAAAATCGTGTCCCCGATCAATCCCGCTGATTTTCAGTTGCGCGCGCGTCTTCTGTCTGATTTCGGTGGTTTTGAGCGCGGGAAGAATTTTGGCAAGCAGTCATATGAGATGGTCGTCAGTCTGATTCGTGGCTATGGTTTGGCGGGGGCGGTCCGGTCCCTGCGTAACATGAACGCGGTGCAGCGCAAGTTGTTGCCGGAGCTGTCCACGTTGAATCTGTTTACTGATTGGCCGAGACCCACGATGCCCATTCATTACGTCTTCGGGCAGAAGGATCCGCTGTGTCCTCCCTCGTCAATCGAAAGTCTGTCGTCTGTCGTCAAAGAAAGCGACACGCTTACTTTGTTGCCTGACGCCAGCCACATGGCCCATTTTGACGAGGTGGCAGCCGTCAGGTCAGTCATCGCCCGGATGCATATGAAAACCCTGAAATTCAGGCGTAATTTGGTTGAGAAGATATTAGAGGGCAGCAAGGCCGTCACTTGGCGCCTGTTTGATGACAAGGATTTGCGGGTGGGTGACAGACTCGAAATGGTTGATTCCGAGGACGGGACGAGATTCGCCGAGGCCGACATCGTCGCCCTCGAGGAAAAGCCGCTCGGGACGGTGAGCGACGACGATTTGGCGGAAAACGGCTATCGTGACCGGGACGAGGTGCTGGAGGTCAACAGGAAACTCTACGGGGAAAGGGTGACGGCGGAGACGCTGGTAAAAATTGTCAGGTTCCGGCTTCAGAAGCCGGACGATCTCGCGGGATGAAAAACAACAACCTGCATATCCGCAGGGCGACAACCGACGACCTCCGGCCGCTCTATGACCTCGGCCTTGCGACGCCGGAGTTCAAGGTGAGCGGGAGCCATTCGTTCATGGAGGAGGATGAGTTTTTGTCCGCGATTGCGGATAAGGACGGAGTCTTTCTTATGGCCGAGGACAACGGCCGACCGGTCGGTTTCGTCTATGCCAATTGGCGCGACATGGAGCGGGGGCCGACGACGCACTGGGCATGTCTCGTCTATCTTGTCGTCGATCCGAGCCGCCGGCGGGCGGGAATAGCGCAACGGCTTTACGACGCCTGCCTCAAGGAGCTGGTCCGGGCCGGGGTGCGCCATGTTTACGGCTGGGCGAACGCGGAAAGCGACGGTGCCATCATCAGTTTCATGAGGAAGAACGGTTTTGCCGGGGGCCACAAGTACTTGTGGATGGACAAGGAGATTCAGCCGGCGGTGGAGGGCCGCAACAAGCCGCCGAGAATCTACGTCACCACTTCGTTTGGTGACAGCCGCGATGAGGTCGAGCGCCTGTGCGCGGCCGTGCGGGCCGCCGGCTTTGAGGACTTCAGCTTCATCCGCGACGTGGAGGATTTTCAGAAGGTTTTCGACCGCCCGGCGCATCTCATGCGCCGCGCCATGGAGGAGATAGCGAAATCGGACGCCCTGCTCATCGACATGACCGACAAGCCGACCGGCCGCGCCATCGAGGCCGGCATGGCCTACGCGCTCGGCAAGAAGGTCATCGTCATCATGCGGCGCGGCACGGCGGTCAAGGATACGACGCGGGGGATTGCTGATGTGATTATTGAATACGATGAGATCGGTGATATCGCGGCGGGGTTAATGAGCGGTCTCCAATCATGGGGACAACGTTCAGAAGAGCCACGGGAATAATATGACGCAGGAAGAGCAACTGCTGTCGATGCTCGACAAGAACAAGTGCGTCCGACTTGTCCTGGAACGCGCCCATGAATTGAATATTCCCAATTGGTATCTCGGAGCAGGCGGCATCAGCCAGACCGTCTGGAATATCAAGCACGGTCTTGACCCGGAGAACGGCATCATGGATTACGATTTAGTCTATTATGACGCCGGGGACACTTCCTACGAGGCCCAAGACGCCTTTGTCCAGCGGGGCAAGAAGCTGTTCCGGGATATCCCTGTCCCGGTGGAGATCGTGAATGAGGCCAGGGTCTATCTGTGGTACAAGAAACAGTTCGGTTATCCGACCGACCAGGACCAGTACAAGTCTGCCGAGGAAGCAATCAGCGCTTGGCCCACGACGGCGACCGCCGTGGGGGTGAGGAAAAACGAGAACGGCGAATTTCAGGTGTATGCGCCGTTCGGATTGGACGATTTGCTCGGCATGATCGTGAGGCCGAATAAGCCGAAAATTACGGAAAAAGTCTTTCAGGACAAAGTTGACCGGTGGACGAAAATATGGCCGAAGCTCAAGGTAATTCCGTGGAATCAGAAACGATGAAGTCGCCATCGGGCATGAGCGACAAAATTTTGAGCTACCGAACGGTGCTGTTCGACTTCGACGGTGTATTGTGCCACGGCAGATTCTACGAGAAGGCCTTGCTGCCCGAGCACCGAGAGGTTCGCGATTGGCTCCAAGCGAATGTTTTCGGGGACAAGGAGCTGGTGCGGAAATGGATGAGGGGCCAGGTGGGTTCGGTCGAGGTCAATCGGCTCATTGCCCAGAATACGAACATCGAGTACGGGACTTTGGCGAGGCTGTTCGAGGAAAGCGTCGTTGGGATGGAATTGGACAAGGAGGTACTGGCCGTGGCGGAGTCGCTGAAGCGGGCGGGCAGAAAAATCGGCCTCGTGACGGACAACATGGACGTCTTTACCAAAATCACGGTTCCGAACCACCGCCTTGATTCGTTATTTGACGTCATCATCAATTCCGCGGATCATGGTGTCCTAAAAAACGAGGACGGCGGTCGGCTGTTCGACATCGCGCTTTCTGCCCTGGGCGAAGACGTTGGGGACAGCCTGATGGTAGATGATTCAGCGGCGACGATTGAATTGTTCCGTCAAAAGGGCGGGCAGGGGTTCGTGTACCGAGACGCGGCGGGGCTTAAAGAGTTCTTGTCGTCTCGGACCCCATTCTAAGAGATTCGCCATCTTCGCGGGGGCGGGGATCTAGACAAAAATATACGTTAAAAACGGTATTGAAATGGATTCCCGCCTGCGCGGGAATGACGGGGGGGCATGCAGGCACGGTGCCAATTTGCCACACGGGCGACGCCGCACTTCAGGCTTAGAGTTCAAGGTTTTCCGCACTTGTTGGGCAATCAGTGGTGGCGTATTTCGGCGACGACAAAACCGGCCCTCTCCCGCGCGTTGGCCGGTTTCGCCGCTGTTTTTTTGTGTTTTCTTTTTGTTTGTTCTCTAGGTTCTTTCGTGCAGGGATAATGACTTGTTTGTTTTTGTCTTACTCCTCAAGGGTGTTGGTGAAGCAGGCGAGCGTGCCGTCGGCGTAGAGGCCGACCTGGACGAAGGGCGGCAGGCTGAACTCGTCGGTGGTGACGCACGACTCCCAGCGGAAGAAATAGACCTGCCCGCGCCGGTTGTCCTCGTAGGGGTGAAACGTACTGCGGCGTTCGGCGAAGGCGCGGACTTGGGCGCCGGCTAAAGCGACGGCTCGCTCCCGGAGTTCCGCCACTGGCAGGCGTCCATCCGATCCAGCCCGCAATGCCTCTGGATGGAGACCCGCGCGTGGACCAGCCTGGATGAGCCGCCCAGCGGCAGAGTCGAGCCAGTATTCGAAATCGTGTTCGTCTTCATAAATGTCGATGTCCGCCGGGGCCGAGGAATAAGGGTTGGGGGCCGTGGCGACGAATTGGATGCGCAATTTCGGGTCGTTGCGGAAGGCGCGGATGACAGCCTCGCCGGGGTTGTCGTGGGCGATGACCTCGGGTTCTTCGGCGTCCGGGGTTTCCGGCGGCTTTGGCTCCTCGCTGGGGCCGTAACCGAGCTTGGTGCGCGTGGCCCCGTCGAGACCGGCGGCCATTTGGCAGAGGGCTACGGCCACCGACACCATAAGCGTGGGGTCAGGGGCGCGAGTGAGGGGTGGCTGTCGGGCCGGCCGAAGGCGGCGGTTGGGTTGGGCGTGGTTTTTTTCATGTACTTTGTTTTACGTTGAGTTTTGCCTGCAGGGCATGGCTACCTTTACATGGTCTTAAAAAAGTGTCAAGAGGCTGACAAATATCTATATTATTTGTTCCATACCTATGAATTTTTATTAAGTTTAAGCCAAATATTATTATTGTCAGATTTCTTTAACAAAAAGTTATGTTTGCGAGCCGTTTGGTAGTTATCCACAACTATCTGACGATTTTCGGGGGTAGAAACGTCTGACGAATTTCAGCGGTTTGGGCGTCAGACGTTTTTGATGGGTTCGGACTTCAGACGTTTTGGGGGGTCAAGGTCGTCAGACGGCTTGGGCGTCGGGCGCGGACGTGGTAAATTCATGGGGAGGAAAAGTTGACTTAATTTGGATATCCATGACCGATTCTACCGACAAGAAGCTGACCGGCGCGGAAAACGTCCGCTGGGACTTGAGCGAGATGTACTCCGGGCTCGACGACCCGCAAATTGACGCGGATGTCGCGGAATTCGAGCGGCTCGCCGCGGAATTCGACGTCAACTACCGCGGCCGGCTCAAGGAGCGCCTTGGGGCGGCGATTGCCGACCAAGCGGCGATGGGCGAGCTGTCGAACAAGGTGCTCGTCTATCTTTACCTGCGGCTGTCGCAGGATACCGGCAACGCGGCGGCCAAGGCCAAGATGGCCGATGCCGAGAAGCGCTTGGCCGTCGCGAGCGCCGAGCACCTGGTTTTCTTCGGCCTGGAACTCGCGTCGCTCTCCGACGAGGAGATTTCGGCCCAGGGCCAGGATTCGGTCGTCGCCAAGCACCAGCCGTGGATCGGGGTACAGCGCCTGTTCAAGGATTACCTGCTTAGCGAGACGGTCGAGTCGGCGCTCGCGAAGCGCGACCCGTTCGGCGCCGGCGCTTGGGCGGAGTTCTTCGACGAGTTCGAGTCGGACCTGCGGTTCCCGTGGGAGGAGGACGGCCAGCCCGTTCAGTTGCCGCTCACCAAGATCCTCAAACTCATGTCCGACGAGAAGGACGCGGGCGTGCGGGCTCGGGCGCTCAAGGTTGTGAACGACGGCCTCGGTGGGCATTTCGCCAAGTACAGCGCGGAGACGCTCTACCAGACGGTAGGTGCCAAGGAGGTCGAGGACAGGGACCGCGGCTACCGCCATCCGATGCAGGCGCGGAACCTCGGTAGCCAGATTCCGGACGAGGTCGTCGAGGCCTTGCATCGGGCAGTCCTCGAGGAAGCGGCACCGCTCGCCCAGCGGTTCTACCGGCTGAAGGCGGCGCACTTGGGACTCCCTATCCTGAAGTGGTCCGATCGCAACGCGCCGATGCCGTTTTCCGACGACGCCAAGGTCGGTTGGGACGAGGCCGTGCGCGTCGTGGTCGAGGCTTACGAGAGCTTCAGCCCGACGCTGGCCGTGATGATCCGCGAGTTTCTCGCCAAGGGGCGGATTGACGCCCCGGTCACGGCGGGGCGGCGCGGCGGGGCGTACAATTACTCGATTACCCTGCCGGGCGGTCGGGTGCGGTCGTACACCTTCCTGAACTTCATGGGAACCAACCGGGACGTGTCAACGCTGGCCCATGAGCTGGGGCACGGCGTGCACGGCATCCTGGCCGGAGAGGCGCAGGGGACGCTCATGATGCACGCGCCGATGGCCTACGCCGAGACGGCGTCGGTGTTCGGCGAGAACGTGACCTTTCAGCGCCAGCTGGCGGCGGCGCGCGAACGCGGCGTCGAGCCGGCGCTCGCGCTCGTGATGGGCAAGCTCGACGACATCGCGAACACGGTGGTGCGGCAGGTGAGCTTCTCGGACTTCGAGCGGGCCCTGCACGGTCACGACGGCGCGACGCTCACGCGCCAGCCGATCAGCAAACGGTCAGTCGCGGAGCTGGGCGAACTGTGGTTCCAGGTGACCGAGCGCTATTACGGCGCGCCGGGGAAGGTGTTCGTCTATGACGACATCCGCCACCTCTGGTCGTACATCGGTCATTTCCACCGGCCGTTCTACGTCTATGCGTATGCGTTCGGGGAGCTCCTCACACATTCGCTCTACGCCCTCAAGGACGAGCTGGGCGACCGGTTCGAGCCGCTCTACCTGGACCTGCTCCGGAGCGGCAGCACCAAGGACGTGGTCGAGCTCCTCGCCCCGTTCGGCATCGACCCGCGCGACCCGGAGTTCTGGCGCAAGGGCATCGCGGTCAGCTTGGCCAAGTACCTCGCCGAAGCCGAGGAACTGTCCCGACAGATGGGCGTCACGATTCCCGAGTGACGCCGCGAAGCTCGCGATGACAAATTGTGCCCCCGCACCGACTTGGTGCGGGGGTTTTGCTTACTTGGGTTCCGGGCGAGGCTGGGGCGCGGGTTCGGGGCACGGGCGTGCGGCCCCGGGCGACTGCGGGCAAAACCAAGGGTGACAACCTGAAGGCGAACGGCCGGTCACCCCAAAATGTGTCAGACGAAAACGCGTCGAAAAGTGTCAGACACTTTTCGATAGGTTAGCCAATTTTCTCGCGCGGCGGCTTTGTTGCCGGTGCCAGACATGGGGTTTATGCCTGACATCGGTTCTATGTCTGGCACCGGGCCGCATCCGGGTGTCGTCTTGTGGCGAGGTTTTTCGGCTGATATCAGGCGGTGGTTCGGGCGCTTCCGCATTTCGCGGCTTCGGCTATAATCCCTTCGTATGGCGACCAAGCCAAAAATCACGAGGCGGCGGGCGGAAAAGGACATCGAGGCGCAGGCACCCCAGCGGGCGGCGGCGGATTTTGTCGGTGATTTCATCGGCAACCGCCTGGCGGCCGCATATTTTGAGCGCGCGGCGACGACCGGGCGGCTCGCGCATGCCTACCTGCTCCTCGGGCCGGAGCACGTCGGCAAGACGGAGCTGGCGCGGCGCGTGGCGGCGCGCCTGCTCGGGATGAGCAAGCCGGAAGTCCACCCCGATTTCCAGTTCGTCGAGCGGACGGCGGACCCGAAGACCGGGCGGCCCCGTGACAACATCTCCATCGCCCAGATCCACGAGCTGCGGGGGGCGATCGCCCGGACGGCCGTGGGCGGCGTCAAGGTCGCGATCATCGCCGGGGCCGACGCCCTCGGGCGCGAGGCGGGCAACGCCCTGCTTAAGACTCTCGAGGAGCCGGCCGGCCGCGCGGTCATCATCCTCACGGCCACGGCGCCGGAGGCGGTTCTGCCGACCGTCCGCTCACGCTGTGAGACGTTGCGCCTCGCCCGGGTGCCGCGGCGCGAGATCGCGAAGGCGCTCATGGCGCGCGGCTTCGTCCCGGAACGCGCGACGACGGCCGCGGCGCTCGCTGACGGGCGGCCCGGTTTGTCCCTTACCCTCGTCGGCGATCCGACCGCGCTCGCCGAGCTCGTGACTTGGCGCGAGGCCGTCCTCGGGATGCCCGGCCGCGCGGTGACGGCGCGGTGGCAGGCGATCGAGCCGCTCTTCCCGCCGAAGCTGGCCTTCGTGGAGGCCGGGGAGAGGGCTGTCCGGTTCCTGGATTTGGCCGCCGAGGTCATCCGCGACGCAACGCTCTGCCACGCCGGGCTCGCCGAACGGCTCGTCCACGCCGACGTCGCGCCCGCCATCCGTGTTTTCGCCTCCGCCCTCGGTGACGAGGGGCTCATGGGGGCGGCGGAAGCGCTCACCAGCGCCCGGCGCCGGATTGAGGCCAACGTCTCCCCGCGCCACGTTGTCGAGAATTTTCTGCTTAGCCTTTAGGTCCGCGCCGTGGTATTATTATCCTGAAATTTAACCCTTCCTGAACATGTTCAATCGCCTAATTTTTGCCACGCTCGTCATGGGCCTCGCCTTCGTCGGCGCGGGCTGCATCACCGTGAACGGCGGTGCCACCCAAACGGCTGACGGCGGCGTCTGGAAGTCCACGGACCGCGGCGACACCTGGCAACAGAAGGTCGCCATGCCGACGACGACCGGCCAGAAGGCATCCATCGGCGGGGTGTCCGTCGCCGCCATCGCCCAGGACCCGTCGGACGCGAACGCCATCTACCTCGGCACCGCCGAGAACGGGCTTTACTACTCCTACGACGGCGGCGGTTCTTGGTTCCAGCCGGCCCAGTTGAACCGCGGCCGCGTGCCGGCCGTGGCGGTGGATCCGAAGGACAAGTGCCGAGTCTATGCCGCGGCCGAGAACAAGCTCCTCAAGACCGAGGACTGCTCGCGCACCTGGGCCGTCACTTACCTCGACACGCGGACGGAACGGCAGACCGTGGCCGTGCTCGTGGACCATTTCAACCCGTCCATCATCTGGATTGCCAACGACGCCGGCGAGGTCCTGCAGAGCAAGGACGGCGGGGCGTCATGGGCGAGCTTGCACGCCTTCAAGAGCACGGTCGTGAAGCTCGTCATGAGCCCGACCGACAGCCGTCGCGTCTATGTCGCCACCAAGGGCGCGGGCGTGTGGCGCACGGACGACGGGGGCGAGAACTTCACGGACCTCGCGGAGAAGTACTCGAGCATCACCGGTGCCAAGGATCTCTATGACCTCGTCGTCTCCGTCTCGGCCCCGGACACGCTCATCCTCGCGGCCAAGGCCGGGCTCCTGCGCACCACCGACGCGGGCGAGAAGTGGGAACAATTGAACCTGCTCACGCCGGCGGGCGGCGCGGTCATCTATTCGGTCGCGGTCGATCCCAAGGACGCGAACGTCATCTACTACGGCACGGTGACGGCCTTCTACAAGACGCTGAACGGCGGGGTCAACTGGGCGCCGAAGAAGCTCCCGACCTCGCGCGTCGCGACCCAGCTCCTCGCGGATCGCGCCAACCCCGGCGTCATCTACATGGGCGTCACGAAGCTCAAGCAATAATCCAGGCGTGTTCCTGAAAACGCAACTATGGCCAACGATTACATCAGCAAGCGTCAGGGCGAGTTCGACCAGGCCGTCGAGTTCCTGAAGGGGGACATCGCCGGATTGCGCACCGGCCGCGCCAACCCGACCATGGTGGAGAACATCATCGTCGAGGCCTACGGCTCGAACATGCAGCTCGTCGGCATCGCCTCCATCTCCACGCCGGACGCCCGGACCATCCAGGTCGAGCCGTGGGACAAGGGCCTCGTAAAGAGCGTGGAGAAGGGGATTATCGACTCGAAGCTCGGCTTTAACCCGTCCGTCGCCGGAACGGTCATCCGCATCAACATCCCGCCGATGACCGAGGAGAACCGCAAGGCGCTCGTGAAGGTGCTCGGCGAGAAGCTGGAGAACGCGCGCAAGAGCGTGCGGGCGGTCCGCGACGAGGCGCGCGGCGAGATTACGTCCGCCGAGCGCGACGGCGAGATTTCCGAGGACGAGAAGTACCGCTTCCTCGAACAGCTCGACAAGGTCGCCGCCGGCGTCAATGAGCGCATCAAGAACATCGGCGACGAGAAGGAGAAGGAGATCATGACGGTGTAATCACGCGACGAAGAAGCCCCGGCGATGAGCCGGGGTTTTGGTTGGGGATGAAGGGTTCAGGAGTCGGGGTTCAGGGGTCAGAGGGCAGAAGGCGTCAGAGACAAAAGATAAACGCCCCGGAAGCTCCGGGGCGTGGACGTGGTCTGTTCAGTCGCGACGGCGGTTGGGGGCGTCCGGGCGCGGGCGGATGGTCAGGATGTAGGCACCGTGGCGCAGGATGATGACCACGCCGTCCGGGTAGTGGACTTCCGTGAACTCGGCGGCGGTGGCGGGCGCGTACTCGGCCAGCTGACGAATCCGGTCGCGCGCCACGGTCTTGAGTTTGGGCTGGTCGGTGTGGATTGCTCCTCGGCCGCGCACGGCGGGATCGGCATGGTCGTCAGCGGCACGCAGGAGCGACGTTTCGGAAGGAATTTTTCTTTTGGACATCGACGGTCTCCTTTCTGGTGAGAGAATAGCATGGGCCGCAACAAAGACAAGAGGCCGCGCTTGATGCGACGGCCTCCTTGCTTGAGCCCAGAATCAGGGACGTTGGTCAGTCGATTCGCGCGGCCTTGGCCCGCTCGATGAATGTCTGAAGTTTGGGGTTAATGGAAAATTTGTAAGGATAGAATCATTGATTTGTGGCATATTTGAGAGGATGTTCGTATGAACTTTAACCACTATGACTAAAAAAGTGCCGCCGCTGCGGTGAGCTGGAGGCGGTTAAGAATGGCGTGTTTCGCGGCGTCCAGGGGTACCGCTGCGGCTCTTGCGGCAAGCAGTTCGTCTCGAGGCGGCGCAGGTCCGTGACGGCCTCGCGCCTCGCGGCGCGGTACGTGGCCGAGCGCCGCACGGCCGAACAGCTGGGCCGCGACGTGGGGCGGTCGGGCCGTTGGGTGCGCGACGCCATGGCGGCCGTACCCGAGGCGGCGCCGGCTCCGACGCCCGGACCGGCCGTGATCGTCGCGGACGTGACGTTCTTCGACAGGAGGCGCGGCGTCCTGGTGTGCCGCGACCCGAACCGCCGCGAGAACCCGCACTGGCACGAGGTGCCTTCCGAGACGTCGGCGGAGTACGCGTCGGCCCGCGACGCGCTCCTGGCGGCGGGCGTCGATATCAAGGCGGTCGTCACGGACGGCAGGCGCGGCGTGCGCGAGGTGTTCGCGGGGGTCCCGGCGCAGATGTGCCACTTCCACCAAATCAAGACGGTGACGACGTACCTGACGAGGAGGCCGAAGACCGAGGCCGCGCGCGAGCTGAGGGCGCTGGCGCTCACGCTGACGAGGGCCGAGGAGGCGGGCTTCTCCGCCGCGCTCGCGGCGTGGAACGGGAGGTGGTCGGACTACCTGAAGGAGCGGACGGCGGACGCCGGCGCCGGACGGTGGCAGTACACGCACCGGCGGCTCAGGGCCGCGTACCGGAGTCTGAAGTCGAACCTGCCGTTCCTGTTCACGTTCCAGCGGCTGCCGGAGCTGAACATCCCGAACACGACCAACTCCCTCGACGGGAGCTTCGCCGCGATGAAGAACCTGCTCTCCGCCCACAAGGGCATGAGCGGGAGGCGGCGGTCAGTGCTGGTTAGCCAAATTTTGAGCAAAAAATCCTTACAAATTTTCCATTAACCCGAAGTTTGGCCATGTCCTTGAAGCCGTCTGGGCCTTTCGTCCCGGAGTTTACATCGACGCCGAAAGGCCGAACGGCCTCGATCGCGGCCGTGACATTATCCGGATTCAGGCCACCGGCGAGGATGACGGGCAAACCCGCCGTTTCGACGATTCGTCGGCTGATGCCCCAGTCATGGGTCATGCCCGTGCCGCCGACCTGGTCGGTGGCGACGTTGACCGTGTCGAGCAGAATAGCGTCCACGCTGTCGGCGTAGCGACGGGCGACTTCAATGGATTCGGCATCCGTGACATGTACCGCCTTAATGAGCTTGAGATGCGGCAGGTTTTCGCGGATGGCGCGTGCGTCCTCGGGGGAACTGTCGCCGTGAAGTTGAATCGTGGTGACGCCGATTGACCTCGCCAAAGGGACGATTTCTTCCGCCCTGTCGAGATGCGTTACGAGGACCGACGAGCAGAACGGCGGCAGGGCTTTCACGATTGCTGTGGCCTCGTCTGCAGTGATGAAGTCGGTAGCTGCATGGCGCTGGCCGACCAAGAGCCCGATGGCGTCAGCGCCGAAGCGGACGGCCGCGAGCGCGTCTTCGGTTCTTTTGATGCCGCAAATCTTGACTTTGACCATAATGCCTCTCCTTTTTCAGGGAACGATGCCACAAGGGCACATCAGACCTTACCATTAAAGAAGGCCCTTGTCAAGGACGAGACCGACAGCGTTGCAAAACTCCCCGTTTTTTGGCTAAGAATCGTCTTCCGTTTTCTGCCTCGGGGCGGTATAATGTGGCTGTAACAAGAGAAGAAACCCACATATGCCCATCGTCAGGCTCCCGAACTCGTACTTGTGCACCGACGCGTACGCCGGCTTCATCGACCGGAACCACTTCCTCGCGCGGCTGGCCCGCGAGTTCGACTGGCACGACCTCGCCGAGCCGCTCAAGGCGCTGGGCTCGAACGACGCCGGGGGCAGGCCCAGGAACCCCGCCGTGCTCATGCTCAAGATGACGTTCGTCTCCTTCCTCTTCGACCTCTCGGACCGCGGCACCGAGTTCGCCTGCACGGATGACACTCCCCGGGCCAAGGCCCGGGGTATCTCGACCTACGGGCCGATGCCCGCCGCGCCGCCCCTCGACAAGCTCGGGGAATAACGGGGTGCGGCGGCGCGGGTAAATCTGAACCCCGGGCCGATGCCCGAGGTTTCCGGCACAAACAACCTGCTCGTGAAGTTCTTCCTCGGCCTCCCGATCGACGGCCGCGCCCCCGACCACTCGTCCCTGTGCCGCTTCCGGGACGAGGTCGTGTCGTCGCTCGGGCAGGAGTTCATGCTCGGCCTCTTCCGCGGGCTCGTCGCCCAGGCCAAGGCCAAGGGCGTGGAGCCGTCGCCGGTGCAGGCGCTCGACGCCGCGCACTCCTTCGCGGACGCGGACGACGCGAAGCCGCGCGACCCGAAGACGCCCCGCGACCCCGACGCGAGCTGGGGCTGCAAGGGGAGCGAGCCCCGCACCACGCCGGAGGGGCGGCGCGTCATGGTGTCCAAGTTCTTCCTCGGGTACAAGGCGCACCTCGTGGCCGACGTCCGGCACGGGCTCGTGACCGCGCTCCACGTGACGACGGGGAGGGAGGCCGACATCGACGGCGGCGACTGGCTGGTCGGCCGCGTGATGACGCCGGAGGAGCGGGGCGGCGTCAAGGTCCTGCTCGCCGACAAGGGGTACGGCTCGCCGGTGTGGATCAACCTGCTGGAGAAGGAGCACGGCGTGATGACGGCGTTCTCCCTGCCGTCGTCGCGCGACGGCTGGCGGAGCCCGGAGAAGTGGGAGGCGTACGAGTCCGACCCCGGGCGCCGCGCCTTCCGCCGCGACCGCTACGTCATCGAGCGCGTGAACGCGAGCCTGAAGAAGTGGCACGGCCTCGGCCGGTGCCGGTACCTCGGGCTCCCGAAGTTCGGCTTCCAAGCGGCAATGTCCGTCATGGCCCACAACGTGAAGATATACATGAGGCTGCTGACCGGCGCGACGCTGCGCACGGCGTGACCCACAAGGAGCGATTGCGCCCGGATGGGGGCGGCAGGAGGCCCGAGGCGGCGCGGAAACGAAAAAAGTGACCTGAAAAGGTCACGGGAAACGCCCTGCGGGGCGACTTTTTATAATCGGAGCAGTTTTGCAACGCTCTCAGACCGATTTAGCCGAACTCGGTGCGGATGGGGGTGCGCTTCACGATCTCGAACGCCTCGTCGGCGTTGTCCACGAGCGTGAAGATGCCGAGGTCGCGCGAACTCACCGCCTGGTATTGGTCGAGCATCGTGTTCTTTATCCATTCGAGAAAAGGCGTCCAGAACTCGCGGCCGACGAGGATGATGGGGATGTCCGCCGAGACCTTC
>Ga0172381_10002796_pt1 | contig 18881 bp, 22 predicted proteins | sample Leawel6488metaG_FD_119754 | JGI IMG/M metagenome (GOLD analysis project Ga0172381, IMG submission 119754) | Leachate microbial communities from a municipal landfill in Southern Ontario, Canada - Leachate well 64-88 metaG | ecosystem: Engineered > Solid waste > Landfill > Unclassified | place...
AGACCACCTCCTGTCACAGGGGGTTCCTCGTGAGAAGTACGAGGCAGCAAAGGCCGAACTTGCGAACGCTGTCAATGAAGGGCGTCTCCCGGAATTGGTATGGAAGATAGCCAATGTTGACACACTCGTATCCGACGCACGAAAAGACGAGCGGAACAAAGTCATTGCCGAGCTACAGAAAACCGGCAATGCGCCGCGTACACTCGCATCGACTCGCGCAACGGGTTCCTCGTCAGTCCAAGAAGCCGTGTCCGATATGTCCTCGCTCTCCACTGAAGAACTTACGGCAAGAGCCAACGCCGCCACAAGCGAAGAAGAAGTTGATAGGATTATCAAAATGCTTACGGGGCACGGTTTGGCCGTATAGAAATGGGAGCATAGCACCATGTCTGATACACTCGGAACGAACACCAGCGGTTGGGACATACCCGGAGCGTCAACGAATCGCGCTCTTGTAGTCGCCATCAACAACAAGAAACTGCATTTCGAGACGCCCAAACAGTCCATCTTCTCGCAGTTCATCGGCTCGAAGGGCGAGGCTTCCCCGATTATCATGGTCAACGATTTTCAGGGAACTGAGGGCGATACCTGCAATATCCCTCTCATCGGGCGCATGACCGGCAACGGTGTCATGGGTAACAAAGACCTTGAAGGAAGCGAAGAGGCTGTCAAGGTCTACGATCAGCAGGTGTATGTCAACTACTGGCGCAACGCCTTCAAGGACGACGGCAAGGGGTCGAAAAAGCGCCAATGGATTGACCTCATGAAGGCTGCCAAGACACAGCTTGGCGGGTGGTCGGTTGACAAGCTGGACACCAACCTCATGAACACAATCCTGTTCGGCTACCCCGATCATATTGCTGGCGCTACCGCCTCCGGTGGTTTCGCCATCAATTCATCGGCGGCTATCCCGGCGCGTTACTGGTATTGCGCTGACGAGGCGAATAACGCCATCACCTATTCGGCTACTCCCGCAACGCATCGTACCAACATTGCGGCCGGAGAAGGCACCCTGAGTAATGTCGAAACCGACTATTTCGGCCCCGCTCTCATCGAGGGCATGGCCGCGAAACTGAAGGTGCTCGACATCACCCCTGCGACGGTTGCCGGATACAAGGGCATCATCTGTCTGGCGCATCCCTACCAGATCACGCAGCTTCGCCGGAACCAGAAGTGGTTTGACGCCATGAAGGACGCCATGCCCCGCGACGAGAAGGGCAATCCTCTCTTCCGTGGCACAAACGGTGCGCAGGTACTTGGTATGTTTGCCGGTGTCATCATCATGGAAACCAACTACGTACAGTCCGGCGCTCCGACCCGTATTGCCTCGGCTGGCGTCATCACCTCCGATAACACGAATGGCGAGAACGTGCGCCGTGCGGTATTCATGGGCGCAAACTGTCTTGCCTATGCCGCCGGCATCAACTCGCCCAACTTCGAGTTCAAGGACACCTTCGATTACAACTTCAAGAAGGGCATGGCAATCGAAACCTATTGGGGCGCGGCCCGTGGTGACTTCACCTCGGACGATGGCAACAGCACCATCATTGCCAACAACCTCGCCGTCGTTTCCACCTACAGCCCCGCCGTTACCATCTAAGCGGGCGGCATGAACCAGAACAGGGCGGGGGGTCAGCCTCCGGCCTCTCGCCCTTAAAAACGGGAATACGATGCGGACACTGATAGCGGCGCTCATGGCATTACTCATACTCACGGTCCCGGCTCACGGCGAACAGTTCGACAGCCGTGGGGTATGGACGCCGTTTTCGAGCGCCACGATAGCCAAGTCAATACGGGTAACATCCGGCATTATCGACGTTTCCGGCATGGAGAGCGAATTATGCGCCATGATTTACGGCGCAACGAATGATGACAGTCTGAATGTGACCTTTGAATTACGCGGCATGATGTCCCCGAATATCGGAGACACAACGGCATCACGGCAACTTCTGACAACGACAATCAGGGTGCGGCCAAGCACGGCGGGCGCACAAGCCATAAGTGACACGCTTTTCGGAACATCGAAAGTCCCGTATATCTACGCGCGAATTACGAATGCCGATGTGGACAGTACGCTTTACAACGCCACAGTACGGCTCTTCATGCAACCGCGCGAAACCGGCACCATCGCCAACCAGTAGGAGGCGCTTCATGGGTATCATGGTCGAAGCAATCGGGCAACGAACCGGCATCGGGCAGTATGTATTCGCGGAAAAGCCGGGATGGACGGGGAAGGTCTGTGAGCTTCCCGATGCGATGGCAATGCAGCTTATCGGCGGGCAGGAATCACTTTCCAAAGACCTGCGGTTATTCCGGTTTGCGGTATCGGATGGAAGTGTGACACCGCCCGTTGTCGAACCTGCACCGGAAGCCACCGCAAACACCCCTCCCGTCGTAGTTCCGAACCCGGCGGCACCCGTAGTCACACCGGCCCCCAGGGTCGCCCGTAAACCACGCGCCAAGTCCAAACGGAAGTAAGAATACATGACCGCATATAACACAGGCATGACAGGCCAGAACATGATTGACGAAGTGCTCTCCCACGGGAACGAAGAGGGCACATCGACACAGAACGCCCGTGCTCTGCGATGGTTGAACCGGGCGTCGATACACCTGTTTTCAAAGTTCGACTGGCCCGAATTGATCGTGAATGACGCCGAGTTCACGACTGACGGATCAACCAAGTATGACCTGACAACATGCCTGACTGTCGATAGCATTGCGGTGGAAAACTTCGGGCGGTTGCGTGGCGGCAGTATTCGTGTTGGTACTCTCCCATTGGACATCATGGGGAAAGACCAGTGGGACAAAAAAGACCCGGCGCGGTCACTATCGGGAACGCCAGCATACGCGGCCATGACGAACCGGAAGGACTTTCGGATACTGCCCTACGGCTCTGATGGCGACACGGTGAAGCTGGATTTCGTTGGGCTGCCGGTTCTGATAACCGCCGATACGACCGCCGATGAAATGTCATTCTACCCTGAGCGGCAAATACTCGTTATCGAATATGCGGTCATGTGGACATACCGCCACACCGGACAAGGTGATTGGACATGGCAGAACAAGCTATTTGACCAGCACCTTGACGCTGAAAAGGTACGGGCATCGGTGACAAGCTCCACCCCTGGGAGGTTCCCAAACAAGAAGTTCTGAACACGAAAGGAGTACGCACCATGAACACAGTAACCCGCATCGTGCTTTTATCCGTTCTGGCAATCGCCCTTGTCCTCGCCCCCGGAATCGTATCGGCGCAAGGATATTGGGGTGGAACCGGAACCCCTGCCGTTGTTGTGCAGGATGACACGACTTCCCTGGCAACATGGAAAACGGTTATCGACATCGGCGGGCCGGGCGTTGTCTATCAGCTTCTTTTCAATTCATCCTCGAATGCCAAAGACCCGTCGCTCAGAATCACGGTTGACGGTAAAGCTGACAGTGTGAGCGAAACAAGCTCCGAGGAATTGACCCGGTTTGTAAAGCTATCGGTTACACCGAACGGCACCGGCGCGGATGATTTGATTGCGGTTGGCGACTCGACGGCGGTTGACGGTATACGATTGAATTTGCCATTCAAGACACAATTCAAGGTCGAAGCGAAAACCGAGACTGGTGCGGCTGCGACAACGAACACCAAAATCATTTATGGACTGAATCGATGATTCGTTGCCTCACATTCGCCCTATTGTTGGCGGCTCTGGCGGTTGGCACGGCGGGGGCTGCCGACATTGGGGTGATCGATATTGCCGATTTCTCCGGCGGGTTGAACACGCGAGACGGCGCGGGCGGCATTGCCGACAACGAGCTTGCCGAAATACTCAATTGTCATCTGAACGGCAAGGCGGTTATGAAGCGCAATGGCTTCGTGTCATACGCCGATTCCGCACAGGTAGACAGCGCCGAGGCGGGCACCGGGATAGCCGAAGCGACCTTTACGGATTCAACCCGTATTGTGGTGTTTGCCGGTGAGAATGCGGCGTGGGATAGTCTCGGTTCACTGTCTGACATCACCGGGGCTATTTCTCTCACGAACGATAAGCCGGTATTGACCGCGATGGTGAACAACAACCTTGTGGCGGTGAACGGCACAAACCCTGCGGCCTATTGGGATGGAAGCGGAGTATTCGAGACGCTTTCTGGCACGAACATCCCGACGGCCCCGGACGTGTGCGCCGAATACAAGGGACGGCTCTTTCTGGCGCAAGGTCGATACCTCTACTGGTCTGAGTATTCCGGGGCATGGAAAACGTTTCATCCTGACGATTACCAGCCTTTCGAGGAAGACATTACCGGCCTCTATGTCTACGGGTATGGATCGAATGCCAAGCTGATCGTATTCACGCGGCGCGGGGTGACGGCTTGCATATTCGACGCTTCGATAGGCGAGGCCATCGGCGGGCGCGGGGTGTTCCGATTCGAGGTTATCACAATGAAGCACGGCTGCATATCGCCGTATTCGGTGCAGGAATGCCAGTCGGATGATGGAACAACGGTTCTGATGTGGGCTGACTCGGACGGCATAAAGGCGCTTTCGGGAAACTCAATCGTGAGGCTCACCGACAGGATACAACCTACTTGGGATGCGCTCGACAAGGGACTATTGGCGACGGCGCGGGGAGTGCATTACACGTCCCGCCGGTGGTATATGCTGACATGCGGTGAAGAGGGAGAGACAGAGAATAACCGGGTCATCGTGTACGACCTTCGCAACTGGACAGTAGGGGGCATATTCGATTGGGGTATCAGCACCCTTGACGTTGTACGGGTAAACGGCGCGGATAAGATTGTAGGCTCTGACTATGACGGTTACTGGCACACATACGATAGCGGTACGAGTGACGGCGGGAGCAACATCGAATCGTACTTTCTGACAAAGAGCTATGACGGTGGGAGTCCGCTGGTAGATAAAGGCTTCATGTCGGTGGTGATACACCACTCATATCAGGGTGCATACCGGATGGACTTCACGGTGTTTTTGGAGGCCAGTACGTCGTCGAATAGCGTCACGTATACGGCGCGGGCGCAGGGTGTTCCGCTCGGTCTATTCATGCTTGGAACGGACAGGCTGTATTCAAAAGGCGGCATGGTGATTGCCGGGAACGAATTACGCGGGAGAGGCAGAAACGCACAGGTGCGCGTTGCCGGGCGATACGCCAATGAGCCGTTCGAGGTCTACCGCTTGCAACTCCCCTATGAACCCGGAAGGATGGTGATAGCTCGATGAAACGGATTGCGGTTGTGCTGGTGGCGGTATGTATCGCGGTGAGCGCCTTGTATGCGGTGACTGCGCGGGCATACGTGACTGACCTAAAGACGTGGGGAGCCGAAGTTCTGACACCCACGGATTTGAACGGCAACTTTTCAAAGCTGAACGTCGGGCTGGACAACCTTCTTTTATCTGTCGGTTCGGTGGCCGCGGATTCAGCCGATGTGCGGTTTCCCGGAACATTCCCTATACCGTTCGGTTCAGCCGTGATTGATTCGTCTACCGCAAGCGATTCGGTGACGGTGTTCCTTACCACAATATCGCCTATCGGAAACAAGGGTGTGCTCTATGTGAAGAACACCACCGGACTATCGCAAACGGTATCGGTGTTCCTCGATTTCGTCATCAGGCCGGAGACAAGTAACCTTGACAGCATCCGGGTTCCGGTATGGACAGAGACAACGAACACCGAGAATTACGTTGCCGTGGCGGTATACGATGATTCCACGGAGACATACTATAAAACCGGGGCAACCGCATCGACCGCATCGGTGAAGAGCGCAACGGCGCGAACTACAGCAGTCGGATCGGTGACAACGATCAACCTTACCGGCGGGCCATCCCGATTGAAATTGACAATTTACAGCAAGGCAGACTCGCTTTTTATCGGTGAACCTACCGCCTATATCACGAAACCCTAAGTGGAGAGAACGTCCATGAAACGCATCGCCGCCATGCTCGCCGCCGGACTTGCGGCGATACTGTTTGCCACCTCCGCATTCGCCGTTACTCAGCCGACGGGTTTTGCTTTGTCCGCCGGGCTTGTCGCCCATACGCAGGTAAATGTCGAATGGGACGCGCTCGATTCACTCTCACGGGTCAATTCCGATTCCGTTAGCATCCGCAACGCCGCAGATTCGAGCTTCGTTGCGCTATTCGATACCACGGTGACATCTGGAACACTGTCCCTATTGACGCCGAATACGCAGTATATCCTGTGCGTATCGGTTGATTCAAGCGGCACCTATGTAATGAGCGACCCGGATACCATTACAACGGATACCTGGGACTTCACCATGACCTACGGCAATTACGAGAATACGCAGATTGCAACGGCATGGGCGGCACTCGCGGACACTGACGAAGTATACTTGGATTCGCTGGCGGTGCGTAACTCGGCAGACTCTTCTTTAGTGGCGCTCCTGACTGACAGTACTTCGGTGACAAAGATAGTGTCGAACCTGATACCGGGCAAGGAATACATCTGGATAATCACCGCCGGGAAGAGTGGGGTTTATAGGGCATCGACGCCGGACACGCTGACTACCAAGAATGTGGAAATATCACCCGATGGATGGACAACGGGGTATAGAAGCCTCGTGATGGACTTGGGCCGGGCGATGAATACGGCGCAATCGTGGCCCGTAGCCGGGTACAATGTGACCGATTTCTTGATACCGACGCGGAACGCATACGACAGTACGATGTACTATCTGGCCGCACCGAATACGAACATCACCGGATATATCTCTAATGGTGACTCGGCAACCTTTGAAATATGGGCCGGATACAAGGGCACCGATGAAACCTATCGATGGTTCTCAAGAGTCGATACGCTGGCGGTGCGCGGAACATCGGGAACATTCGATTTCGGGGGTATCACACTTGGCGGGCCGAACGCGCATCTGTTCTTGAAGGCCAAGAGCCTTGACGCTGATACCTTGCGGTTCCGTATTCGCATTTCACGGTCTTTGTACTGAGGGGTATGTGATGCTGAATGCTCTTTTGCTTGCCCTCATGCTGACGGCGCAACCGGCGGATGCTGATACACTCAAGTCTAATTTGGGCGGAAACGGTGGTTTGTCTGTTACGTCAGTTGCTACTTATGTGTTGGCAAGGGACGCCAATACTGCAACCGGAAGCGGCGGTGGTATATCTGTCGGGCAATCATACGCCAGCACTTATGGGGTATATCGTAGTTTTGTGGGGTTTCCAATTCCGGCCGGTGGGATGATTACAAGCGGCAAACTTATTTTTGATGGGAGCGCCGATTCATCGACAACTGATTTTGTGATAGACGTTGTTGGTGCGAGTCTTTATAAGTCAATACTCGCAACAAATGATTTTCCGTTATTCGATGGGCGGACGGCCGGTTCTGCGCACACGGGAACGATTCTAAATAACGCATGGAACTCGTCTGCCTACTCTGCTGATTGGAATAGTATTGAATTCAACTCTGCTGGGCTTGACTCGTTAAACGCGGCAATGGGTGATACCCTATGGATTGCTCTTATATCTCATGAAGATTATACCAATTCTGAACCATCATCGAGAGAATATGTTACGTTTTCAAGTGCGGCATACCAGCGCATGGTAATCACTCGCATGGGCACCCGTCACACACCCTATTCCCTTTCCCCGACGCCCCTCTATGACAAGTCACCCGTGCCACTCTACCGGGGGTATTGAGCATGTATAAACGCATTATTGCCGGTGTATCAATCGCCCTCATGCTGGCCTTCTGTGTGACCGCTTCCGCACAGTGGAATGGATCATGGAACACCGGATGGGGTACCGGATGGAGTGGCGGCGATGCCGGGTATGTCAACCCCAGGTATGTTTTGCTGGATGCCAGTCTCGATTCGTCCACGGTAACGCTTGGGCCGGAGCTTATCACGAACGGGAACTTCTCGGCGTGGAGTGGCGATAATCCTACTGGCTTCACACTCGCGTTCACAGAGGATGATACCAATTATGTGACACAGGTTGGTAGCGCGGCAAGGTTCGTTTCGACAGGCATTATAGGATTTTATCAGTCTCAAACAGCAAGAACAAAACGAAGTATTCTTGTTGGCATTAGAGTAGACTCTCTCGCGACCGGAAGTTTTTATGTGTCACCAAACGGAGGCTCTGACGCAGCATTAACCGTAACAACAATAGGACAGAAGTACGGTGTATGGTACGGGATTCCAACAACGTCAGCGTGGGTAGTTGCCCAGGGTTCTCTGAATGCCGTATTTACAAATCTGTCACTTCGGGACTATTGGTTTGCCGACGCCTCCTCAGCTGCCCGTCACCTATCCCCTGCTAACTTAATGACATGGAATACACTGACGAGTGGCTTGAAAGTCCTCAACTTTAATGGCACAACTGACCTGATAGACACAGGGTCAGACTATTATAGCACCGGAGCAATTACTCTCGTGCGGTGGATTCGACCGGAAACCGCCGGGGAAGGTTCCGCTGGCCGAATTGTGTCAAACGGCAAGCTCATCGTTGCGCTCGATAACACGGGTGGTCGTATATCCGTTACATCTGATGGTGGAACAACGACCGTGTATTCAGCTACCGGAGCATGGACGGCGAACACATGGAGTCACCTTGTCGTCTGCATCGGAGCCGACGGCAAAGCTACGGTCTGCATAAACGGTGCGCTATCAGGAACCGCACAGCAGGCATCAGGTACAAGGGCTGCTGGAACCGGCAACGTATTCTTTGGCAACGCCGCCGATGCAAGCAAGACGTTCGATGGCGATATCTATGGGGCAATAGATATAAAGGGAACACCCAATGACATTATCGGATTCGCATACGCTCGTTATATGGCAACGAAAGACCTGTATCAATAAATAATCTCACAAGGAGCCGGGACATGGACATAAGCAAGCTACTTGAATCGATACTCCCGTACCTTGTCGGTGGCGGTGTTGGGCTGGCAATCGACAACAACAACGCGGGATATTATGTCGATCCGAAAGCTCCCGGACAACGCGCCGCCGGGATGACGCAGAACGCGAACGACCTTTTACAGAACATCCTTGCCGGGCGCAACACAAACCCGAACCTAGCGGCATCGCAAAGCCGGGTTTCCTCCATGCCTCAGATGAACTACTCCGGGCGGGTGCCATCGGCAATCAATACTCAACTCGAGGACGCGGCCTCCGGGAACTTCGGAACAGCATCACAGAAAAACGCGCCACTCATGGCCATGCTGACACAATCGCTGAAGAACCGCAACACCCCTCGCGCCCCCATAGTGAGGTAACACATGGCGCTCATTTACGACCCGACAACCGGCGAATACTACGAGACTGCCTCAAATGGCGCTCGCATGAAATATCAGAAGGCCGACCGTACATTCAGCGGGCCGACAACGCCGGATGAAATGAAAGCCTATGGCGCGGCAACAACGGCGCAGGTGACTCCGGCGAACCCGGCAACCGCTACGACTGTTCCTGTGGCGAAACTATCGCCCGATAAGCCTGACCCTGTAGTACCGATGGGGCCGGAGCAGTATGACCCGAAAGGCTGGAATGCCGGGAACTACAGCGCGGACGGAACCTACAAAGCCCCGGCGACTGTACCGGCTGGCCCGGAAACCTACGACCCCAAGGGGTGGGCTGCCGGACTGTATAGCTCCGATGGAACCTACAAGGCTCCCGCTACCCCCGGAGAAATTACACAGTGGGTTGAGCCATCCCCGCCGGGTTTATATAATCAAGATGGGACACTCAAAAACCCGACTCCGGCGGCAACGACACCGACAACGCAGCAGCAGTCCACCGACGCCCTGTTAAACAGCATCCTTGCCATGTTACAAGGAAACGTGAATGCCGAACCATACCAGAACCCGGAGAGCTACACGCCGTCCACATCGACCGGTCAGGTGTCACAAGCCTTGACGGATGCGGTGCTGGCAAGCCTGAGCAAGCCCGCCGGGTATACCGACCCTGAGCAACAGGCCATTTACGACCGTGCCATGAATACGTTTAACGCCAATCAGGATACCGACCTGCGTACCCTGCAAAATCTGTACGAAACCCTCGGCATCCGGTCACAGGCTGGCGATCTCGGCGGCGAGGCTGGTAGCTCACTGCAAGACTACATGGGGAAACGGTCAATCGCGCAAGCTGACCTGTTGGGGAACATCGCACAGCAGATAGGCGACACCCGTATGCAAGACCAGCAGAACACCATCGCCAATGCGAAGGGTGTCATGGATAGTCTGTACGGGCAGGACAGGGGCAATTTTGCGGACGCACTCTCTCTGTCTGAGTTTAACCAGAACGTAGACAATGACCAGTTCAACCGGACATTTGCGGTAGCGCAATTCATCAACGACGCCAATCAACAGGACGTAGCAAACGCGATGGCTGACCGGGAATACTGGCAGAGTGCAACCGGCATAAGTGCGGAATCGGCGCTCGGCTTCCTGCAATCCATGAATCAATCCGATTTGTCCGCGCTGGCCGCTGGTGTCGGTATGGAAGAATCGGCATTGCTCCCGATACTGGTAGGGCTGGCAATGGGGGCGATTGGTGGGGATGGAGAGGGCACGACAACCGGCGATCTACTTGAGGTTGCCGGAGAAGGTGGAAAATGGGCGTGGGATGCGGCAAAGAAAACATGGGGTTGGGTAGCCGATAAGGTTGGCGGTAGCGAAGAAGAACCCCCCGTGTCTCCCGAAGACGCCGGATGGCTTGCTCCGTTTTTGACAAAACTCGGAACCGTTGCCGTCCCGTTGGCTGCGGCTCTCGGAACTGCATACATGCTCTATAAGAACCAACAGACAGAGTCGGTGTCGAAGGGTGGAAGAATACGCGACTGGACAAATAAATCGGGAGAGTATAATCCGATCACCGCGTATGCCGTTTGGGATTGGGCCGAGAACGGAGCACAGTGGAACTCGGCTGCGGCCATATTGGAGCCGAACCCCGAAATCTTCACCTTGACAAACAACGCGGTAAAGTCAGCTATTGCCCAAAGTGCAGAAGGTATGCCAGTCGAACAGGCTGCGGCACTCGCCCGCGACCAAGCGTATAGCTCAATCTTTGACTACCTGAGTGGCGTCAAGGTCAAGAAGGTATATGCCAACGGTCAGACCGACACGGTTGTACTCCCGGCAAGCGACCGCATTGCAATAGCCGACGGCATCGCCAAGAAGATAGAAAGCTCATATCTTGGCGCATCGAATGGATCGATTGATTATGCCAACTGGGGAAAGGCAAAGTAATGAAAATAAATACTTCGGGCGCGGGCAACCTACTCACGAATGCCATGTTCTACATTCTTGAGCAGAAGAACCGGGAGAAAGAGGCGGCGCGAAAGTCGCAGGAAGAGGCCGCACGTCAGCAATCCGAACGGCAATGGCAGGAAAATAACATGCTTCGGGAAAATGCGCTTGCCGACCAGCGCCGCACTCAGGTTTCCGGGAGCCGAGCAACACAGCTACAGGGCATGGGCATACAGATACCGCAGGGTGTTGACCTGTCAGATGACGCGGTATACAGGTCATTCATCGACCAGAACGACAGCTACCGCAAGACACTGACGAACGAAAACGCGGCGATGGTAGATACCGCAATGGGCGATCAGGCGACAAGCCAGCTTCGTAGTTCCCGTCGCGCCGCTGCAAAGCAGGTGTGGGGTGTTGACATCGACCCCGGCGTGAACCTTGAAGATAACCAAGTGTGGGATAGCTACGATAAATACTATTCGGAAAAATTGAGAACCGCCGGGGCGGGAAACGGCAAAGATACCACCGTGCCGAGTCCTCAGACACAGAGCCTTGCGGAGAACATCAAGCGCCGGTTACGCGCCGAGTTTGCAAAGGGGAATCTTGAGGGCTATACCCAGACTGACAATTACATAGGCGCACTATCTACCATTGCCGAATTGTCGCCCGACTTGGCAACTGATATTCAGAACGAATACTTCACACTGGCCGGACAGGAACCTCCCGCGCCTCCGACGCCGGTAAAAAAAGGACTATTCTCAGGACAGCCCAAAATGCCCGTGCGCTCATACCCTCCCGCCGGTGGCGGCACAACCATAGGAACACGGTAAATAATGCCCTTCTATTCGCCATCACAGTTACGTAGCCGGAGAACAGCCGGAACACCCGCCGAACGCCTTGCCCGTCAGGACGCCGAGAATCAACGCGCCCTAGACCGGTTACGCAAGGAAGGCTATCTCGATGACTTCGAGGACTACCGGAAACCGGGCGCATGGGACACCGTGAAGCGTGTCGGTTCCAATGCTCTTGACGTGCTGCAGCGCGGCGAATTTGCTACCGCCGGTGCTGCCGATGTATTGGCATCCGGGGGAACAGGCGGGGAGGCTATCGGCTCCGCTGCCCGTGAATTGCTATCCGGTGTCGGTGACATCCAGGGTGAGAAGAAAACGATCGGTGACGTTGTTCGGAAATACAATCCGGGCTATGACCAGTTTTCCGAGGAACACCCGTTTCTCACGATGGCCCCGGACTTGGCGATGTCCATTGCTGGCGATCCGACAACCTACATCGGCGGGTTCATTCTCCGGGGAACAGGCAGACTTGTCAAGGGCGGCGCGAAACTGGCCGGTGAGACGCGGGCTGGCAAGGGTATCGCAAAGGCATTTGAGCCGACAATGGATGTTATCGGCAAGACCTTCGACCCGGCATACGGTTTCAAAAAGGCCGGTGTCCCGGAAGCCTACGATGCGATGATGAGAGAGAAACAGTTTACAGAATATCTGTCCGGTAAATATGCCCGCGAATTGAAGCCGGTCACCTCATGGCTACGCAGTAATAAGCGGACGACGGAACAGATAGACGAGTTCACGCGGGTAGCGAAGGGCGAGCTTCCTATTGAGCAGGCAAGCGATGAAATAAGGAACCTTGCGGCGATACACAAAAAGGTTTTCAGGGACATGGGACGGCGGGAAGCGCGTGTCATGGGAAAAGGCAAGCCGCTACTGAGTGGTGTTGCCGAGGGGAAAACCGATTTCACGCCCGGCTTCACCATGAAGGAAGACTATCTCCCGAACAAACCGAAGTCATACCTTGACCTTGCGGAAAAGGTTGGTGGTTCCCCAAGTTCGGGACACGGACGCCCGCTGAACCTGACAAAAAAGAGCTTCGAGAAAGAACAGATACTTGACACTACCGATAAGCTACAAACCTTTTGGCGCGGCGAAGGACTCCCGGAAGACAAATGGGGGGAAGCTCTCGCCCGGTCAATCGACTCCCGCATAGCCGAAGGGTCAAGCAAGATACGCGCCATACGGACGCATTACCGGTGGACACAGGAAATGCCGGAGGTGTTTCGTAAGCTCCCGGCCGGCACAAACACACCTTGGGCGAAAGAATTGCTCCCCGGTGAATCTCTCTGGCTACCCCGTGGAAACCTGCTCATGTTCCCGCAGGAAGTCATTGCCAAGAATAAGGTCATTCGGGAGGCGATAGAAAACGGGACGGACATTCCTTCGGCTGCCCTTGAAGACTTACAACGGACAATGGTGGGGGTCACGACGCGGGTTCCGGTGTATGCCGCGCCGACTGAGGTTGTCGAATCCATAAACCGCATGAATGCTTCAATGGGAAATACCTACGACCTATTGAAGTTCACGGATAAATATACGAATCTATGGAAGAACACGGCTATTCTGTCGCCGGGGTTCCACCTCCGCAATATGTTCTCATCCGGGGCGCAAAATTACTTCGCTGCTGGCCCTGCCATTCTCCCCCGATATGTAACCGCCATGCAGGCTTTGAATCCCCTTGTCGATGACAACGCAAAGATACTCGGCAAGACGGCGAAAACATGGCGCAAATGGGCCGAAATGCACGGGGTAACTTCCGGGTCACTCGTAGGCCAAAGTACGCAGAAAACCGGCATTCCGGTCATTGGCGCGGTATTCGAGGCGAACCGCACTGTCGGTGCAACCGTGGAGCGCGTGAACCGGCTGGCGTTATTCATGCACGAGGTAGATAAAGGGAAGTCCCTGGGCGATGCTGCGGCGACCGTCAAGAAATGGCATTTCGATTATGACGAATTGACCAACATCGAGCGCACGTTATTTCGCCGGGTCATGCCATTCTACACATGGCAGCGTAAAAACATACCCCTCATGCTGGAAACCGTGTTTACGCAACCGGGAAAGTTCCGCAATATTGCCAAGCTGAAACGCGCCGTCGCCGGTGACACCATGAGTGAGTACGATCCTGAGTGGTGGAAGAATGAGGATGTATGGACTATCCGGGGGACAAAGCTGGCGTACAATGCCGGGCTGCCGTATGCCGACCTCAACGCACTATCGGGCAATGACACCATCGGAAGCATGGGTCCGTTGAAAACCGCTGGCGATCTACTCCGCAATCAGGACTCCCTGACCGGTGCTGAAATTCAGAAGTTCCCCGGTGAGCGCGTTCCTCTGATAACCGCCGGGCCGCTTACGAATATCACGGTTTCCCCGCGTGTCAAGTATGCCATCGAGGGCGCATTACCGGTATTGAAGCGGTACGGAACCGACCTTTCGCGGGAAATATCGGCGGTCATAAACGGGACAGACGAGGAAAGCGAAAACGCCTTGAAGATACTCCGCAAGTTCTCCGGCACCGGACTCATGGCAAGGACGCAAACACGGCAGGAACGCGAGAGAATATACCGGCTGATGAATGAACTCGACAATTTTAGACAATACCGCAATCAAGAAGGGATGACAAATGGACGCTGAGGAGCTTCTTGACGAACGAAAAGAAGAGTGGACGGTTGCGGAAAAAAGGTATCACTGGGCAATTACTACCCTTGTAGGACTGCTCTGTTTCGCGCTCGGTTTCGTTGTCTCGGCAGAACGTATGCGGGACAGGGTTACGGAACACACGGTTCAGATACGGCAAATGGAATCGAGCCTTTTGTCAATCAACGCCAAGCTCGATCTGATACTCAATGAAGGCAGGTAGGCATGAATACCTTTTCCCGCACATCCGAGGCGCGATTAACAACGTGCCATCCTGATATTCAGACCATCATGCGTACGGTTATTCAGGATTACGACTTCTCGGTGATATGCGGGCATCGCAACGAGACAGAACAGCTAAAGGCATACGAAGAGGGAAAGAGCAAAAAGGTATGGCCGAACAGTCGCCACAACACAACACCTTCGCTTGCGATTGACATAGCACCATACCCGATAGATTGGAACGACATAGGTAGATTCCAGCACCTTGCCGGGCGCGTTCTTGAAACAGCCGCCCTCATGGGAATTACCCTGGTATGGGGCGGGAACTGGAAGACCTTTCGTGATTATCCGCACTTCGAATTACGAGGTGGGAAATACGACACACCCCCACAAGGAGGAGCAGCATGAAACGCTTTATTCTCGTTACGCTCGTTTTGTTACTCACCGCCACCATCGCCGTCGCGGGGCCGCTTGATGCGGTCAAGGAGTGGGTTGTCGGTGCCGGTGCCGGGGCCATTGCGCTCGGACTCACCGCGCTCATTACCCTGTTCGGCCTCGCGACACGGGCGAAGTGGGTGTCCGCGATATTCTTCGCGCTCGATTTCCTATTTGTCGCTATCGGGGCTGTGTTCGGCGCACTCGGACTGATGCTGCAGGACGGCAAGATCGAGGCGATGGAATTGGCGAACGCATGGGATAAGGTGAGCAACATCCCTGACCGCGTAAAGGCGTTTATCGCCGTACTGCGCGCAGGGAAGGCGGTCGATGGCGATGGCGTCTGAGTCGGTCACCACGGATAAGCGACACTGGTGGGAATCGTTGCGCGTTCAGGGTTTTGCGATGACGGCTCTCGGTGTTGCGATGCTATTTAACCCGCTGACAAACCCGCATGCCGGATGGGTCATCAGCACAGGGGCAACATGGATGGGTGCCGGTGTAGTGTCAAAGGCCACGCGGGACAAGAGCGTGAAGAACATTCTGAAATTATAGGCTCCCCGCAAATAGCCCCGGTCACAGCCCCTACTATTCCCCCACACACACCCCTCAAAAAGGCCGTCACGACTCCCGTCATGACGGCCACTATTTTGTAACTGCATTCAAGAAGTAGTATATTGATAAATAAACGCATAACTTGTGGTTACACTGTTACACCTGACATATCGCTATATCTATGTACAACATGCCATACGGAAGATATTGTATCACAATACTACGTTATATTGTACAACTATGCCACATATACTTACGCTAAAATGTAACCGTTTGCAGTTACATTGTGTGATAAAAAATATATGCTGCACATCAGGCGTCTATAATGATGGATGACCTCCTGACTCCATGTTTGTATATCTCGGTTGTCGTAATTGACGCATGATCCAAGCCCTCGCTGACCGACGCAATATCCTCTCCCTGCTCAAGCGCGATTGTCGCCCAGGAATGGCGCAACGAATGAAGGTGAAGGTTCCCGTAACCGGCCCTCCTGAATACTTCCTTGACATGCCACGAAACCATCGGTGGTCTTATGAGCGCGAACGGCTTTTCGTTGTCGGTATGCTCAAGGAACCATATTACATCATTGCGTATGTCATCCTGTATGTTTTGCGCCTTTTTCCGTACCCACCTGCGCTTGGTATTCACGAAGTACATCACGCCTTTTATAATATCGATGTCGCTGCGCTCGATATTCAATATCTCATTGCGGCGACGGCCAGTATAAAAGTAGATGCGGATAAGCCGTTTAATGACCTCGTTTTTAACATTCTTGTTCATGTAATCGAACAGTTTGTTTTTGTCTGCTATAGTGAGATGCTTCTCGAAACCGCTATCATAGACGGGTATTCTTTCGAGGCCAGCAAACGGGTTCTTGGTGATATACTCAGCCCGTAATGCCCGCGAGAAAGAGGCTTTAATAATTGAGCAATACAGGTTGATTGATCCGGGAGCGAGACCCGCCTTATGGAGGTGCATCTGAAACCCATCCGAAAACGAATTGGGGAGAGTATCTATTATCAGGGTTTCGCCGCAGTACGCCACAAGATACCTGTATGACCGCTCATAGGCCGCTATGGTACTATCTGACGCCCGCTCAAGGCTCAGTTTCGACATGGAGTAATCACGAAGCCACGCGATGTTTTTCCCAGTCTTTGAAAGTGCATCAATCGCTGACTCGGTATGACGAATAGCAGCTGCCAGCGCATCCTCCTCCGATACAACGGACACCTCAAGCCGCAAGCTCTTTTGGAGACGCTTCGATACTTTCTTGCCATCGACAACCACCAGCGCATACCATGACATCCACCAGTAGGGCGAATTATCACGGCGATACACCGTTGGTATTCTGCTTTCACGCTTCACGATACACCTCCAATGTTGATAACTATGTTGACAATGTGTTGATAACTATTGACCAGTCGGTCAAAATAGGGGTCGCTATCAAAGACTATAATAATACTACTATGGAATAAGAGAGTATTAAAGCTTTTAAGATACTGCTTCTGTCCTATAGTCTTTTGGCTTTCTTAGAAGATACCACCATGCTATATCAAGACCCCTTGTGACATAAAGTTAGTCTCACCTAACACTGAACTATCAAAAATGTGTCTCCGTTACTCTGCATCCGCAATCCTCATTATCGGTAGTGGTGAATAGAAACATCACCCTCGCGCTGTCAATTCTCCATCCGACAGCTTCCTCCCCATACTTGTCGCGGTAGAGTGTCACGGCATCGGGGGCACCGTAAACTTTCTTTACGGCGATCTGCTGTGTCATACACGGCTTTGAATATGCCGAAAATGGGTTATTGTCACTGCATCCGGCGATGAGCGCGGATGATACGAGAAGCGCGGTGATAATCAGTCTCTTCATACCAGTGTCCTCCCGATCCACACAACGCGGCCATAGACCTGTGTGGTGTCACGGTTGAGGGTGTAATTTTCGTATGCCGGGTTGTCGGATTTACAGACAATCTCCCCGGTCACGCGCAATTCGATACGCTTCACAATCAGACTGCTATTGTTCTGAAACACATAAATCCCGTCCTGGTGAAGGTTGTTACGCGCCTTATCCACAAGAAGGGCGTCGTTATCGGAGATGCACGGTGACATTGAATCCCCAGCGGCACGAATCACGATGATGTTGTCCGGTGTCGTTTTCAGAACAGAATATATCCACAATGTCGGGAAAGCAAGGAGCTTTTCTGTTCGTTCTTGATCGAGAGATACGCCGGGTTCATAAAATCGGATAAGCGAGTATTCATCATCAGAACATAGTTCCTTTGCTTTCGGCGGCCCCGCCAAAAAATCATCCGGTGTAATTCCAAGTGCCTCAGCATACCTCTTTACCGTACTCTTCCTCAAATGATAGTCATTGCCGACGTGCTGCTGTACGCTCGACCGCGAAACGCCCATCTTCTGGGCAAGCTGCAACTGTGTAAAACCTCGGTATTTCAGCCACGAACCTACAAGAGACATGATATTATGCCCCCTTTCTTGACACTTAATATATATCACTACTCCATGTGTGTCAAGGGATATTTTGCCAATGGCATAAATATGACATATAAAATATAGCAATATGATAAAAAAGACTTGCACTGGTGATGCAGTGGTGCCATATTATTTCAAACACCACTCACACAAAGGGGGCACCGTGAAGCTATTAAAGAAGGGGCCAAAGTTCGGCCCCGCGCTGACCGAAGAACAGCGGATTGCTCTGGTTCGGTATATCAACAGCAACAACGTAACGGTATTGATGGTGTCGCGCAAAATAGGCGTCACGTACAATCAGCTTTACCTTCCGATGGCCGGGAGAAATAATTGCTCCCGCAAAACCCACAAAAAGATACTCCGGTTTATCGAACGCCATTGCAGCAAGGAGGTGGTGTAATGGAACTCCTTACTGTCCACGACGCCGCCGAGCTTCTATCTGTCTCCGATGAGACGGTGCGCCGGTA
>Ga0172381_10002797_pt1 | contig 18880 bp, 37 predicted proteins | sample Leawel6488metaG_FD_119754 | JGI IMG/M metagenome (GOLD analysis project Ga0172381, IMG submission 119754) | Leachate microbial communities from a municipal landfill in Southern Ontario, Canada - Leachate well 64-88 metaG | ecosystem: Engineered > Solid waste > Landfill > Unclassified | place...
CCAGCCCATTTATGGTATTCTAAAGCTTCGAGAAGCGTGAAACTGAAATCATGCTTTACTTGGCCGTTTATTGATTGAATTACAAAATGCATCATTCTCTCCCATCAAGTGCATTATGAACAACCAGTGGACCATCAGCATACGGCAATCCATCTTCATCCATCCATTCAACTCGTGGATCACACCAACAATCATAGTCTTCTTGATGCTCTCGCAAATCGTTAATTGGTAGTACATTTATCATCGTGGCAGCTTCACTACTGGAAGTCCCTCAAGAATTAGGTAATTAGGTACATCATATTTATCCACAACCAGAATCACATCTAATGCGTACTTGCAGATTTCAGCCATGCCCGTATAGTTTAGCTTATCTGCCGTATCGGATGATTTATGATAATTTCTATGAAGTCCAGTGTGTAAGAAAATAGCTGGAATCTTCTTCTCAAGAAACGATGCATTATCACTACCGGGATCATTACGCAGTGTTACCTGATTCGCAAATGGATATTTTTGAAATAAAGGTGCCAAAAGACTTTCTACTGGTACTGGAGTCGTAGGGGCAGATTTTAAGTACCCAATCATATCAATATTAAGCATAAATAAATGCTTTTCAATCGGCCACTTCGGATTGTCACAATAAAATTGCGAACCAATCAACTGTTGTTCCTCACCGGCGTATAACTGAAAAGAAATAGTATGCCTTGTTGGAATATTCTTCAGCATCTTTGCCAGTAACAGAACACTTGCGGTTCCCGAAGCATTATCATCCGCCCCAGGTGTCCCACGAACAGCATCATAATGAGCACCGATCACAATTACAGTATCCAAAGCTGCAACTTTAGTGGCAAGAATATTACTCGCAGTCCAACGACCATAAGTAAACTCTTGTGCTTCAACTGGATATCCTAATTCGTGTAGGCGAGTTGTTAGGTATGTTGCCGCTTCATCACAGCCCTTGGTGCCAGAAACTCTTGATAAACTTGTGAGTTTATCAATTGTTTCTTTAAGCTCAGGAACTTGACCAAAAACCGACGACGACAGTAAGCATAAAATAATTAATAACTTTTTCATGGTTTTCTCGTTTCGTTTCTATATACAGCTTGTTTAGCTTCCGCGATGGCTTGGTCAGTTATTAGATTTTTTACTCTAACATCATTGATATCTAACCCGTACATTCTTGCAAATTTTGGTAATTCTTTCAAGCAATCACGTACTGTTTTATACTCACAAAATATTTGACTAGCTTCCCAAGTCTCACGTTTAATTTCCAGTAGTAATCTTGGCGTCCTAAATTTACTCACCATACTCCTCCATTTTTGTCACAACTTTAAACCCATTTTTTACTAAAGTAAGAGCCATTTCAATTGTTATTGCTTTTGCTCTATGTTCACGTCCAGTTCGAGCTTGTAATGCGTTGATAATCTCTAATCGTTTTCTAAACTCCCCTCGTAAAAGAATTGCGGTTGATATCCAAACTACTCCGGTATGTTTTTCTAAGTGATAATACATAAGTGGGTTGAGGTGGATTTGCACCACCAAGTTCCTTATGGAAGACAGATTTACAGTCTGTTGGGCCTACTAATGCCCAACCAACCCAGGGCTCATACGTTGTCATTCCGGCCGCTGACGCCCATCCGACCGTCATCAAAAAACATTGAGATAAGTTAGAACTAAGCCTACAATAAGCCCGATTGCCGACCCTATTAGCACCCTAGCGAGCAAAGCAAAATCAGAATTATCGAAGCCAAAACCAACCGTGGTATGAACTTCATCAGCCACTTGCACAAGTGGCTTAATAAGTCCAAGTGCTTCCTTCCACTCATCTGGTATTTCCGTTACCTCTTCTAAATCCGAGACTCGAAAAACTTGGTCGGTAATCTTGCCCGTGGCGTCGGGACCACGGCCGCAAACCAAGACGCTAGGTGACACTCGTGAACCACAAGCATAAATTGCCTTATTAGGGTATGTGACTGCGTATCCATTTTTAGTATGATAGTATTTCATCAAACATCCGCGAAACTTTAACTGGACCACGTAATATAATAGCTTGCAATACTCTATCCATAATATAGCATTTTAAAGAAGTTGTAAAATGCTTATTATTTGGGCCTCCCACAAAATTAATAAGCATAGGTGATGTGTCAATTTTATGCTCCCCCATTTTATAAAACTGAACTAATTTTCTTAGGGTACATTTACCTTGCTTACCAATGATGATAAATTCATCATCCGTCATTTCTAGCGAATTTAATAGTATATAGGCGTCCACTAGTATCATATCGACCAGTAGATTCTCGATAGCCCACAAGTGTCCTTTCATATTAGAATTCTAGCACATATTTCCTGGTTTGTCAAGTCCCAAGGCAATTTTCCGTTTAAATGATCCATTTCATGCTGGATTACAAATGCCTGGGTACCAAAAAACATCCCCTCAGAAGTATCAATACAAGCGAATCGCTTACGTTTATATATTTTTCCAGGAAGGCTAAGACAACCCTCATCTATCTCCATTTCTTCTGAGTAGTCATAAATAACAATATTCTGAAAAACTTGTCCCCACAATGTCACAAATAAATGAGTATCTAAACCAACTTGATTCGCGGCTAAGGCTACACCACCTGATTGGCCTAGCACTATAAACATTTGATTAATTGTCTTTTGAGAGACTACTGAACGTTTACACTTAATTAATAGGGCTGGATGTGGATGAATTAAGATTTGCATATTATAACTATACCACAGATTCTGTCTTTGTCAAGCGAACCCCAGGTAATACTTTATCAGGATCAATTCCATTAGGATCAGCAATGAATATTCTTCTCAAAAATTGGCTAGATTTTCCGTTGTTGGGAGTTTCTGGAAACAGTGTTGTGTATCCAACACACTCTCGTGGTTTTCTCGTTCGGCTACGAGAGACAACAATCTTTTCAGTGACTTTTGTATCTTGAGATAGCCACACGATAGTGTCCTCATATTGGTAGGCATTTGTTTGAACTAATCTAAATCCTTCTCTCATACTCAATCTCCCGGTGGGCTAACATTATAGCGACTGTGTACTATACCTAATTCACTTGATCCACGCTGATGCTGTGGAACCCAGAAGCGCCCATAGACTCCACGGCCAAACATTCCAGGTCCATCTTCCTTGTAATGCATAAAATGTCCACGACAAATATGCAGGCGCTGCTGGATATCGGTTGAAGTTGGGTTTGGATTACGTCTGATTGTTGTTGGCTGAATATTTATCGTGTGATAAGAAACTTGCGGCACTTTGGTTCTACGATACCATTTTGCTGGTTGTGCATACTCTGGGGTATCGTCTTGGATGACAACATTCTTACAGTTCATAAAAGCTAAGGTATGCGTTAAAATAATACTGGTAGCCAAATTAGATTCTGTGTGTGGTGTATCTTGCTCTCTAACTGCAAGTATACTACCCTCTTGATTCAATTCGATAAGCAGAAGATTAGTATCAACTTTCAATTTATCAAAGCTAGTGTAATAGACAACAACCCCTAAAATTACACGCTCTGTCTCTGGTAAATAATCAATAGGTGTTGTAACAACATTTAAAATCTGTCTCCTTGAGAATTCGCGGCATAATATACCAACTTGTTTTATTAACTCTTCACTATCTTGTGGTACCCATACTCCAGGTGCAGTATCCCATTCAATAAAGGCAGCTTTAAATGGTAAGCGGCCACAACCTTGTAGAAGCGAGTGTGATTTTCCTGTTTGATTTTCTTCTTGCAATGTGGGCCAGAGAAAATTATACACATTATCAGCTGCAACTATTTTACAATCATTTAATACTAATGTTGGTAGAATTAACTCTGTCATAAAACGAGACTTAATTCTGGGGGCTCGCTCTAAAATTCTATCAGCTAATCTCAACATATCAATCTCCAACTATAATCGTTGCGTACCATATATTGTCTTTTCCCATCTTCATGTCTCCACCCATGTATTTATGCTTCTTCGACGCAACACTCCAATGTCCTGAAGATTTGCGCCAGCAGTTATACATTTCTGTTCCAAGTTCCAACATACTAGCTTCTGCTTGTTCGGGCCAAGATTCGGCAGCGATTTCAGAATAAGTATATTGCCCCAGTGTTTTAAACAATTCCTTAACTCTTTTATCCCACAATTGATGCCCCTGTTGTCGATGATCGGCCTGATACTGAGAGTGACGTGTAGCCATTTCCATAAGCACTGCACTCTGCTCTGACTCACAGACATGCGCACCTTCAAATATCTTACCTGCTTCAAATAACCCTGTCTGGCTGGGTGTGAGCAGACTAGGTATGATATTGTAATCAGGCACCTTGTCCATCCATAGATGGCCACATTGTGAACAGCTGTAACCTGTTCGCAAACAGAATACAGAATTAACAAAACCACAACTTGGGCAAGTTACATTTTTCATTTCATTGCCTTTGAGGTTGCTTTGTAAACATCAGTCATTCCTTGATTACCAATAGCCATACCACACAGAAAACTCCCTCTTGTAATTCCCCAAAGAATCCCTAATACCATAAATGGAATCACATAACAAATAACCAAGCTCTTTAAAATAATATTCACGAGCAACCTCCTGAAGAACCACATGCATAGCACAAATAGCAACTGCCAACACGTACACAGAGTTGGCCACAATTATCACAGATTGGTGCATCTAGTGTGCCAACTGAGGGACTATTTACATCTACTGGGATATTGGTTGTAAAATGATTTGCCAACCACCTAAATATATAGTCCACAATTGATTTAGCAATTTTTATATCTTTGTTTTTCGTAAAGCCCATTGGCTCAAAACGTACATGAGTAAACTTATCAATAAATTCACTCAGAGGCACCCCATACTGAAGGCCGATTGAAGTTGCGAGCCCAAAGCAATCAAATATACCTCCTAACGTGCTACCTTCTTTGGCAACAGATATAAATATCTCGCCCGGCTGGCCATTTGGATATAAACCTACTGTGAAATAACCTTTATGACCGTCAATGGTAAACTTATGGGTGATACTTTCCCGTGTATCAGGTAGACGATTACGGATACTGGTTGGTAGTAATTCTTTTTTGATATTTAGTGGTTGATATCCTTTGCTTCCATCACGATAAATTGCCATTGATTTTAAGCCCAGCTTCCAACCCATCATATAAGCATCTTGAATATCTTCAATAGTTGAATCAGTCGGCATATTGATTGTTTTTGAGATCCCGCCGCTTAAAAACGGCTGCGCTGCTGCCATCATTTTTAAATGAGCTTGCCAAGGAATCTGGTTATCACCTAGCGAAGTTGCAAAAACTTTTAAATGATAGTCTGGCATTGTTGGACACCCAACAAGTGTCTCATTTTCTTGTAGATAATGCAAGACTTCATTAACAGCTATATCTTCGTAGCCTAAAGCTCGTAAGCCAGCTTCGACAGACTTGTTGACCATCTTAATAATACCACCGCCAACAAGCGTCTTAGTTTTAACCAGCGCAAGTTCGGGTTCTATGCCAGTTGTATCACAATCCATTAGGAAACTAATAGTCCCAGTTGGAGCGCAAAGAGTAACTTGCGAGTTGCGAAAGCAGTTACAAGCTAGAACTTTATCCCACAGGGCTGAAATACCTACAGTTTGTGGGTTACATTTTGCGTGCTTTTGTAAAACTTCTAACATAGAAGATCTATCAAACTTTTCAAATGGCCCCAAACTCTTAGCTAATTCAGCACTTGTTAAATATGCCCCAGCTGTAAGTGTTGCAATAATATTGCTGCAAAGATTTCTTGCTTCATCTGAATCGTAAGCCAAACCCATTGACATGAGTAAAGCCCCAAGATTTGTAAAACCCAGACCTAGCTGTCGGCAATTATGGGCATTTCGTGCTATCTCTTCAAGGGGATAACTTGCACGGTCTATCAGGATATCTTGTGTAATGATTAAGATTCTCACAACTTTTTGAAATGCGTCATAATCAAATTGACCATTCTTAAGAAACTTCAATAAATTGATGGATGCCAGATTACAAGCCGAACCATTTGGAGCTAAGAACTCACCGCAAGGATTACTCGAATTGATTCGACCAACATGTGGAATAGTATTATGGTTGTTAATTGTAGTTGAATATTGGACGCCTGGATCACCACAAAGCCACGTACTCTCAGCGGTCTTTCTCCATAAATCTCTCGCCTTAAATACGGGTCCATCTTGTCCAGTAGTTATCCACTTAGTTACCCAGTCTTTATTATTCTCAACTGCGTACATAAATTTATCAGAAATTTGAATACTGATATTCATATTCTGGTACATAACTGATTTGGCCGCTCTCTCCGGTGTTACTCCGCTTGCAATTAACATCCTTGCGTGCGATTCTTCTTCAGCTTTGCAACTAATAAACTTATCAATATCTGGATGGTCAATATCCAGGCAATGTAATAAAGCTGCGCGACGTGTTCTTCCAGCACTTGTTACTACTTCAGCAACCTGATCGTAGATACGCATAAAACTCAGCGGACCTGATGAATGTCCACCACCACTAATACCTTCACACGTTGCACGTAATGGAGATAAGTTTGTACCTGTTCCAGAGCCAAATTTAAATAGCATAGCATCAGTCTGAGCAAGGGCCATAATGCTATCCATATTGTCCTCGACACCTTGAATAAAACACGCACTCGCTTGTGGGTATTCAAATGGATTTGGGCAGGGTTCAACATGCTTGGTATTTTTATTCCAGTGCCAATTACAAGGTTCACCTACCACATTATATTTTTGATAGAGTCCAACATTAAACCACACAGGTGAATTAAATGCACAATATTGATGGAGAAGTAGCCATGTTAAATCGTCGCAAAAATCTCGGCCATCTTTAAAATAACCATCAGCTTGTCCCCAGTCAGCAACTGTATCAGCAACTCTTGAAACTAGTTGTCCAATACTAGTTTCTCGTTCTGGAGTGCCAAGAGCACCATAAAAATATTTACTGGCAGCGATATTAACTGCCATCTGGGACCAAGTACTAGGTGCTTGAACATTTTCCTGGCGAAAAATAATCTTATCACCCTGCTTAATTTCAGCAGTTCTATTCTCCCAAGTTATAGGCTCACCACTAAATTGTCGTGTATATTCCATTATTATTCCTTATTAATCTGCAACATCTGATCGCCAAACACAGCCGGAAGTGATTTACCAAATTCAATCAGCACACCCTGCATTAGCTGGCGAATTTGCCACTGGGCGTGTTTATTTAGGGCTCTCTGTGCAAACACGGATCGCCATTGTCGTAAGTTACATGTCATTACCAATTCCGTTTTAGTCGCATTTGGCAAACATTCTCGGGCATCCTCTGGTGGAATACCTTTTTCAAGGTAATGTAGATACTCTATGTAATTATATACTCGACTAGATAGCCAAGTACGACTTAAAGTATTAAACCAGTTGTCTGGATACAGTTCTTGCATTGTCTCATCCATGAAGAAATCAAATAAATGATTTTCTGTAAAATAATATGGTCCACAAGGTATTCCAATCTTTGGTGGGCAAATTACTTGAAAACCTTTTTTAGAATAATTACAAAATCTTTGACTTTCCTGCACGAACGAATTCAAACGATGCCGAACTAGCTGGTGACTCATTGACCGTGATCCAATAATTCGCACACTAGCTGAAACATGTTCTAAGACACTCTCGTGCCCTAAATCGCGGATCATTTTTACGAATTTAGACGCTGAATCACTAGTGATTCTATCTTCACTTTTATAAGCTGTTCGTCCAGCTAGTTCCAAAAGTTTTAGATGCGAGTCATCTAATGGAGTTAGAATTTCGACTCTCGGTGGTACTACTGTTATTAGCATTATAAAAACCTTATTAACATTTTTCGACCACAATCATAACAATTCCATACAACAAAACTAAGTGCCTCATTAGTATATGCGGCACCACATTTACAAATAAGCACATCAGTTTCTTTTTCAGTTGAGCAACCACACGGCCTATCAGCTGTATGTTTCTGATGCGAAATAGGAGTATGTCCTTGTCTCATACTTCAGCCCTTATTTTGCGCCCTGTTTGTAGAGTTCCACGAACCTCACGAGTAGGATCATATGGAGCATTATGCCCCTGCCTCTCAACTTCTGGACCTTCAATCCAAAGGTCACATTGTCTAGCTAATTCGTCAAACTCTTTCTTTGAAAGAGTTTCATATCCTGGTGTAATGTTTGCCATAATTAAAATCTTTCTAAATAGGCGATTGCTGATTTTAGAATATCAATGTTGTCACGAAAATTTCCCAGTGCTCCATTACATCGACAGCATAATAAACCTCTTACCTGATGTGTATTATGGTCATGGTCAACAGTTAAAGGTACCGGGCTATGTTCATGGATTTCAGGTATATACAATTTACAAATAGCACAGAGTCCGTTTTGTCTTATAAATAATTCATCATATTGAGTTTTTGAAATATGATATCCTTTACGAGGTTTACAGTTTCGGCGTCTGCGATGTTTAGACATATAACCCTCTTAATTTCTTATGTAAACTTCCAGGTGATTCACGATTATCCAACGATCTAATCCGCCCGGATTTTTCAATTACATTACCAACATACTGCGAACAAAAAATCCCTCGCAAATCATTTGACCACCATCCACGGAGTCGATACGGTCGTCCTAATTGTGATTCTGCATAAGCTAGCATTGCCTCAAGCTCGCTGGTTGTATATGCAACTATTGGTTGCATATTAAACCATGAAAAATTCCTCCGCTGCCAAAATCCAGACCTACTTAATTGTTGAAGATGAGTTTGATATGAAGAAAGTTTTAGTTTCCTAACCTTAGGTGGTGTAGCTTCATAAACAATATCATCGAATACAATAGCCACATGAGTTAGTAAACTACCAGTATTATTGCTAATCGGGCCGACTAGTAGTCCACCACTCCAGAATATAACTGAACCATCAAGCACGAAGAAATCCAGAATCTATAAGAACTTTGACGCCAATTTTAGTGAGCCAATTCCAGCCACCTAGCCGCTGAACATACATACGTTCCACTAATTTATTTCGAGCATCTTTAGACATTAAATTTCCATCCCAAGTTATCTGGATTAATTGGCGAAGTTGCTGAATTTCAATTTCAGAGAGTAAACTACGCATTCTGAATATCCTGCTCCGGCCAACGAAATTCTAGTCCGTCTGAAACTCGCAATCCAATAAAAAAGCAAGGGCCAGAAGACCATGGGTCAGCTTGAAGAAATTCATCAGCAGTCAGTCCAGACTTTAAATTGTATCTACGTAGATCGTAGATATCACCAAACATCCCTTCGTACTGCCCTATTACTTCGCATTCTTGTACAAGCGGCCGGTTACAATAAGGGCAAGGAGGGGTAACTAGATATTTTGAGAGAAATTCTAATGCCTCTTTTGGAAGTCCCATATGTTGGTCACAACGCATTAAATACTCCTTAAGTATGCCATATAAGCTAGCTCACAGTTATCCGAACAAAATGATTTATTATCATAACAATAACTACCGCAGTTAGGACATATACCAGTGGGCTCGGGCGTGCCTTCAACCCACTCAATATATTCTCCATGACCTTTGGAGGGGAACTGAATGGCAGTTGGATCAATAATAAGACCTGTGCTATCAATTAACCACCAATGCTCGCGTTCTCCCCATATCGGACAGATATAATGACCACGCACTCGTTTAAGTTCAGGACACGCTTGGGCCATAGCTAATGTAATTTCAGCACATTTACCATAAGCCGCCTCAAAACTTTGTTGCATCCATGAACTATACATTACCTTTCCTCTCGTTCCAGGTATCATTGTCTAGCTTCTTTTTTTGCAACTTTTTGTTGCGTTTCTGCAACTGTCGCTGCTGGTCTTTTGCATCTTTCTTGTAGCTGTAATCACTATTCTTACGCCATGTACGTCCCATTTTAGCAACCTATCCTCATACGTCGTTCTGCTACGGCATCATAATACATCAATTTATCTATTACCATAGTTTTTAAGCTTCCCACAATCCAAAAATATTCACCAGGAGGTCCACCACAAAATTGAATTGGATTCACATGCTCTGCTAATAAATGCTCAAGCCCTCGGCAATATTCCAGCACTGGAATAGTGTAGTTTCCACCTGGGGCACAAATAATAATCTTCTCTTGATCGCAGTCTAATTCAAGAAGTAAATCTCTCGCTGCTTCGACTGTTATATCTTCGCAATATTTTTCATACTCAGCTAATGCTCTCATGCTGGTTGCCTCGCTAGTTTTAAGACTTTTGCTATGACTTCTTTATTCCCTTTCATATAGGAAAATATAAAATGGTCTAGAAACATAGTGAACAAATTTCCATCCCACCAACAACCTACTGGTCCACCAAAGAACCGTAACTCCACTGCTTTTGCAGGCCATAGTCCTACAACGTCCATATTATCGTAGAGATCAGCAAGTGCAAAACATGTGCCATCCATATAGACTCTAGCTTGAGACGCGCCAAAAGTCCAACAGAGCCCTTCCAGAGCGTCTATAGCTGTAATATCACCGAATAGGCTTTCAAGCTGTTTGAAGTTTATCATCTACCACCATATCGGTATAGTATCCTTTAGTTGACCAAGCGTGAAGAACTAAATCACAGACCCAGGTTAGTAGGGTTCCACGATAAAATTGTCTTCGATCTGGCGGGCCGCCCCAGAATTCAATAGGTGAGATTTCTTCAGCACTAATCCGATCTGCTCCAGGTAGGTTTAAAATACTCTTCGCACAACTCTTACGGCTGGTAAGAATATACCTGAATGAGGTGTATCCTTCATCAAATTCATTACAAACCAATTCCGCAGCTTCTTTAGCTGTCAAACCATCGAATTCTCTGCGAAGCTTATCGTCAATCTTCATACTCTATTATACCATACCTTAATCAAGAGTCAAATACTTTCTTTATTTTAGATTGAATTACTGAATAGCCATCAGTCAGAATATAATTGGCTATATGATCTAGTATAAATGTCCAGACTGTTCCATTATACCAAGCCCCGCGCCCTAAGGGACCACCCACAAAGCGGATCTGAACAGTATGAGTATGCACTAGCGATGAGTAGTGTGATACCAGAGTTTTTAGTGTAGCTCTCTTACCTTGCCAGACAAAATCTTCATCTTCACACTCAAGTACTTTACAAAGTGCATAAGCTTCATCAATATCAATAGGCTTATAACGTGATAAAATAAAACTGGCGGCCCTCAATGGGTGTCTACAGGCTATAGTTTGTAAAGAAGTCCCCATTATAGTTCTACGTTTAAAAAACGGTGTAAAAGATTCTGGTTTCCTTCAACATAAGCGTTTAAAATTTTATCAACAATTAAAGTCAATAAAGTACCATCATACCATGCAACTTTATTTGGTGGACCACCTCGAAACTTAAGAGGTCCGATCTCTCTCGCCAGTAAGCGTTCAATTCCTGGAAAATCTTTAGCAAGTTTCTCTGGCATTGTATGAAAACCATTTAACACTATCAGATTACGTCCAGCATTAAAAGTGTAATGTAGGTAGTTAATAACTCGCATCGCTTTAATACTATTTAAGCGAGTCATTAGTTGGGTTTGCATTTCAATTTCTTTAATAATTTCTACGACCATGCTTGTATCTTTTTCTGCTCTGGAATCCCCAGAACTCGACTCAAATGTTCCACTGGATGCTGGCATAAATAATCGTAAACCCGATCCAATAATAGTGTGTGCAAGTTCCCTTGGTAGTACCCCAGTTTGTTGGGTGGGCCACCCCAAAAAGTGAAATGGGAAGTTTTGTTCGCTGGTAGCCAAGCTATATCGTCCGTCTTCACCCAATCCTTGATGTAAACAATTTGACCTTGGTGGTATACAAAAATTTTTGTATGTCCTAGTGCGCTTAGGATACTGTAACATTTTGGCGCGCTTATCTCTTCTAGTATGTTTAAAATATATTCTGGAATCATTTAGCTAATGATTTTAATTCTTCAATCATGGTGACTCGAAGTCCATTGAGTTCTGGAGTTATCGTTTGCCACTCTTCACCTTTAAGTCGAAATTGTGAAACACTCATCCATTTATTACAAAATGCCGAAAGCGATGTTTCTGAAACCTCTAGATTATCTGACACCCAGCGTTCGGGACACGTTAATTCGCAATGTGCGAAAAAGGCTTTGCATCCAGTTGTCAACCACATTTGGTATTCTGGAGTACCTTGTAGTAAAGTTCCAAGCAAATTGGCTAAACGACGTGCAATTAACGTTCTGCTAGGTTCTGAAATATCACCCTTTAATTCCGATACAAATTCTGCAAGATTAGCTAACCTAAGCATTATCACTCCCATTATATTGAGGGTAGAAATTAAGTGGTATTTGGATACCTTGTCTCTCTATATCATGTTTAAAACAATTTAAAACGCTCGTATCACAATCACGTAAAGTGTGGTATGATAGAACTCTTGAACCTCTAAATTGAGCAAGATAAAAACGTATTCCTCGCGGTTCTAATTTATGAATAGCTTTAGCAATTGATCGTCGCAAACCGCGCCTTAATAGGTGTTTGCGGTTGTTATCTAAAGTATGTCCATCATAAACCCAATTAGGTTTTGTCCACGGACCACGAACAACAAGCGTCTTAAGATAATCTAATACTTTGCCACTACCACCACGTTGTACATACTCTTCAGCAACATAAATTCCATATCTAATTAATGCTTGATTGTAACCACGCCAGATTTCGGCGGTTTCTTGTCGCTCAACATGCTGCTTAAGATAGTTTAAAATTCGTAATACTGCAATTTGTGCAGCTTTTAATTCAGGTATATCTAGACAAATGGCACATTTCTTAAAACTATGATATGGGATAAATACTCGATATTGTCTGTTTGGAATCTGACGATCAGAGGCAGACCAGGAATTACGGCTGGTCACTGGTGTAGTCCAATTAATTGGTCGCAATCCTGGAGGGTGCTCCGGTGTTCCTCCATATAAAGTTCTGAACATGTCATTTCGATTAGTATTCCAAGTATCTATATCCTCACTAAAAACATCAACTGGAGCTTGTAGGTGATAATAGGTTCCAATCGGCTGGGCTACACTATGGTCTCGACTGAATAGTTGTACCCGAGTAGTTTCAGGAACTATTACCGTAAGTTCAGGAACTCCTTGTGCAAACGAGTTACGGACCTGCCTTTCCCAAGTATCTCGGTAATCAGATGATAAACCTCGATACCAATCATATACTTCTGGATAACTACGCAAATATTCTTGAAAAGTAACCGGCATTAGATTCTCACTACAGAATAAAGAGGAAAAGAAGCATCACGAGGATATGATCTCATTGGACTGTGATTTTCACCTGATCTTGTTCTATTAATTAATCTAAATAAACCATCATTGGCACTAATCAAAAGTTCAACTGTCTCAACCCCATCGTCATCAATTTCACTTGTCTCAATATAAGTTGTGCCACTTTTAAGTTCAAGGACTTTAAAAGTTTTATTCACATCCACCTGTCGCATGACATAGGCTACAACTAGATCAGATAGCCGCTGTCTAGTAGATTCTAATGTCATCATATTTCATTCCTCTGAGGACACCGACCACGGCATCGAAGTGACTCCCTTAGTAGATCATTTTCGTTAGGTCTCTTTATAATTGGCAACTCTGTTTCTGGACAATCGAGAATCGTAGCACCATGTGCTTTTAGTAACTCAACAACCCACCATTCATTGGCTGTATGAGTTTCGCCACATTTGCAACCACCTGATAAAACATCGCAGTTTTCATGCCCGGTGGCTTTAAGCCAGTATCTCGGAATATAAACCTTACCGTCTCTCACCTGAAGGTTAATTGTTTCAATTGTTGCACCATGATACTGTAGCAAATCTTGAACAAATCCATCAGTTTCTTGATGAACACCTCCACAGGCACAAGGACCAACAAGCATGTCACATCGAGTTCGGTATCGGGCTGTGCCGTCAACCATTCGTTTCTCGAAATTCTTTGGGTACGTGACAAAACCACTGTCCGGTCGGCGTTTAAGAATTTGATCTGGCATACTAGAAGTATACCCCATAAAACATGGTTGTCAAATCAAATATTTAAGATTGCTGTAAAGTAGTACTAGCTAACGATTTATAGCTCGAAATTTAAAGGTGTAGTTTTTAAATTTATAATTGGCAAAATGGCGCTTTGCAACTTCTAAAGCTTGATCTCGTGCTTTTTCAGTTTCATACCACTTATAGTGTGACCAGTCTTTACTAAAACTAGACCAAGATTCAATGCCAAAACGTTTCTTAGTAGCTTTTTTCTTGTAACGTGTCTCTTCTGGGTCTCTCATCTAACCCTCACAAAAGAGCAACATTTACTAAAATCCTTCAGGCTACTAGCCCCTACATAAGTGCAGGCCGAGCGAAGGCCGCCAGTAATCTCCATCAATATGTCTTTGACTGGACCTTTTCTTGGCACAATTGAACATCGACCCTCTGAAGTTGCATACTCTGGTATACCGCCATAATACTTCTCTTGGGCTTCTCGACTTGACATTCCATATGTCTTCAATCCATCATCAGTCCACTCACCTTCACATTCATCTGTCCCTGCAAACATACCTCCAAGCATTACAAAATCTGCACCAGCACCAAATGCTTTGGCGATGTCGCCAGTGGTTCGACAACCACCATCAGCTATTACCAGCCCCCCAAGCCCGTGCGCGGCGTCAGCTGATTCTATAATCGCGCTCAACTGTGGATAACCGATGCCTGTTACTGCTCTAGTTGCGCAATGGCTCCCTGGCCCGATCCCGAGCTTAACTATGTCGGCTCCAGCGAGAATCAATTCTTGTGTCATTTCTGGGACCGCAACATTTCCAGCAATCAGCATACAATCTGGAAAATATTCTCGAATCTTTTGAACTCTCTGTACAAAATATTTGGTATGCCCATTCGCGGCATCGAGGCAAATTCTTGGTAATGAATGTCCCAACTCATCAGCTAATTTATTCAGATTCCAAAATTCATCATCTTTCAGTCCAAGTGTATAGAATAAATAATCAGTCCAAGAGGCTGAGAAAATCTGTTTTAAATTCTCAAAGCTATAAAATTTATGTAATGCACAACAAGCCTTTAGCTGCCACAGTTCTTTGGCAACATTATAACAGCCTACAGAATCCATGTTGGAAGCAATAATTGGCAAACAAGTAAATGTCTGACCATTAAGTAGCTTGAATGTTCTAATTAACTCAACGCTTTTGCGACTAGGTGCAGTGCTGCGTTTAGGTCGAATCAAAACATCGTCGAAATCAAGTTTAATTCCTTCTTCAATTCTCATGTATTATGCTCGCTGATTTTTTGACACATATTTATAAAAAGAGTTTGATTAAAATCAGATTTCATACTGTTTACCATTTTATCAACCCACTGAACATTGCCCATGATATACCCGAGATCATTATCTATTCTATCTAACGATGCATTGGTAATTCTACCATCAAATATCAAATCAACTCCAGATAAGGCGCACTTTTTATTTTGGGCTAAGAATATGTCCCAAACATATTGTTTTGTCAAGTTAAATTCTAAATTCCTCATTTTAGCACTTTGAATAAATGTGTTGAATTTTCTTGACGAAATTTCTCCAACACCAGTGAAATCACGCGCTTTATTCCCTTTAGGATGCGCATTACAGCCACAACTTTGAATTATCCCAAGTTTTCCAACCTCAATAGACTTAATTGTCCCGCAGTCACATCGGACTAAGCAATTATTCCCCTTTCGGCTTATCACAGTTAATCGGTGGTATCTTGTGTTTGGCTTTATATTTAATTTTATTTTCTTTGTTTTAGGAAACTCAAGCCAACCTTCGGGTTTTTCTTCCACATAAAAATCAGGTAGAAAACTTCCAGGCTTCCAAAATAATGTTGCAGTTTTAGAATTATCCAGATTAAAATGTTCTCTTAATATTTTAAATGTACCACCACTGTCCACAAGTAAATCAACAATCAAACAGCGGCTATTCGCAGGTAAATTTCCCCAAATTATTGGTTTGTCCCTTAATTTTTGTCCATTGTATCTTGAAATACGGAGACTCAAATGTGGTATGTCTAAGAAATAGGCAAGAGATTTGCTTACTTTTAGCCCATCATTTCTAATTCCTACAATATAATCAAAGTTTAAATTAGATTTTTGTACTTGTTCAATTAAATCTTTAACCATAGTATCTATTTTATCTTGGGAAATATAAACCATGCTACTCCCCTGTAAAATTAAAGAAGTACCACCGACCAAATGTATCTACCTTCTTGTCTCTTGCTACATGCCTCAAATATACATAGACTTCATCCCAGGTTGAAAAAATCATTTCATGCGGGATAGTACCAAATAACCAATCAGGGCAATTTTCTTTACCTTGCTCAACTCTAACTATAATAGGTTTCTTTTCACTATTTCCAAGGTATAATTCATTATAGGTACCACATGCATGTACATCCATATCTAAATTTACAATTATAAAATCAGCAATATCAACCATACGTAAATCAACATTACGAATAAACTTCATATCATGTTGAACTAAATCAAAGCGTCCCTGCTCCTTTGCTTGCTTTCTAATATGGCGACTAGGAATATCCTCAATGCCAATATCAATGGGCTTATTGGTGGGATCAAGCCAAAAGATCTTTAAATCAGCAAGTTGTTTTTGTAATTCGGCTCGCCATCCAATACCACCATCGTCTACTCTATCCATGGCTCCGCACAGATAACCCCGATTATATGCTAGTCTATTCATGTAATAACTCCATCCATTTTGAGGAACCAATACGAGTACAACCGAGGTCCAAGTAATTTGCTACATCGTCATAAGAATTTATACCTCCGCTTGCTTTAATTTTGACCTTAGTTCCTTCTAAAGCTTTTTTCATAGTTAAAATATCTTGTATGCTTGCTCCACGAGTACCGAAACCAGTAGATGTTTTTACGTAATCAGCACCCGCATCAGCAGCTATGAGACACGCTTGCGTAATCTGCTCTGGGGTTAAATAGCAGGTTTCCAGAATTACTTTGAGAATTACTTTTTCCCCAAGCCAATCTATGCCAGCCCGAGTTTCATAAATATCATCATGTACATAATCCACATCGCCATTTAACAGTGCGGCATAATTCATTACCATATCTATTTCAACAGCACCAGCTTTAACAGCTTTTTGTGCTTCTTCACTCTTGGTAAAAGAATCATTACATCCAAGTGGAAACCCCACAACTGCTGAAACGGGCACTCGAAATCCAGCTGCCCAATAAACATGACACGGATGCACACAGACTGAAGCAAAGCCATTGGCTTTTGCCAGTAAACAAGCTTTTTGCACATCATGTGGGCTTGTAGTTGGCTTTAAAACCGCATAATCCAACGCAGTTGCTATTTGCTCATTAGAATACATACAACTCCAATTGTTCAGATATTGAATTACCAAGATTAAGTAAAATCTGACTCAGAAGCCAAGCGACAAATAATGTCACACCGCAGATTACAAAAAATAAAATCAGTTGGCTTAAAACTTTCATGCTTTTACCTTATTCTTTGACCCCTTTGGCCGACCGCGTTTCTTTGGTAATGGGCAACCTTCATTAATCGCTATTAGATTCTTGCAGTCTTGTATTGTTCGATGTGCATTACGTATTTGATATGAGCCACAAACCGACCGCATCATGGGTGTTAAGTCTGGAACAATATCTGATGGCGGTATCGCTAAATTCTCGGATTTCTGAGGTTTACGTGGTTCTCTTTTCAAAGCCTCTTTTATTTCTTTAGCCATCGTCTTCACATCTATTGGTTTCTTAGCACCGCGAAGTTTACCTTTATCAGAACGTTGCTTACGTTGTTTCTTTATAGCTAAAGTGGCTGTTTTTAAAGCATCTACAGTATCATCATAAACTTGCGGTTCTTCACAGTTACGTTTACCTCGTGGTTTACCCTTATCAGAGCGTTGCTTACGTTTCTTAAGAGGTTGACCCATAGCAAGTTCAACTTCTTGCAATAATGGCTCTGAATCTAATTCTGGCTCTTCTGGCTCAACATCTGGCTCAACATCTGGCTCCAAGCCAAAATATTCAATATCATCATCTTCGTCGCTGAATTTCTGTACGTGAGTATCCATTAAAACGGCAAGAATACCTCGGTCTAATTTACTGTAAGCCCATTTAGGGATTCCTATTGGTTTACGACCAAAAATAGCCTTGATCCCACGCATCGTTGGGCATTGAATTGCTTTTTCCCAGTTCTTGTAGTGTTTTTCACAGGCTTCAAGAGCTTTCTTCATAGTTTTGAATAGTCTACGACGTGGTTCAATAAACCCCCACGTATCCATCTTTCCGCCCTCAAAGTTTCCTGGAACACAACAAAAAACAGTTGCTTGAAATCCAGGTGGAACTTGCACTCCAAAAACGCTACGACGCCACGTAATTCGATATTTTGTTTTTGATATCCAGTCTTTACGCAATTTAGCGCTGAGATTATCTTTATTGTCACAGATACTAAGCCCCTGTGCAGGCATTGTTTTAATTTTATTAAATCTATTAGTGCGTTTAAATTCAAGCATTTTTCTTTGACTTCTTCTTTTTCTTTAAGAAAGGGGCGTCGTCTCGAAATTGAGCCTTTACTGGTATAATCTTATGTCCGACCATACCACGCTTATGTCTCGGATGTGCTGGAGAATAGAAGACATGTACCGCTGGGGCTGGGAAATGCCTCAGAACATCTAGTTTCTTGCATTTAGGGCAAGCTACAGGCTCTGGATCGTTAAATAAGATAATCTCTGTAAACACATGTCCACATTCTTGACAAGTAAAATCGTACCTCGCCATTATTATCCTCCTGTTTTAATTA
>Ga0172381_10002798_pt1 | contig 18880 bp, 25 predicted proteins | sample Leawel6488metaG_FD_119754 | JGI IMG/M metagenome (GOLD analysis project Ga0172381, IMG submission 119754) | Leachate microbial communities from a municipal landfill in Southern Ontario, Canada - Leachate well 64-88 metaG | ecosystem: Engineered > Solid waste > Landfill > Unclassified | place...
CGTCACGGTCCGCACGATTTTTCCGCGGATGTTCTCGATGCGGTTTATGGACTCGAATTTGTGCATATTATCAGTCCTCCCCGAAAAGCGATGTCTGGACCGCCTGACTCACGGACTCTTCCGCTTTCCCTGCAAGTTTCTCCTTTTGCCTTTTTTCTTCTCTCTCCTTTTCCTCCTTTTCATCTTCCTCTTTTTTCTTGAGAGCATCTTCCAGATGTCCTTCGAGCCAGAAGTCCCGCGCCCATTTGTACACGACGGCGTCTTCCACGGCTCCGGTTTCCCCGTCCAGGTCCTTTTCGGCCATGTCGTGGATGTAGTCGATACAGAGATCGATGTGCTCAGGCGCGTATTTCTCGGCGATGGCCGCGTCTTGCTTGACTTGACCGTCGAGATATTTCTTTATCGCTTCCTTCAGTTCCATATTTCGTTCTCCTTTTAATTTGTGCTAAAATAAATGGGCGGGGACGGATTCGGACCGTCATCCTGCGGGTTATGAGTCCGATGCTCGGACCTTCGAGCTGCCCGCCCGTGATGCACGCCTTGCGGGCGTGCGCGCCGGCGTCTTTATTGGACGCCGAGAAAGTCACAAATCAGAACGGGAGGTCGTCGTCCTCGTCCGCGGCGGACTCCGTGGGCGCGGGAGACCGCGGGTTGTACTGTGGCATCTGCGTGGAAGTCGGTGACGCCGTGCCGGACGGGCCCTGCTCCTGCCGCTTCGGTGACAGGAGCTGGACGGACGATGCGTTGATCTCCGCACTCGTCCTTTCGGTCCTGTCACGTCCGGTGTACTTCCGGTAGCACATTTCGCCTTCGGCATAGAGCTGCGTGCCTTTCCTGACATGCAGGTTCTCTATGATGTCGGCGAGCTTGCCCCAGCACATGACCGTGTGCCACTGGGTCAGCTCCTTCGTCTGTCCGTCGTCGCCAGCGTACTTGCGGGATGTCGCGACGGACATGGCGGCGACCTTCCTTCCCGACTGCGTGACCCGGATTTCAGCGTCATGACCGGTCGTGCCGATGATCTGTATCCTGTTGAGGTATGCCATGGGATTCCGCCTACCCGAAGAGGTCGTCGTCGGATGTCGCCTGCGGAATTTCGGAAGCGGCGGGGGAGCCTTCCGGCTTGGAGGACAGGGCCTCCTTGAGGGAGGAGGGCTTCTTCCTGCCGCCTTCCGGTGCGTTCCCGTTTCCGTGTCCTCCGTCGCCGTCCCCGTCGTCCTTCTTCCGCTTTTCGTCCATGACGGACTTCCATGTGGTCTCTCCGTCGCGGATGGCCGAGTAGATGGCCCTCAGGTCGGTGAGTTCCTTCGGGGTGAGCGCGGCCGCGTCATGGCCGAGCCAATCGCGGATTCCCGCGGCCGTCACGCCGATGGAGGCGAAGCTGTCCAGGATGGCGCGCTTGGCCGCGTCCGGGTCCCTCGCGTCCTCGTTCCGCTGCGTTGAGAGGACCAACCGCATTGCTTCGTCAACGAGGTCGCCGGGGATAACCCGGAGGCCGAGGGTGCGCACCGCCTTGGAGATGAGCGCGTTCTGCTTGTTCAGCACGTCGTCGTCCGTGCCCGGGAGGAGGTAGGTCATCTGTCCGTAGGAGTTCAGCCTGGAACTGATGGGGACGTCCCCCTGCTTGAGCTGCTTGCGTTCGACCGTCTTGGTGACGGTGACGTCCTGCGAGTAGATGACGTTGGCCTCGAAATCGGTGACGGAGACGCGCACGATGCGCTTTCCCTCGTCGTCGAATATGGTCGCCGTCTCGGTGATGAGATTGCCCATGTTACGCAGGGCGGCCTCAACGAAGCGGATACTCGGGCCTTCCACGCCCTTACCGACGGGCTTGTGGTAACGCGCGACGGCCGCGAATGAGGGACGGCGGGCGTCCTTCAGCATGCGCTCGCGCACTTGGTCCATGTCGCGGGGCCGCTGCATCGCCATGATGTACCGGGCCTCGATGAGCGCCCTCTGCTGGGCGGCGAACGCCGCCGTGGATGTCTCCGCGAGAGGCGTTGGCAAGTTGCCGTTCTGTTGTCCCAGGACCATCTGCGAGCCCGCGTCTCGGTCCTGCTGTTCCTTTTGTGTGAGTTGATTCATTCTGTTGTCCTTACTTGATGCGGAGCACGCGTGCCCCTGGTTTGATTTCCGTGTGTCTGTCGACGATTGCGCCGTAGTCCGGGTTCGACCGGAAATATTCCGCGACCTCTTTCCAGTCGGTCTTCACGGCGTCCTTGTTGTTCTTCCATGTGCAGAGTCCGGCGACTTCCTCGGCATTCCCCATGAAGGCCTTGATTTTGTTCTCCGCTTCGGTTTGGAGATCCTCCGCTTCTTTTTTCGCCGCCGCGGCTTTTTTCCGCTGGGTGATCCAGTCCACGATTTCCGCGGTGGGTTCGACGATCTTTCCAAGCTCGGCCTTCCGGAAGCGCTCCTTGATGTAGTCGGTGCACGAATCCGAGGCGTCCGCCTCCGGCATCTCGCCCCCGATGACGTAGCGTTTCCACCACGCCAGCGATTTTTCTTTTATTGCGTTCTCTACGTCCATGTCGCGTTCCACCGTGTAGCGGACGAATTCCTGGCCCCCGAAGCAGACCGCGAGCTCGGCGTAGGGCGCGCCCGTCGCCATCATCTGCACCGCGAGCTGGGTCTGGTAGTAGATGGGTATCCGATCGCTTCCCTCTTCGCCGTAGTCCTCGGAACGGCGGCGGATGTTCTTGGCGTCCACCGGTCGCCGGTCGCCGTTCGCCCACCGTGCGTCGAGAGAGGCCCCGAGCAACGGGAAATCCTGGACGAGATAGAGCGTCCACGGATCCGCATTTTCAATGGGGATGGCGTTGAGCTCGGAATATGCGCGAAGGATTCCGTCCTGCAGGAACTTCCCTGCGCGCATGGCGTCGTTCTCGACCGTCTCCAGCTTTCCGTTCTTGTCGAGCCAGACGGTCATCGGCCCGCCGAACTTCGATAGTCCGAGGATGCTCGCCACGTCCGTGCCCGTTATGTGCTTCCTGCGTTCCGCTTTCCAGGTTTCGTAGCGTTCCTGTTCTTTTGCGTCCATCAGTCGGTCTCCCTTGTGTAGATGACTTTTACGTTCGTGATCTTTCCGCGGATGATCGCCGCGGCGAGCGCCTTTGCGAGCGCCGGATATTCTTCCGTCACGCCAGATCCGAGGACGCTCCCGATGTCCATCAGGATTCGATTGTTCACTTCCTTCTGGAGTTCCCTTGACGGGTATGCAGCGTGCACCGCGGCCGCTTGTTTTTCAGCCTGTGCGGCGGCTTCGATGCGTGCCAGTGTCTCCGCCTCGGCTTCGGCGTGTGCCCGCGCATTTTCAGCCTGTGTGGCAATTTCGGCCCTGGCCCTGGCTTCGGCTTCGCGCGCGTTCATTTCGGCTTCCTCGGCGCGTTTCGCGAGCTCCGCCTTTTCCTTTTCGAGACGGACGCGCGTCTCCTCGGCGCGGCGTTCCGCTTCATCCCGGGCCTTCTTCTCGCGGATGGCAAGCTCAGCCTCCGCCTGCTGTTTTCTGAGGCGTTCGAGCTCCGCTGTTTCCGCCTCCCGCTTCCGGAACGTCCCGAGCATGAGTTCCAGCGCGGAGAGTTCGGCGGTTCTGGCGCGGCGGAAATCGTCGAGGGACTCCTTCCATTCTTCCGCCGTGTCGGTGATGTCCTTGATGCCGGCGACGGCGCTCTCGATGTCCTTCGAAGTTTCGAAGGCGCGGAGGTGCGTTCTGCCTATTTCCTCTATGCGCGCCTCGCGGTTCTCGATCTCCGTGACAGGACGTCGGACGTCATCCTGGATGGACTCCAGACGGGCCCGGAATTCCGCGCGGTGGCGGTCGATGAGACGGGGGCGTTCCTTGAGCTCAGCGACCACCTTCTTCCCGATGTCGTCCACGGCGGCCTTGACGCCCGCGATCTTCCGCGCCATGGACTTGATCTGCGACACGCCTTCCTTGGTCGTGATGTCCGCGACGAGTCCCCGGGCGGCCGTTTCCACGGCGTCCCCGAGGGGCGCGAGCCCCCCGTCGTTCACGAACAGCGCCTCGATGCGCTCGCGGTCGCCCTGGACCGCCACTTCCATCCCCGTCTCGCTCACCACGAGCGCGAGGGGGCTTTCGGCCGGATTCCCGGCTTCGGTTTTCTTGTTCATTCTTCCGTTCCTTGTTGTTGGTTATTTGATTAGCTGATAAACTTTGTGGGATGAATTTGTGAGTAAAGGGAGGCTATCGGTCTTCACCTTTGTACGGGAGGTTCTTGAATTCCCTCTCCGACTCTGGGATCCCGCGGTGCAGCCGCTCTTCGCGTTCCAATTTTTCGATCCTCCGCATCACGCCCCTGTCGTACGCGATGAGAGCGATGACAGCGGCGATCACCGCGAGGAGGATTATTTCCATCGATATCATCTCGATTCCTCCCGAGGATCACCGTATCCCCGCTTGATCATTTCATTTTTAATGAGCCGCACAGCCGTTGATTCCGGGATGGCGCGCGCGTTCATGTCGTCAACGAGGTCCTTGATCGGAGAGATAGCCCCGGTGCCCGACACGTAGGATTTCCCGGTTACTCCGGACACGGAAATGTAAAGACCGTCGTAGTGCAGCTCGGTCATTTGCCAGCCTCCGCATTCACGGATGTCCCGAGGCATTCGAGCTTCATCACGCGCCCGAAACCGAGCGGCAGGAGCTCGGCGAAAGAGCCTATTGCCTCCGGCACGAACTCGCCCTTGTCGTTCTTGACGCTCGCCATGTAAATTTTTTTGTCGGCCATTCGAAAGAAGCTCCATGGATTTGTGTTCATGCTTCCAGCCACCCTGATCTTGGTCTCTGTATTTCCATGAGCACGTTGTACTTGGCGAGCACGATTTTTTCGATCTTGGCGCGGAGCTTGTCGTCCTGCAGCTTGTAGTCGCAGGCTCCCATCCCGAAAGGATAGAAGTCATCAGCAGTCGGGTATATCACTATCCCGTTCACGATTTCCATGCCGATTTGGATTTGTTCGTTGAGTATGACGGTCGCGTATATTTTCAGTGCCGGCTTCCCGCCGATCTGAACCTTGAAAGGATACACGCTTGCCCACGTCACTTCGAGAGGCTGGTATTCCATTCTTTTGACATTTATCTGTTTCATCTTGCTTCCTTTTGTTTGTTGCGTTAGTTTGTGTGCAATACGTTAAGTCCGGCACAGCATCCCGGAGGGGGGGCATTGCAGTAGTCGTAGACCGCGCATAGTTCCGCGTAATGTGCGGAGGCGTACGCGGACGGGTCGGCGACATACTCTGACCATGTCTCCGTACGTGCCGCGTAGATCTTGAGAGCCTCTGCCCGGTTAAGCCGCTGCATCAGCGTGGCGGACGCGGGGGAACCGATGCGGCGGATCCTGGAGGATTCCCGCTCGCCGTTGAGCAGCGGGATGGCGTCCGATAGATTCTTCAGGTTCGGGACCGGGGCGAAATTGGCGCGGGCAAGGTCAAAGAGCCTGCGGACATCCCCGAACCCTATCGATGGGAGATTGGATATAAAGTCAAGGCAGCGCTCCCGGATGACGCTTATATCCGGGGCCTTTCGATCGCATAGCGCGTAGCAGCGCGTTATGTTGTCCATGTAGGTTTCTACCAGTATCGCATCAGGCATTTCCATCCTCCGTGTTTTCCACTTCCGGAATCTCGTCGTAGTTATCGCCCGTGGGAATTCCGGCCTCGCGGTCCTTGAGCCAACGAAGCATGCGGGCCTTCTTGTCGTTCTCCAAGTCCTCGGATGTTTTCCGGGCCTGCGGGGCCACGGGCGCGGTGAACTCTTGCGTCCATCGCCGTTCGTCAATCCATTTGGACAAATTTGTCCATGGCGGACAAAACGCGCCGACCCGAACGCACTCCGCCTTGTGTGCTTTTTCGCGGAGCAGGGCGGGCATCAGGAGCGGCACTTCTTCCGGAGATGCCTTTTGCAAAAAGGCCTCCCACTCGACATCCACGCCGCGCCGGGTCCCCGGATAGGCCTTCCGGAAGGCCTCGAACGCCTCGCGGGCTGCCTTGCGGGACACCATGGCGGGCGCGCCGGAAGTGCAAAGGGCGGAATCCATGGCGCCCTCCTCTGCCTCGCGGACGGAGGCTTCCGGCGTGACCGTGCTTGATTTTCCGGAGCTTCCGGAAGCGCTTTCCGCCTTCCCGGGCGGCGCGGCGTTTTCTGTGCCCTTCTTTTTTTCCAGTCCGGCGCGGATTTTTTCCGACCGCGCTAGTTTAATCGCCTCGACGTTTCGCGCGCAGAGGTCGACAAAGGTTTTTCCGGAAGGGCTGACGGCGTGGCCCTTGAGGTCAACGCACGCCTGCCGGACATCAGCGATGATGTCCAGGTCGCTTTTGCCATCAAAGTGGCCCAGCCAATCGAAGCCGTCGAAGGGGTACATCCATGTCTGCCCGCGCTTCATGCTATTTTCCCTCCGACGCCCTGCTCACGAGCTCGCCCACGATGGCGCCCACGCCCATACGCACCCCGCGCGCACGTCTTTCGGCCTTCATCTTTTTGAGGAGGATATAGCACTGCGTGTCGAGACGGATATTTTTTCCGATGTCTTTTTTTTCTTTTGGATCATTCATGCGCACAAATATAAATCAAAAAAAGCACAAAGTCAATACTTTTTTATTTTTTTACATCTATAATTATAATTTGTATCTTATAGTATCTTATAGTATCTTGTAGTACTTTTTAAAAATAATGTTTCCGTTTTGTCTATAAGATACTATAAGACACTCTCCTTATATAAGTATAAGTATAAGGATAAGAATAAAAGATAAAGATAAGGATAAGAATAAAAAAAAGAAAAAGAAAAAGCTTTATGTCATCTTTTTTTTTATTTTATTTGGGCAACATCAAAGAGGCAACATGAAAAAAGTAACGATCATTCTCCTCCTCCTCGCCGTCTGCGCGTCCGCATACTGCGAGGCCATCACGCGTCAAAAGGTCACGTGGGTCCAAGGGCATCAGGAAGCCACCTACTGCGGATCAGGCGGCTGCCTGACATTTATGGGCGGCTACTCCATGCCCTTCACCCTCCGCTGGGATTTTTACAAGGGCAAGCGCTGCTACTGACGGCGGTCCACGCAAAATCAATCATCCCGCCCGTTTTGGCGGGATTTCTTGTATATTCCAACTTGGAATAAATAAAAACCTAAAAATACTTGCAAACCTAATTTTTTTTGATTATATTATTGTCATGGACGGCAATCAAGCCGGCCGCAAGCGAGGATAAGAAAATGAAAAAAGAAGAGATCGAAAAAAAAGTTTTTAAAAAGCTCGCCCAGGCCCTGGCCGGGGACTACAGCGCCAAGGCGATAGACCTTATCCTTGATCACTATGAGGATCATATAAAGACGGCCCTCTGCCAAGGAGATGCATGGGGTGACTATTCGATGCCCTCGGATAAAGAAATTGAGAGCGAGGCAGACTGCCTCCAGGAAGTTTGCACTGAGTACCATTCTGAAGCTGAAGTCCTTGCGGCTTGCGCAGAGGATAGCGCCCTTGAAAAAAAAGATGACCCCGGAGAGCTCGATGAGCCAGATCGGGACTATCTCGATGCCCACTATGGGGTCGCCGAAGCGGAAGGGACTTTTTTACTTTTTTTCAAAAACTAAAAATTTTGCACAAATAAAAGGCTAATCAAAAAGCAGAACGCGATTACAGACAAATTCGCAAAGGAGTAAAAGATGAGCAACCTCAAGAGTGCAAATTACTACGAGCAGGCCGGGGACAAACTCAAGGGCCGCCCTGCTCTCTCTGCTTATACCCATGCCCAAAACGACGCAATGAATCCCCCGGTAACCCCGGAAGGCGTGGCGACGTGGCGGCGGCTGCAAGCAAAAATAACAAGTGCCCTGGAGACGATGGAGGCCGCCGACGCCCGGAAGGGCTGCGGGACAAGCGAGAAGAAGAAGGCTTCCTCGCGGGCTAACGGCAAGCTGGGCGGACGCCCGCCGCGGAATCCTCAGCCATAGACGTTATTCGCAACTCAGTTCATTCCTCCCTTTCCGGGAGGATTTTTTTGCCTGTTAATAATCGTAATAAATAAATATCATTTATAAAGTCAAGTGTGTTCTTATGTGATTCATTATGTTAATTTGTACTAAATATTTTAGTCTATATTTAGGGCAACAAAGAGGCCCGCGTGAACATCACCATGTCCGAAATCAAAAAGTCCCTGGACGATTACAAACAAATTAACGACGGCAAAATTAGAAGTCTCGAAAAGTCCATTTCCGAGATGCGGGCGCTCATCGCTGGGTTTGCCTCGGCTCCTAAAAATCCGCCCAAGACGACGATGACGATGACGAAGATGGTCTAAGCGGGGAGCAACGGATGCGCAGTGGGCGGGTGCAAAATCTCAAGAGTTTTCCCAAGGGAAATCCCCTCGCCTCAATTGGAGGCAAGGCGGCCGCGCGTAAGCGCAAGGAAGCCCGACTCCTGTCTGATGCCATTCTCCAGGTCATTACGCACAAAGTTTCAAAAGATTCGAAGTTCGCCAAGGCTTCGACGATGCTTGAGATCGGTGGCGGCAAGGATAAGGTCAGCCTCCTCACCTGCCTTGTCGCCTCCGTGATCAAGACCATCATCAGCAGGGGAGACGCTTTCAGCCTCGAAAAACTTGTTCAGATGGGCGGTCTGCATCCTGATCAAAATTCCGAGGGTCCGGACGTCGAGCCCGTCGAGGTGACTTTCACCGTAGCGGGCGGCGAGGACGGCAAGAAGATGATCCTCGCTAACCCCGACGACGTGGAGGTTTCCGTTTGATCCACGTTGATGACAGACTCGCGGCCGGTCAGGCTAAGTTCATCTTCGCCGGGACTAAGTACAACGTTCTGTGCGCCGGGCGTGGATACGGCAAGACGCACGCGGCGGCGAAGCGCTCTGTGCTCCTTTCTCGTTACGGACGTAACCAGCTCGTAACCGCCCGGACTTTCCGCGAGCTCAGACAGACAGTGATGCCGCGCTTCCAGGAGTGCCTGGACCTCTATCATATCCCGTATAAGTCAAATGCCGAGGATCACGTCATCGTGACGGACCTTGCAAAATTTTTATTCCTTTCGTGTGAGGACCCGGAGAGCATCCGCTCGTATACGGACTACGCGGATCTTTTTATGGACGAGGCGAGCCGCGTCAAGCGCGCCGCCTTCAAAAACGCCGTGCTCTGCTGCCGCGGCGGATGCCGTCGTCCTACGTACAACTTTATGACAACTCCATGCGGAGGCTCTTGGTTTAACAAGATGTGCAAGAGCCGCCGGGAAGACATCACTTTTGTAAAGGCATCCTCGCTTGACAATGACTGTATTTCCGAGGACACAAAAAAATCATTCGTCGACGTACTTTCCGACACGCCCGAACTGATGCGCGAAGAAATCTACGCGGACCTCCTCGATGAATCTCCGATCAACGCCATCATCCCGGACGAGTATTATGAGTATCCGCACCGCTTATCGTCCAGGCTTCCCGTTAACTTCGGGATAGACTTCGCCGGCGAGGGGGCGGACGACACCGTGGTAGTTTGTGCTAACTCGACTGGATTTATTTCGTGTTCGCACTTCGGCAAGATGCCGGGCGATTTAGTTTATCTCAAATTTCTTAAGATGGCGGAAGGCCTTGAGGTGCTTAACCTTGACCTCGACAACACGGGCGGCTACGCTTCCGCCTTCATCGCCTCGGCGGGCAACGGTCCGTACCGTGATTGTATAAGACCGGACAACTTCGCGGCCTCGCCGCTATATGACCAGGCATGCGCTAACAGACGCGCGGACATCTACTTCCGCTTCCGAAATGTTATGAACGGCGGCTACGACACTTCCTGCACCCGCATGGTGCGCGACGAAATGCCGTCCGTCACTTACTTCCTTAACCAGTCCGGAAAGAAGCAGATCATAGACAAAAAACTTATACGCAAAGACCTAGGTCATTCTCCGGACGAGTCGGACGCCTGCGGACTTGCAGTCTACCGCGGTTTCGGACGGCCCGCGGAATATGAACCAGTTCCCATTCAGAGGTTTAGCTGATGGCAGATGATTCCGTTTTGACACAAAGTAATAACGACCTTTCGGCGGACGAACAGCGCGACATCATAAAGCGGCTGTCAGAATGCGCCTCCCGTTCTTCCGACCGGTACAAGAAAGAATACGACCGGATGAAGAAGGCCCGTACTTTGTACGCATCGACGGGCATCTGGGACGATAAGGAACGCGACATCCGGGGCGAGGGCCGCGCGAAGACGCGAGTTTCCGGTCTCCGGAAATACAAGAACGCAATCTGCAACTGTTACTCGTCCTATCCTTACGAGGTCAATCTTGCGGGCGACAATGACGGCGTCGCTTCAGGGATCCTCACGGAGACGCTTGCCGAATCGAACGCCGACTCGATTTTTTCCGAGTGCATCGGTGACATGGGAATAATGGGTAGGAGCTATTCCTACGTGACGACGGAATTTGTCACCGGGCCAGACGGAACCAAGGTCGCTAAGCTCATCGTCAACAGATCCTACGATCCGACGACCGTTATCTTTGATCCCGAGTCAAAAAGACAGGACGGCAGCGACGCCCTTTTTGTCGCCTTCGTTGACTCGGTTTCCATCGAGGAGGCTATGCGCAAGGTCCCGGGCGCGAGCAAGGAAAGTCTCTCCCGCTCCGTGACGTGGTCGCTCGGCAACTACTGGAGCTCGACGCTGTCCTCCGTCAACGACGTCGTCTTTTTCGAGCGTGACGCGGAAAACGGATGCGTGAATTTTTACCGCATCATCGGCGACACCGTCTACAGCCACGGCACTTTTTCCAGCGTGAGCGCTATCCCAGCGGTTTGCTTCCTGGGGGACGAGCTCTGGGAAGGTGACGTGCGGATGCACGAGGGCTTCATCACCGGCGGCGTGTGCGACTTGATACAAATTATCAACTACTGTTACGCACAACTTAAGGAAAGGCTCGCCGTCCCTTCCACGCCCTACGACTACATCAGCGCCGAGGCCACGGAAGGTTTCATCGAGGACTACTCGATAGGCTCAAAGGCGTCCACTCCTTACCGCCGCTACCACGCCATCGATCGGAACTCCGGACAGACTCTAGACGTTCCGAAGCACGTCACGCCCCAAGTGCAAGCTGGTGATCTAATCCAGATAATCGTCGCGAGCAAGGCCGAAATTTCCGACATGATCGGAGTCCCCGAATCAGGACTAAATTTCCAGGGCGGCGATCAACAGAAAACGGCTTATGAAGTTTTGATGCGGTCACAAAACTCAGTGAACAACATCAGCCACTACTATGCGCACGCCCGGCAGTCGATCACACAGCTCGCGAAGGTGATGACCGAAATCATCTGCGATTCCTCCGGAGTCCCCAACAATTTCCGCGTATCCGTCGAGAAAGGCCCCGAAGTTATCCTCCAGAAAGAGCGCCTTCGTCAGCAGCTCATGGCGACGCAGGCACTCGTGCCCGACACGGCAAAGCCCCTAGTCATGGCGGAGATCGTGCGGACGCTGGACATTCCCAATGCCGACGCACTCGCGGATGTCATCCTCCAGACCCTTCCGGAAGAAATCCGTCCTAAGGCTGGCGGAATGCAGGCTGTGATGACAGAGCTAGTAAAAACTAAGCAGCAGGCTGCACAGGCAGCGTCCGCGATACAGCAGTTACAGCAGGCGAATTCTGATTTGCAGAGGAAGGTGGACACCGACGAAGTTGCAGCGCAAAATCAACTTTTGATGACGCGCGAACAAAACGCTAACACTCTCCGGATAAAATTATTAGATTTGGAACAAAGGCAGAGAGAGTTCGAGCAGACACTCTTGCTTGAGACCGCCAAGGCGGACGACAAGCATAAAGAAGCTCTCATCACGGCCGCGCAGACGCAGCGCGAGGCGGACACCAAAGCCCGCAATGATCTTATCAGACAAATTAACGAGGCGGACAGCATCCGCAACGAACAGGCGCTCAAAGTGGCGCAGTTCATGCGCGACCGCCCGGGCGCATTTCCGGGTGTGACAGGCATTTCAGTACAAAGTAACAATCAGGCAGCGAGGTAATTATGCCGTTTGGCGACATCATGTCCAAGTATACCGGGCGCCCTGCGTCCGAATTCACGGAGCCCGCAAAGCAGGCCCCTTCCGTCGATCCGGCGAAATCCGGTGGACCTGCTCCGGCCGCTCCAGCGGAACAGCCCGTCAAGCCGGACGCGGTAACCGCCGCAGTTCCTGCCGTGACTCCGGACGTTTCCGGAACCCTGGCGGCTTCCGTGGCTACTGCCGTCAAGGACGGAAAGGTACAGGACGGAACTCCGGGCGTAGACGGCAAGCCGGCTTCCGGCGCGCCATCCACCGATGATGAAAGATATGACCGCATCCAGCGGCACTTCGAGAGCGAGCTTCACAAGCGTCTGGGCCGTGCAGGCCGGGCGCAGGAACGCGCACTTTCGGAGCGCGACAAGAAGATCGCAGAGCTTGAGAAGAAACTCAACGAGGCCACCGGTATGGCCGAAGAAAAACTCACTCCCGAAGACTTCGGGTCTCGCGCCGAATACGACGCGTGGCGCGAGAAGAAACTTTCGGAAAAGATCCGAGCGGAAGTCACCGACGAGGTGACGCGTAACGGCGAAAATGTCCGGCAGGCGCAGGAGATGCGCCGCGCCGTGGAAGAAAGGATAACGACGTTTTATCCGAAGGAAGAAGACAAGAAGGCGTTCCGGGAACGCATGCGCGACATGTACGAGGACAACGAGGAGTTCTTCGGCGGAGAGGGCGGGAACGCTTTCTCCGAGGCCTGCGAGGCCACGAAGTTCGCCCCGGTCATCTACGACTTGCTCGCGAAGAATCCTGAGGCGATGGCGCAACTTGTGAAGGAGTCGCCCGACCAGATCCGGGCTGACATCCGCAACATCGAACGCATAATCACGGACAAATTAACGCAGGCGAAAGCCGCGCCCGGAACTCCGGCCGCCGCTGACCCGGCACTGAAGGCTCCAGCAAAGAAGCCTCTGCCGGTCACGGGTCCGGTAGGCGGGGGCGGCGGTGCAGGCACAGGTTTCAACGCCCGGGCGTATCTCGCGAAGAAATATCCCGGCAAATATTAAGGATAAATTATCATGGCTACTCAGATGAGTTCCAATATCACTCAGCCTGCGATGGCTGTATTTTCGGAAGCGATCAACAAGGAAATCCCTATCCTCGATTCAACGTCGTCCAGCGGACAGAGCGTTGTAGGCCGCAAAGGCGGAAAGATCGAGCTTGTCCTCCCTGATCCCGGCAAAACCGTGATCACTCGTGGCGAGATGCGCGACCTCACTGGCGTGACCCTCGGGCAGAAGGAATGGTCTAAGAAATTTGAAATCAGCACGGCGAACAACTCCGTCGAGGCTGACATCATCGAACAGACTACGGACATCGACAGTTTCGACACTGAAGTTGTGCAGCCTCGCTGCGCGTCCGTCGGCGACGGCGTCGGCTCGGACGTAGTCCAGCTCGGTTTCGCCTCTTCTGATTCGGCGCTCGAAGTCGCCATCGCCGATCTCTCCTACGATGTCCTCAGTGACATCGCAGGGTATCTCGGCGAATTCAATCTCGGCGAGCTGCATGGATACATGAGCTCCATCATCCGCAGCAAGATCGCAAAAAAGGGAATGAGTCAGTTCAACTCCTCGTCCGTCACCGACCCGCTTTACAAGTACGCGGAAATCGGCGAGTACTCGAATGTGATCTGGAAAAAATCCAAGATGCCCCTCATCACCATTGCGTCTGCCAACGTACTGCCCAACGGCAGCGTCTCCGCGGTTGATTTTGCGGACGACAATGCCGCCAAAATCACGGTGGCCGATGCGGGCATCACCACGGGCACGACAATCAAAAAGGGCACGACCTTCCGAATCGCAGGCATCTATGTCAAGGACGGCCTCGGAAACGACACGATGGTTCCTAAGACGTTCATCGTCCAGGCCACTGCCGTCGGGATCGCCGGATCCGTGACGCTTGACGTGGGCCCATGTCTCGTTGACGGCGCGCACGCTAACGTTTCTCGGCTTCCGATCGTCGGCGACGCCACCGTCACCGCCGTCGGAGCGAGCGCGGGAACGTATTCCGTCATCTGGGCGTTCGAGCGCGGAAACCTCATCTATGACGGGGTCGATCTCCGTCTCGGCGGTTTCCAGACCGTTCGCGGCGCGTCCATCAACAACAAGGTCAAGTTGACTGCAATCGTAGACGGCAATGGCCTCAACACGACTGCGCTCTACCGCTTCGACGCCGCATACATCGCGGGCGCGCGCGACTCGCGCCGCAGCTCGCTTGTCTACGTCAAGATGGCCTGATCGTAACGGATGTCTCCGGCCTGCCCCGGAGTAAAGCAAGGCAGGGATGCGAAAGGCCTTACGGCCTAAGTGTCCCTGCCTTTTCTTCTTTTTACACACAAGGTTTTTATGTCTACCATACGGGATCTGATACAGAGCATAAACGAGGAAATCGATCTGGTGCGATTCGGCCAGGCCGTTCAGGCCGACCAGATGGAGCTCACCCGGCGCCTTATAAACCGCGCGGTGAATGCGTACAACCTTTCGTGCCTCATCAAGTTCAACGCCTCGACGGTGGAGCTTGTCGCTGACGCGCAAGGCCGGTACCTCATCTCCGGCGATCCCGTGCATCTTCTTTCCCTGCACCGCAAAGACTCGGAGGACTGCTTCATCCGCCTCGTTCCGGTGGACATCGAGGACATACTTTCCCTGCGTCACTCCGGGAGCGTGCCCGAGGCATATTCTTACAAGCGCGGGACAGTCGTAGATGGGGCGCTTTACGGACAGGTGACGCTCGACGTCAAGTCGTCCTCCCGTAAGCTTACGGCCACGGTGGCCGACGAGATCCCGGAATACCAGCTCAATGACAGTTTCGTGATGCCTCCGGAGTACAAAGAGCTCATCATCGACGACGTGCAGCTCCGTCTGCTCCGCAATGCAGACGCCGAGGCGAAGACCATCAATGACAAGTCCGAAGAGCTCAGACGCATCGTGGGAATGATCAAGGATGCCAACATGCGCCGGCCTGCGGTGGTCACGATGACCGGCAACAGCCACTCTGATTTCCTTTCCGGAAGGGGGATGCTTTGAGCCACAACATCATAGGCTCTTTCACGGGCGGCACCTGCCGCTACAGGGACGCGGGCTTTGTCTCCCATGAGGAGACCATCAATATGTTCGAGGAGACCATCGAGACGACCGACACCTATACGAAAAAGATACTTCGCTCGGTGGAGGGGACTAGCGTGTTCGCTACGCTTGATGGCGCCGGTCCTTGCCGCGGTATGCACGTTGCGACGTGCTCTCCGGAAGCCTCGGTGAATTCCGGAGACGAGCTGCTCTACGGCGTCTTCGGCTCGTCGCTTTACCGCATCTATAAGGACGGCTCTTACTTCCTCGTCGGCGACGTCTCTAATAACGGAGAGATCGTCTCTTTCGCGGAGACCTCGGGCGTTCCCGGGTATCTCTGTATTTGTTCGAATCATCAGGTCTACGCGGTAAACCTTACGTCGCCGGACGGCGAGGCGTCTATAAGCGCGCTCACCCTCCCAGTGCGCGCGGGTGACACGGTCAACATATCGCCCACCATGATCACGGCGCTGAACTTTCGCATCATCGTGAACGACTACGGGACGGACTACTTCTATTACTCGGAGCTCGGAAAACCCAACGGCACGGACGACCAGCACGCCTTTTACCAGTACAAGACGCGCTACGCGTACACCAAAAAAGACGGCACGGAAGTGGCGTTTTCCGACAATCAGTACTACGCGCCCAGCGAAGATTCATACGTGGACGGGACGCTTCAGAAAGAAGACGTGTGGATGGGGTCGCTAAACTTCATCAAGGCGGAATTCCGGAACGACCCGATAGTTGCGATAAAGGCGGTGGACGCATTCTTGCTCGTCCTGGGATCATCGACCTATCAGATATACCAGTGGCAGGATTCACTTTACACTCCCTACATCACGACCGGTAAGACGTCGTCCATCGGGTGCAAGGCGCCGAAGAGCGCCGCCGAGGTCAACGGACGCGTAGTGTTTCTGGGAAGCTCATCGACTGGATACAACTCCATCTGGTCGGTGGGAGAGGATGGCGTGACCCGCATTTCCAAAGACTGGCTGGAGCGCCGCATAAGCACGATGACCAGGAGCGACGACGCCTTCGGCTACTCGTACACTAAGGACGGGCATCAGTTCTACCTGATATCATTTCCTACCGAGGATGTCACGTACTGCTACGACTTCGCGGAAGATTCGTGGACTACCCGGGCGACGAGGGACGAGACGAAGAACACGCTCCGGATGTGGTTTCCCTCGTTCGCGATGCGCTGCTATGGAAAAATAATGCTCGGGAGCTACCGCGAAAATTCCGTTGTCTATCTCGACGAGGACAAATTCACTGACCACGCCGGAAGGCTGATACAGCGGACACGCGTCACGGGCATAATCATCAACGATTTCAAGGACATGATACTTCATTCGTTGGAGCTCATCATTGACAACGGACGGACGGCTTCGGCTGATCCGTCGTCCGATGGATACAATCCGCGCGTGATGCTCCAGGTGAGCTTCGACGGAGGTTATACGTGGGAGCCCGAGTGCTGGGCCGACGCGGGTAGGCAGGGACAGTACGGATATTCCACGCGCTGGAGCCATCTTGGCAAGGGGCGCCGCGTGGCGTTCCGGGTCTCGTTCACGGATCCGGCGCCATTCACCGTGGCGTCCGCGATGTTAGACTACACTAAGTGCGGGAGGTGACGCATGCCTACGATCGCCAAGGCCTCGAACTCGCAGAAGGACACTAAGACATACAGACCGTTAATTTATGTCAAGAACGGACTCGTGGGAAAAATATTTTCTGACGGAATAGTGTGCACGGACGCCGTGAAAAAACTTATATTTCCTTATGCGGAATATGACTGGCTCCTCCGTGCCACCATTTATACCAAAGTAACAGACGGTGCGTACAAGTTTTCTGGTATGAAGAACTACCTCGTCCGGAAAGGACAGACCGAGTTCGACACAGATCCGGAAACTTCATTTGTCTATTACGAAGGCGAAATGGTAATCAAACAATAGGCACACAATGGCAAGCACCAGTTTAACTAACACTTTGCTAAATCCGGAGACTGTATCGGCCCTCACGGGCCTCACGGGTCTCACGGATATCACGGACAAGCTGAAATCGGGCCTCACGGGTCTCACGGACCTCACGGGCCTGACGAACATCGGCGAAAAGAACGCGGCGTACTCTAACGCCTCGGACACCCTCAAGGGACTTCTCGGCGAAAATTCGGCCGCCTACGATTCCATTCTCCAGCTCATACAGGGAACGGGCACGGCGACACAGAATGCCCTCGGCGGCTCGCAGTCAGTGAGCGACTGGCTTTCGTCAGTCAAGGACTCGGCATCAAAGGACTACAGCGTCGATTCGTCCAAGCTTGAAAATTACGACTACAGGAAATCGGTGTCCGATTTCCTTGACCCGAACGCCGACTATAACATAGGCCATGCTACGAAGGCGGCGCAGAACTCGCTCGCCGGACAGGGCGGTCTTTTCAGCGGCGGGGCGGGTGAACAGCTCGCGGCCACGGCGTCCGAGAAGGCGGCGGATTTGTACAAAGATGCGCAGCAGCAGTACAACGCCGAGAAGAATTTTGACTACGGAAAACTCACGGACTCGCTAGACTTGGAACAAAGTAACAACCAGACGGCGATGACGCAGGCGAACAACAACGTATCCAATCTGGGAAGCATCGCCAATGAATATCTGTCCAGCACGCAGAACACATCTGACAACGTTGTGAACGCGCTGCTGGGCAAGCTATCCAACGACACGGACATTCAGACGGCGCTTGCCAATTTGGGAATATCTAAAGCCTCCGAAGGTGGTTTTATGTCGCAGCTCCTGGGAGGATTATTCGGATGATTAACTGGGGTGCATATAAAGTAAACACAGGCATAGACACGTCGCCCATAGAGGGCGGAAAGTCCCGCGATCTGAGGGATGCCGGGAAGGCCGTCCGCGGAGTCATCGACACGGTGATGTCGATCAAGAAATCGGCGAACTACGATAACGGCAAGGCCAAGTTCCTGGACCTCGTCGGCGGAAACGCGCAGGCGCAGGCCGCTATCGACGAGAATGAAAAAAGGATAAAGGAAATAGACGCGCAGATAGCCGATCTCCAGAAGCAGCTCGTAGGAGGAAATCAATGAATCTTATTGATCTGTATACGTCTTCCGGCGCATCAAAGGATATACTGGATGGCGGGAATGATGATCTCCCTGAAGTGAACACTGACGTGTCAGCGACGCAACAGTCTCAGAGCGATTCGGAATACACCGCACGGAAGCGCGCCTCCATACGTGCGCAAATCGACGTGTTGACACAAAAGAAGGCGAACCTTGAGGCACAGAATGCAGAGCTGCGGTCCGGGATGAAGGACATCCCTGACGAAGAGGTGCAGCGCATAGGCGAGCAGCTCGGCGTCCCTGATGTAGCCGAATCATGGCTATCTGCGCGTACTGCGCGGCGCAACAGAGATTTAGCTTTGGCCGAGTCTCAGAAGACACGCGCATCCATAGACAAGGAAAATGCGCTTGCCGATTCGGAGCAGAAGAACGCGGCGGTGACGCAGATAAATTCGCTTGCGGAGGCCTGGGCTACCGAGGCTAACGACTACGGCAAAAAGGCAAAGAGGGTTAGTCTTGAGAAGGCCATCGATGATTTTAACAAACGTTATCCGCAGGACGCAATCGATGCCGGAAAGTTCGAGGACGATTATGGCGGAACTTCCGTAGCCGCGGCCGGGGCGGCCGCTGGCTTCGACCTTCCGGAAAGACCCTCCGGATTAAGCAACGAACAGGACGCGGAGTGGGACCGC
>Ga0172381_10002799_pt1 | contig 18876 bp, 16 predicted proteins | sample Leawel6488metaG_FD_119754 | JGI IMG/M metagenome (GOLD analysis project Ga0172381, IMG submission 119754) | Leachate microbial communities from a municipal landfill in Southern Ontario, Canada - Leachate well 64-88 metaG | ecosystem: Engineered > Solid waste > Landfill > Unclassified | place...
GTTGATATGCTTACCACAAATTTTGATGCAAACTGGGGGTTGCGATTATCACAACATTACGAAGGAGCTGGGAATATTCACTATGATTTTATTGAACGCTATAATGCAGCAGACTATAATGTGCTGACGTTCAAAGCAGGCAACGTCGGTATTGGGGCAACTCCGACTTCTTTGCTTCTTCTCAACAGCACAGGAACAACTAATTATATTACTCTTCAGAATAGCGCGGTTACAAAAGCATATGTTGGTCTCTCAAATACTGCTAATAATATTTTAACTGGAGATGCAGCGAACGATTTGGTTTTGAGAGCTGAAAGCACATTGAGAATGGGAGCAGGCGGTGACCACGCTTTTATGGTGGCGAATGGCACAGGAGTTAGCTTTGGCTCATATTCGTCAGCCCCGCCGACTGCTCCAGTTGCAAGATTCCAGGTAAATACTACGCAAAATCCATTTACCATTGGAGAAAACGGTCCCAATATGTCAGGTAATGCTTACTATTCTTCTGGCTGGAAGGCTATCAACACAGGCTACTCAACTTCATTCAGCTTTGATGATGGTTCTGGAGGATTTGCTATTTATACAGCTCCTTCTGCTTCTGCTGGAGCAGCAGTAACTTACACTGATAGATTTCATATTTTGAATACTGGCAACGTGGGCATTGGGACAACTGCACCTACTAATATTCTTTCGCTGGGCGGGCAGTCAGCGCAAACGTTTTGGATGGAGAGGCAGACTACCGCGGCAACTGCCGGCAACAATTTAACTATTCAGTCGGGCGGAGCAAAGTCTGGCGGAACTAATTTAAACGGCGGAGCATTGTATTTATCTTCCGGTATTTCTACTGGCTCTGGTTCTTCGGACATGTTTTTCCAAACAGCCACCGCAGGAAGTTCGGGCACTGCCGATGTAACTCCTACAACCAAGATGACAATTTTGGCAAGTGGCAATGTTGGCATTGGGGTTACTACTCCAACTAATGGGAAGTTGGTGGTTATCGGCGGAATAGCTGTTGGAGCGGACGCCCTCAACAACGCTTTTAGCACAGGATCATTGGGCGACGGTTCAACAACGATGTACATAGGAAACTCAACAATCACCGTGTCGGGCCCGTCTGATATAAGCACAAAAGAAAATATTACTGCCACGCAATATGGTTTGGCCGATTTGATGAAATTTTCTATTAAAGATTTTCAATATAAAAAAGAGGTTGTTAATGAAGGTAAATCTCAAAAGGAACATACGGGTATGATTGCTCAAGATGTGGAGGATATTTTCCCCGAAGCAACAATTTACAGGTCAGATGGACTAAAAGCTATTGATTACACAAAAATGATTCCTTTGATTATAAAGTCTATACAAGAATTAAATACAAAAGGAGCCATTAAAAGCGGGGAGCTTGAAGGAGTTGACACAACATCAGCTGTGGCAGATATAAAAGACGGTCTTGTTTCGCTTGGGTTGTATATAAATAACGGGGTTGCTACATTGGGGGAGATAATAACCCAAAAAGCAACGATACAAACCGCAGACGTTGGAGTTGCAAAAATAAGAAAAATGGAAATGATTGATGAGGCGACCGGCGAAGCATATTGTACGTGGATTAAAAATGGAGAATGGCAAAAATTAAAAGGGGAGTGTAATGTTGTGCCTGCTGTAGTACACGAAGCTGATGATGTCGCAGAAGATGGTGCTATAAATGAAAATGTTTCTAGCGGTAATATTGCCGAGCCCGTGGCTACAGAGACAGTTTCGACAACCGAAGGTGAATCGCAACTTCCCCAAGCAGAAGAGACGACAGAGGCAGAACAAGCAGTCATGCTCGAAGAATCCGGTTCGAGTGATTTGTTTGCGCCTATCAGCGAAGCAATAACAGAGGCGTCTTCCGGCTTATTCAACAAGGCGTGGGAATTTTTCAAGTGGATAACTGCCGGATTATTAATTCCGATTAAAAAACTATTCGGGCGGTAACTAAATGATGAAGAAGTTTTATTCTATTTTATTTATAACCATGGGATTAATTGCGCCGATTTCGTTTATTTTTGCTGCAACTGGGACAATTGATTCTACAAATAAATATGCTTGGTCAAATAATATTGGCTGGATAAATTTTGGCACAAGCGGGGGAAGCGTGCAGGTAACCGACACTGCTATTACAGGATATGCATGGAGTCAAAATTATGGCTGGATAAATTTTAATAGAGTTGTAAATACAACAAGCGGGGTTTTGTCTGGCTATGCTTGGGGAGAAAATACAGGCTGGATAAATTTTAGCGGAGTTACAATAAATACCTCTACTGGAGCGTTTTCTGGCACAGCAACCGGAGATGTTGTTGGCACAGTTAATTTTTCTTGCACAGCAGCCGGATGCCCCGTTACAACTACTTGGCGCCCAGACAGCGGTCCGCCAGCAGGCGGGCCTATTTGCGGAGATGCAAGTTGCAGTGGAACCGAAGATTGTACTTCTTGCCCTGCAGATTGCGGGGCTTGTCCTACTGTTGTCTGTACGGCCAATGAGGATTGCGGAAGCGACAACTATACAGGATCCTTATTTTGCCAAGAAGGAAATGTGTATCAAAATTATTTAACGTATGTTTGCAGTAGTCCGGGCGAAACCAGCTCATCTTGTTCAGACTCCACAGAAGCTAGGTTGAAAACAACTTGTTCTGACAGCCAGGAATGTAGCGGTGGAAGCTGTGTTGGTAAGTCTATTGCCTGCGCCGCGGACGCTGATTGCGGAACCGATGACTATACCGATTCGCCAGTTTGCCAAGACGGAAATGTGTATCAAAATTTTGCCAGCTATTCGTGCGATAACGCGGGATTGGCGAGTTCATCATGCTCAAATTCTACCGAAGCCAAATTGAAAATAACCTGCCCTGATGGCCAAGTTTGCGACGGCGGAAGTTGCGTTGCGCAACCTATACACACATATAACAAATGTGAAAATTTACAATGCGTTTCAGTGTCTGGCAACGAGTCCAATCAATGCAGTAATAACAGTGATTGCGGGGAAGGCGGAGGGAGTACGCCAGTCATAGAGAGTCATAACGAATGCAATCCGCAAAAACAATGCGTATCTGTGAATGGCGCCGGTTCTAACAAATGCCAGTCGGCCAGTGATTGCGCCACAACAATCCCAGAGCCGATAGAAATAGTTGAAAGCATAGGCCAAACGATTCAAAAAAGTTTTGAACAGCCGGTGGAAAGCGTGAAAACCATAGCCAAAGAAACAAAAAAAATAATTGAAACCCCGCAAGGGTCGGTTGTTACTAAAACGATTTCAACAGCGGGAGCCGCGGTAACAACAGCTGCAGTTGCTTCAACTATTATTTTTTCTCCGTTCGAGATTTTTTTGGTTCTTTTTAGATTGTTTGGAATTTTGTTTACGGCTTTCGGCATCAGAAAAAAAATCAAGCATTGGGGCGTGGTTTACGACTCTGTTACAAAACAGCCGTTAGACCCGGCATATGTTACTTTAAAAGATGCCCAAGGCAAAATTGTCGCTTCGGCTATAACAGACCTCGACGGGCGCTACGGGTTTTTGGTCGGACCCGGGAATTATCAGATATCAGCCAGCAAAACAAATTATGCCTTTCCATCGCAAAAACTTGTTGGAAAAATAAATGACGAACTTTATAATGATCTTTACTATGGGGGTGCGGTAGAAGTAAAGCAAGATGGCGAGGCGATTATAAAGAACATTCCCATGGATCCTCTTAAATTTGATTGGAACGAATTTGCAAAGAAAGACAAAAAACTGATGAGGTTTTATTCTAGGTTTGATGTAATTCTAAGAAAAGCCATCGATTTATTCTTTGTGGTAGGTTTTTTTGTGGCAATTATATCTTTTTTTGCGGCTCCTTACCCTTACAATTCAATTATATTGATAATCTATATAGGACTATTAGTTTTGCGGGCTATAAACATAAAAATAAAAGCGTACGGCAACATTATAGAGGGCGCGACCAAAAATCCTTTATCGTTTGCTGTGTTGAGAATTATGATGCCGGAAACAAACATAGAAGTTGCGCATAAAGTTGCTGATAAATATGGCAGGTATTATTGCCTGGTGCCATCCGGCAGATATTATGTTAAAATAGAAAAAAAGAATGACGATGAATCATATTCGCTGGTTTACACCTCTGCTGTGATAGACGTATCTAAAAAAGGAATAATCAAAAACAAATTTGTAATTTGATGTCTCAAATATTTGTCTATTTAATATTCATATTTCTAGCCGGATTCATATTTTTTATCGTTTTTTATTTTTCGAAAAAAATAAAAGGCTTGGAAAAAGACAAGGCAGTTCTTTCGCGGCTTCTAGAAAAATATGAAAAAAAATTTGAAAACTCGGAGGCGCTAAAAAATAGGGCTCTGAAAATTATTTTAAATATTGATGAGGGAATTTTAGTTTTAGACCATAATAAAAAGATTTTCATAGCAAATTTTCGCGCCAGAGAGATTTTAGGGGTAAAGCTAAGAAATCTTAACGGGATGCATTTGTCTGAGCTGGCATTTTTTGACGGTTTGAAATCGGTTGTTCCCCGTTTTTCTGTTTCTCATAATGTTTGTAAAGAAGAAATCGAGATTGGCAATTCTATAGTAGAATTTTCTGCCACACGGCTGGTTTTTGAAGAAGGGAATGCCGGAAAATTGATTGTTATGCGCGACATAACAAAAGAAAAGGCTTTTGACAAAACAAAGAACGAATTTTTGCTTTCAACTATTCATCGAATAAAAACATCAATGTCGTCTGTGAGATGGCTGATAAAGATGTTTTTGGGAGGTGATTTTGGGAAATTCAATAAAGAGCAGAAAGATTTTATGAAAAAACTTTATACGCGCAACGAATCCTTGCTCTTGTTGACAAGCGATTTATTGAATTTAACGAAAATTGACAACGGCGCGCATATTTATAGAAAAAATTTGGTAAACATCCAAGACCTTGTTCAATCGGAAGCGACGTACTTCAAAGATAAAATTGCCAGCAAAAAAATTAGGTTCGAGTTTAAAAAGCCGGTTCGAGAATTGCCAAAAATAATGCTAGATAAAGAAAAAGTTGAGTCTGCCATTCAAAATCTTTTTGACAATGCGCTAAAATATACCCAGGCAAAAGGAACCATAAAAGTTTTCCTTAAAGGCAACGAGAAAGAAATAGAGTTCAGGATATCAGACACTGGAATTGGAATTCCGGAAAACCAGCAGGCAGAAGTTTTCAATAAGTTTTTTAGAGCAAAAAACGCCAACAAGATAGAGGCTGACGGCACCGGCCTCGGACTTTTTGTCGCTAAAAAAATTATTGAAGATCATGGCGGCGCAATTGGGTTCGAGTCAAAAGAAAACGAAGGAAGCGAATTTTACTTTACTTTGCCAATATAAGTGATATTATGATATAATAATATACAATCAATTATGAAAAATATTTTAATTATTGAGGACGATGATTTTTTAAGAAGCTTGATGAGCAAAAAACTGTCATCTGAAGGTTTTAACCCAATTTCTGCAATTGACGGGGAAGATGGCCTGAAGAGAGCGGAGGAGGACAAACCAGATTTAATTTTATTAGATCTCATCTTGCCAGGCATAGATGGCTTTGGGGTTTTATCCAAACTGAAGGAAAATAAAAACACCTCTTCAATCCCAACAGTCATTTTATCGAATTTAAGCCAAAAAGAAGATATTGAAAAAGGATTAAAAATCGGGGCAGTCGATTATATTATCAAAGCCCAATCTACTCCAGAAGAGATAGCCGAAAAAGTAAAAAGCATTTTAAAGTAAAAAACATAAAAACAAAAAGACGCCCCGAGGGGCGTTCTTTTTTTTGTCGGGCTGCTGGGAATTGAACCCAGTCTACATCCACCCCATGGACGCGTACTACCGGCATACTCCAGCCCGTAGACCTTCGGGGTGAACTAAACTTTTGCTAGGCGTTTAATGCATTTGGCGCAGGCTAGGACTCTTTTGCCGGTTGCCAATTTTACCCATTGGAGATTGGGGTATTTTCTGACTCTGGATGTTGGGTTGTATTTACCTCTTAGTTTAACAAGAGTGACTCCCGTTGCCGAGTGTTTTCCGCAAATTGTACAAATTTTTTCTGCCATGTTTATTTAAGATAAGTTTAATGAGATTATCTTACCATTATCTTTTCTTTTTTGCAATACGTGATATGATAATACTAACATGTTCACAGCTACGGTTATCACAATTTTTTCTTTGATTGTTTTGCTTTTCTCGGTAATTATTCACGAACTGGCTCACGGCTATGTTGCTTATTCTTTGGGCGACCCAACTGCAAAATATGAAGGCAGGCTGACTTTAAACCCTTTAAAACATTTAGACCCGTTTGGTTCGGTTATTTTGCCCCTTCTATTATTAATAGCTACTGCCGGGCAAGGCCCAATTTTTGGCTGGGCAAAACCAGTGCCAATAAACCCCTATAATTTTAAAGACCAAAAGTGGGGGACATTAAAAGTAGCCATTTCGGGGCCTGCAACAAACTTTGCCGTAGCAATAATTTTTGGCTTGATTATAAGATTTGTTCCGCCAATTGGCGTACTTGCTCCGCTAATGCAATTGCTGGGCATAGTTGTTTTTTACAATTTTTTGTGGGGAATATTTAACTTGGTGCCAATTCCGCCCCTAGACGGGTCTTGGATTCTTTTCAAATTTTTACCACAAAGCATGGACAAGGCAAGAATGTTTTTACAACAATATGGAATGTTTATTCTGATTTTCTTTATATTTTTTGGAGGCTTAAGCGGGCTCTCAAATTTAGCCCAATTGCTGTATAACTTTGTAGTCGGCTCATCACTTCTGGGTTTTTAGCCATTTCTTATTGACATTAAAATAAAAATTTGCTAAACTATAAATCACATGAGCGCTAGGCGCTTAATTTATTTATTAGAAAAACAATGCCAACAATACATCAGTTAATTAAGAAGAATAGAAAGTCTATTAAGAAAAGAAAAAAGACCGTTGCCTTGCAACGCGGTTTTAATGTTTTAACAAACAGGCCATCTTTTTATTCTTCTCCATTTAAAAGAGGAGTATGCGTAAAAGTTTTTACACAAACACCTAAAAAACCAAACTCTGCTTTGAGAAAAGTTGCAAGAGTAAAACTTTCAAACGGTATGGAGGTTACAGCATATATCCCGGGTGAAGGACACAACTTGCAAGAGCACTCTGTGGTTATGATTAGAGGAGGCAGAGTAAAAGACTTGCCTGGAGTAAGGTATCACATTGTCAGAGGAGTTTTGGACACAGTGGGCGTTGAAAAGAGAAATCAATCAAGAAGCAGATACGGAACTAAAAAAGCTAAAAAATAATTATGAGAAGAGCATATAAAAAACACAAAATTTTGCCGGACTCAGTTTATAACGATGTGGCTGTTGCCCAGTTTATAAACAAGGTAATGAAAAGCGGAAAGAAAACAGTCGCCCAGAAAATTGTTTATGGCGCTTTTGATATTATAAAAGAAAAAACAAAGAAAGAGCCTTTGGAAGTTTTCAGAGCCGCAATTGAAAATGCTTCACCATTATTGGAAGTAAAACCAAAAAGAATTGGAGGAGCAACTTATCAGGTGCCAAGAGAAGTAAGAGGAGAAAGAAAACTAGCCTTGGCAACCCAATGGATTTTGGAAGGAGCCCGTGGAAAAAAAGGCAAACCAATGGCCGAGAAATTGGCTCAAGAACTTATTGACTGCATAAACAACCAAGGCAACGCCATCAAAAAGAAAGCCGACACCCACCGCATGGCCGAAGCCAACAAAGCCTTCGCGCATTTCGCCAGATAAAAAAAGGCCCGACGGATTTGCCGGGCGAACGCGACTTTTGTCGCGTTTTGAGTGGAGTCAGCCGATGACATAGACCTTTACGGGAATCGTCTTCTCGCGATGGCGGACAAGGTTTCCCATATACGTAGCCGTATACTCATCGGGCATCCACAAATTGATGTCCTTGAGCACGGAGTTAGGAGTTGACAGTGCGATTCTAATAACCCCACCTTGGCCGTCCTCTACGTGACACGATCTGGACAGTACCACTGCTTCCTCGCAGCACCACGGCCTACGAGAAACAATTCTCACAATTTGCCCTGGCTTAGGGCAATGGTCGGGAAATACGGGAAGGTCTTTCCCATAGGTCCAATTCGTTTTGTGGCCCACAGTTTTACTCCTATGAATAGGTTAAAGGTTCTGAATAAAATATATTATAATATAAAATAATAAAAGTCAAGTTATAACATGCCAAGAGAACACGCTTTAGATACATTAAGAAATATTGGAATTATTGCTCACATTGACGCTGGAAAGACTACCTTTTCAGAGCGTCTTTTGTTTTATACGGGTGTTTCGCACAAGATTGGAGAAGTGCACGAAGGGGATACGGTTATGGACTGGATGGTGCAGGAAAGGGAGAGGGGAATTACAATTACCTCGGCTGCCACTACTATGTATTGGAAGGGGCACCAGATAAACTTGATTGATACTCCTGGCCACATTGACTTTACTGCCGAAGTGCAGAGGTCTTTGAGGGTTTTGGACGGAGCTGTGGTTGTGTTTGACGGAGTTGCAGGAGTGGAACCGCAATCGGAAACAGTTTGGAGGCAGGCTGACAAATATGCTGTTCCTAGAATTTGCTTTGTAAATAAATTAGACAGAATGGGAGCTTCTTTTGAAAAATCGTTTAATTCTATTTTACTAAAACTTACTCCAAATGCTGTAGCAGTAAGCATTCCTATGGGAGTTGAAGAAAAACTTTCCGGAGTTGTGGATTTGGTAAAAATGAAAGCTTTGTATTTTGAGGGCGAAAAGGGAATTGATATGGTAGAAAAAGAGATTCCTGCAGAATGGAAAGAGGAAGCAGAAACTTGGCACAAAAAAATGATTGAAAAGGTTGCAGGAGAGGACGACGCTTTGACAGAAAAGTTTTTGGAAGGAAAAGAAATTACAGCAGAAGAAATAAAAGCAGTTTTAAGAAAATCAGTTTTAAATTATAAATTGGTGCCGGTTTTTTGCGGAAGCGCTTTGAAAAACAAGGGCGTGCAGACAATTTTGGACGCAGTTGTTGAATTGTTGCCTTCTCCATTGGATTTGCCTAGCCAAAAAGGAACCGACCCAAAAACAGGAGCTGTTATTGATAAAAAAGCTTCAGACACAGAGCCGTTTTCAGCTTTGGTTTTCAAAATTGCAACAGACCCGTTTGTTGGAACTTTAACCTTTTTTAGAGTGTATTCCGGCAAATTGGAAAAAGGTTCTTATGTATTAAATGCAAATACTGGCGAGCAGGAAAGAATTGCCAGAATTTTGAGAATGCATGCCGATGAAAGGCAAGAACTTGATGTTATTTACGCAGGAGAAATTGGAGCCACTGTCGGGTTGAAAGGCACTAGCACCGGTCATACATTGTGCGACAAATCAGCTCCAGTTATTTTGGAAAAGATTGTATTTCCAGAACCAGTCATTGGAATTAGAGTTGAGCCAAAAACAAAAGCCGACCAAGAAAAACTTATTATGTCTATCAGGAAGCTTACAGAAGAAGACCCAACTTTCAGAATTAAAGAAGACTTGGAAACCGGCGAAACTATTATTTCGGGCATGGGCGAATTACACTTGGACATTATTGCCGATAGGTTGAAAAGAGAGTTTCACGTGGAAGCAAATTATGGCAGACCGCAAGTTGCTTATAAAGAAACAATTACTGGCGAAGCCAACGGAGAAGAAAAATACGCCAGACAGTCTGGTGGAAAAGGACAATACGGACACGTGTTGCTTACAGTTAAACCAAAAGAAAGAGGAGCAGGCTTTGAATTCGTTGATGAAATTAAAGGAGGCGCTATTCCAAAAGAGTTTATTAAGCCGGTTGAAAAAGGAGTTACCGAAGCCATGGACAAAGGAATTGTTGCAGGATATCCAATGGTTGACGTTGAGGTTACTTTGTACGACGGTTCTTTCCACGAGGTTGACTCTTCGGAATTTGCCTTTAAAATTGCAGGCTCTATGGCTTTCCAAAAAGCAGCCAAAGCAGCCAGACCAGTTATCCTTGAGCCAGTTATGAAAATGGAAGTTGTAACTCCCGAAGATTTCTTTGGCCAAGTTATTTCTGACCTAAGCTCAAGAAGAGGACAAATCAAAGAAACCAGCGAAAGGGCAGGAATGAAAGTCATTGACTCATTGGTGCCACTAAGCGAAACATTTGGCTACGCCACTTCAATCCGCTCACTCACCGAAGGCCGAGCCAGCTTCACAATGGAATTCAACAGCTACGAACAAGTCCCCGCCAACGTCGCCCAAGAAATCATAGACGGCAAACGAAAATAAGGGAGCCGTAGCGAACACTTATGCTGAGCGAAGTCGAAGTATAAAAAAAGAGCCCAGCGATGAACACTGGGCAAGCGCTCGTCCCGAAAGGGCGGGCGCTTTTGTTTTGGTCAGCAGTCACAATCGCCTCCCTCGAATGGTGGCTCACCGGGTGGCAGTTTATTCGGATTGCTAGCGACGCCGTCGGTGGGTGTCCGCCTACTCGCCGGCGGATAGGACGTCTGGACTGGCTTGCGGTTCCCGATGCGGGTTCTGCGCTTTTTTGGCACGTATTTTGGATGTGGTGGCCAAGGCTCTTTTTTTGGAGCAACAATCTTCGGCCTCTTAAACAGAATCAGGCAGCCACGTTGGACAAGAAGGGGAGCTGTTGGTTCCCATCCTTGTTTGCCAAGTCTGTTGCAGACCTTTTCAATCTCGCCTTTTTCCATTGGGACCTCCTCCACACGGGTTTCCCAGTTTATGGCAATACTCATCGCCTTCTCCTTTCCAGAGAGAAAGTTTTAGAACAGATTGTCAGAGAACATAAATAAAGAGTAGCAAAATTATTAAAAAAGTCAATGTTTTGAAAATAAAAAAAGCCGGTCAAATTGAATTGACTCGGCACACGGGAATTTTGTCAACGTAAAACGTTAACTATCTCCTATCTTGCAGATCTTCGGGCAAGGAAGTTGGAGGGCGGTCCAAAATGCTTGGATCTCCCGTGAGATCTTCTCTGATTTCCTCCGGTGGCTCGGTAAGTGGCGGCAAATCCACTGCTCTGCGAAGCTCGGGGTCAGTAAGATGCGGGGCAATCACTGACTGTTCAACCGTCGTTTCGGGAATTTTCTGATTTTCCGGCGGGTAAACGTGGCAGAATCCCTGGCTAGTGCAGTAGTAGGTTGTGAGTCCTCCTACTATAGAAATGGCTCGCTGGACATCACTCTCGAATTTGTCGAACGAGATTTGAGTAAGGTCGCACTCTCTGTGTTCGTATCTAAGATCGGCAGGGCTGAGTTCTAGACGCATCGCTTCTCCTTCCAGAGAAAAGGGTTTCCAAAAAGGTTGTCAAACACGTCTGGGTGTAGTATAATAAAAATGCGTGAAAAGTCAATGTTTGGGAATTTTAATGGGAAATTGACTATTGTGTGAGATTATATATAATGAAAATATAAGCAAATAATAAGATGACAAAAAAAATAGAAACAATTTATAACTTTGATGTTGTTTTTGAAGAAAACGGAGACGGATATACTGTTACTGTTCCAAAACTTCCGGGAGTAATTACCGAGGGCGATAATTTGAAGCAGGCTAGAGAAATGGCTAAAGATGCTATAAAATGTTATCTAGAGGCATTATTAAAAGATACAATAATCGCAGGTAAGACTAAAAAGGAAAAAATTAAGTTTTGCGTTCAGTAATAATTAAACACGGTAAAAAATATGGCAAAATTGCCAAGGATACCGTCTTTATTGGTAATTAGAGCATTGAAGCGAGCAGGGTTTTATGAACATCACAGCAGTGGCGGACATATCCATCTAAAACATTCCGTAAAGTTACATTTAAGAATAACAATACCGTTTCACAGAAAAGATTTAAATCCGAAAACATTAAAGTCAATTATAGAGCAAGCCGAGCTGACAGTCGATGATTTTATAAAATTACTCAAAGATTGAGTTTTTTTAGTGTTAAACTATTGACTATTCAAAAATAATATAATAAGATAATAGTATTAATTAAATCCATCGCAACCTGGTGAATGGTGCGTGGAAAAATATACAAAATGGCAACAGAAAAATTTGAGAGGTCAAAACCTCACGTAAACATTGGTTCCATTGGTCACGTTGATCATGGAAAAACCACATTGTCCGCCGCAGTTATGAAAATCGCAGGATTGCGCGGTTTTAGACATACCGATGCAGATGTTGATAAGATTGACGCATCACCAGAAGAAAAAGCCAGAGGAGTGACCATCTCAATTACTCACTTGGAATTTGAAACACAAAAAAGACACTATGCATGGATTGACTGCCCAGGCCACGCTGACTACATCAAAAACATGATTACGGGGGCCGCTCAAATGGACGGAGGAGTTTTGGTAGTATCAGCTCCAGACGGCCCAATGCCACAAACAAAAGAACACATTTTGTTGGCCAGACAAGTTGGTTTGCCATCATTGGTTGTATTTATGAACAAATGCGACATGGTTGACGACCCAGAAATCTTGGACTTGGTTGAATCAGAAATCAGAGAATTATTGAAGAAAAACGGCTTCCCAGGCGACGAAACTCCTATTATAAGAGGTTCAGCTGTAGAAGCTTTGAAGGTTACATCACTTGATGACGCAGCTGCAAAACCAATTATTGAATTAATGGATGCTTGCGACAATTATATTCCCGAGCCAGCAAGAGAATTGGACAAACCATTCTCAATGGCAGTTGAAGACGTATTTTCTATTGAAGGAAGAGGAACAGTTGCAACAGGAAGAATTTCAAGAGGAGTTATTAAACCAAACGAAGAAGTTGAAATAATCGGTATTAGACCAACTCAGAAAACAGTTATTGTTTCTGTTGAAATGTTCCAAAAATCGCTTGATCAAGGAAACGCAGGAGACAACGTAGGACTTTTGTTAAGAGGTTTGAAGAAAGAAGATATTGAAAGAGGACAAGTTATCTGCAAACCAGGTTCTATTAATCCTCATACAGAATTTGAGGCAGAGGTTTATGTATTGTCAAAAGACGAAGGTGGAAGACACACACCATTCTTCACAGGATACAAACCACAATTGTACATTGGAACATCTGACATCACAGGAGACGTTACTTTGCCAGCCGGCACAGAAATGGTTATGCCTGGAGATACAGCCAATTTGACAGTCAAATTGATTGCTCCAATTGCATTGGAAGAAAAAGGAAAATTCGCCATTAGAGAAGGTGGAAAAACAGTCGGATCTGGAGTTGTAACAAAGATAATCAAATAGAAAAATGCCAGCTACTAAAAAAACAACTACAACTGCCGTAAAGAAAACTGTTAAGAAAGCTGTAAAAGCTGAAAAAACAGAGGCGCCAATTTTGGGCTTAAAACTTAGAATAAAACTAAGAGCCTATGACCACAAAATCATTGATAATTCGGCAAGGCAGATAATAGACATCGCAAACAGGTTTGGAGCCGAAGTTTTGGGCCCAATACCTTTGCCAACAGAGATTTTAAAATATACTGTAAACCGCTCTTCGTTTGTACACAAAAACGCCAGAGAGCAGTTTGAGATGAGAGTTCACAAGAGAATTATAGATATTTTAAATCCTAACGCCGACATCATTGAAGCATTGAGAGACCTAAATTTGCCGTCAGGCGTTGACATTGCGATAAAAATTTAGTAGTTAAAAAATCTTGTCAAACAAAAGAGTCCTTCACAGGACCTTTTTGTTTATGTTTAGTGCGCTATTGCAGGGCGCATATTAAATTGTTATAGTTAAATCAGAAAGCCCATTTTCATCGTATTATCATTATATGGGCGTATAAAGAAGATGGAAAAGCTCGTTATTGATGTTGTGGATTATGACGGAAACAGAGTTATCTTAACGGAGAGGAAATGGAAGCAAAAAATCCAACAACATTCTGAATTGTTAGACAAAACATTCCTTAAAAATTTGGAAGATACTATAAAAAACCCTAATGAGGTTTGGGAAGATTACAGCGACAAAGAAAATAAAAGATGTTATTATAAAAAATATTCTATAAATTCTTATGTAAAAGTTGTTATCTGGATTACCAAAAGCCCTTGCCATATAGTATCGGCTTTTGAAACTAACAAAATAAAAGAGGAAATTTATCAACCAAATATAAAAAGATTAAAATGACAACAAGAGACAAAAAAGAATTTTTAGACTTGGCAACCGGCTTCGGCACTTTCATAAAGAAGCACGGCTGGATTTCACGCTATGACACCGAGAGCGATTCTTTTTCTGTTACAGCTCCAAAATTATCTGATTCTGCAAGAATTAAGTATTTTGATGACGAAGTAGCTTTTTACATAAACAAAGACAACAAGGTTGAAGGTATTTTTTTGGAATACTTCAAGGCAAACTTTATAAAGCATCACAAACAAGCGGCAAGGAATATGGGAAAAGTCTTGGACGCACTGGAAGAGAAAAATAAAACAGACGACACTCTGGTTAAAGTTGATATAAATCAAGTAGAGAAAATAGCTCCCGATTTGGAAGAAGCCATAAAACTCTCTTTGGCAAACAGATTGGATTTATCGCCCTGTTAATTTTTTGAAGATAAAAAAGGCCCGAAAAATATCGGGCTTTTTAAGTTGTTAATTTGTTTTAATTTTTATCCATTTTAAAAAAGCTTGCGGGGGGGGGGATTTAGTAGTAAAATAAAAGAATTAAAAAAATGAGTTTAAGATTTAATATAATAAATAATTTCCACAAGATTTTTAATTCTCGTTTTGTTAAACCCGCTGCAATTTTATTCTGCGCCGGGTTTTTTGTTTGTCTGCTGGCACTGCCCAGTGTTACAAAAGCCAGCTACACCGACTATGCAGACACAATACTCATTGTTAACGACAACTCTGCGACATCCACAGCGATAGCAGACTACTTTGTCAGCAAGAGAACAAACTTTGACGCCAGCCACGTTGTGCATATCAGCACCGTCACCACAGAGTCTGTAAGCAGGTCAGAATACAACGCCAACATCAAGACCGCAATAGAAACATGGCTTACCGCCAATGATTCAGCAGGAGCAATAAACTACGTAATTCTAACCAAAGGAGTGCCAATAGTACTAACCGACACAGCCAACTCGGTTGACTCTGAATTGATGTGGTGCCTGGGCAAATCAAGCTGTTCCACGGGAATTGTTTCCAACCCTTTTTACAACTCATCAATGGCTTTTTCCCACCTGGTATACAACATGTATCTTGTCACAAGGTTAGACGGTTACACGCCGGACGGAGACATAACACAGATAGAAGCTGTAATTGACCACACACAGAGCAGCGCAATACCCTCGGAAGCCGTAATCAAGTCAACAGGGTTATTCGTCCTAGACGGCGGAGGCGCCTACGACCACACAGCTAACCCATGGTTAGAGAGCGCCAACACCTTGCTTACAGCCAAGGGATACACAGTAATACTGGATGAAACCAGTACCTACCTCAAAAACCAATCAAACGTCATCGGCTACTGGAGCTGGGGCAGTAATTCAGGCGGTTGCTCGGGCGCAGCTTGCGCTCCCGCAAACACGTATCTCAACGGAGCCATAGGAGAGACCGCAGTCTCCACCTCGGGCAGAAGCCTTGCTTACCCTCCATCTTACGGACAATCTCTAATTACAGACTGGATTGCCGAGGGAATCTCGGGCATGAAGGGTTACGTAGCAGAGCCATACATGACCGCCATAGCCCACCCCGACATACTGTTTGACAAATACACAGACGGCTACAACCTAGCCGACAGCTATTACTCCGCCTCACAAGTTGTAAACTGGAGAGACATAGTAATCGGAGACCCCAAAGTACTTATCGTCCAAGGCTTATCAGAAGACGGAGTCTGCGGTTCTTCCAATAGCTCATACTTCTACACAGCTCCTACAACCAACCTCTGTTCATACGGCACAAGCACAGGAGCTTCAGGTTCGGGCCCATTTACCTGGACTTGCGTTGGCACCAACAGCGGAGCAACCGTGAGCTGTTCGGCCACCAAGAAAACCGACGGAGTCTGCGGTTCCTCTAACGGCCAGGGATTCACCGAAGAACCCACAACCAACCTCTGTTCCACCGGCGACGCCTCGAGCATCGTCTCCGGCTCCAACTCCTGGGCCTGGAGCTGCTCAGGCACCAACACCGGCCTAGCCTCCTACTGCTCGGCCGTGGTACCACCGAACGCGACGACGAGCTTGTTGTATAGTTTTTTGGGGGGAACGGATATACGATCACCCAAAGGTCCACTCGTACTTTCCGGCTCAACGTTTTATGGAACGACGGCTTTGGGTGGCGTTACTGCAACTGGAGGCACCATCTTTTCTGTTAATATGGACGGCACGGCCAGCGCAATCTTGCATAGCTTTGGCGGGCTTAGCCCGGCACCCAAGCAACCTGTTAGTGCCCCCACTCTTTCTGGCTCAACACTCTACGGGATGACTAAATCTGGTGGTACGGGAACTTCTGGTGGTAAAGGTGTTATTTTTTCCATCAACACCGACGGCACGGGCTATACAGTATTATACGACTTCAATATCGCAATCTCTAATGGTTGGGCGCCTTATAGCTCTTTCACCCTTTCCGGTTCAAAACTTTATGGGACAACTTCTCGTGGGGGAACTTCAGATAAAGGTGTTATTTTTTCCATCAACACCGATGGCACCGGGTACGCAGTTTTGCATAGTTTCGCTGGAGGAACCAGTGATGGAGAAGATCTCACTGTAATCAGTAACCGCCTTATCCTTTCCGGTTCAAAACTTTATGGGACAGCTAAAGCTGGCGGCACCTCAAACTTCGGCACCATCTTTTCCATCAACACCGATGGCACAGACTACCAGATTCTATACAACTTCGCCGGCGGAGCAAGCGATGGATCGGCTCCAGGATTACTTGTTCTTTCCGCCTCAACGTTTTATGGGGTGACTTCATCTGGCGGCACCTCAAACTTCGGCACCATATTTTCCATCAACACCGATGGCACAGGCTACCAAGTTTTATACAATTTTGCTGGAGGAACAGGCGATGGATCGGCTCCATACCACTCTCTGACTCTTTCCGGCTCAACGTTTTATGGGGTGACTCCAGCTGGTGGCACCTCAAACTTCGGCACCATCTTTTCCATCAACACCGATGGCACAGGCTACCAAATTTTATACAACTTTGTCGGAGGAACAAATGATGGAACGATTCCAGGAGGATTTGTTCTTTCCGGCTCCACTCTTTACGGGGCAACAATGGGCGGTGGCGCCACTGCCAACGGCACCCTCTTTTCCTACGGCCCGCTGTCTAGCGCTACCACTGGTACGAGTGTGAGCTTCTCTGCCAATACCAACAACACCTACGCAGGCCAGTATATCACCCTCACCGCCACCGCAAGTCCGTCAACTGCCACAGGGTTTGTGGTGTTTAATGATGGCAGTTCGTGGCTGGGTACTGTAACTCTAACTGCTGCAATGAACGGAGTAGCCAGTTATACCACTTCAGCATTAACAGCAGGAGTGCACAGCCTCACCGCAGTGTACAGTGGAGACGGAACGTACACAGAGTCAACATCCAACACCGTAACCCAGACCGTGTTACCAGGAGACGCTCCCGGAGCCCCCACCGGTCTTACCGCCACCGCAGGAGACAGCCAAGCAAGTCTATCCTGGACCGCCCCCGAAGATAACGGAGGCTACGCTATCACAGACTACCTTGTGCAGTACAAAGTAGCCAGTCAGCCCTGGGCTGATTTCACCCACACTGCCCAAACAACAACATCAATCACAGTCACAGGCTTAACCAACGGCTCCACCTACGACTTCCAAGTCAGCGCCGTAAACAGCATCGGCACCGGCACACCGTCAGACAGCGTAGAACTCGCTCTGCCCGTGATCAGCACGACCAAAGCAATCACAGCTTTCAGTTTTGCCAGCCTAACCCCCGTTGTCACAGCAACAATCAGCGGAACCTCAATCACGGCAACCGTGCCATACGGAACAAGCGTCACAGCCCTAGTGGCAACATTTACAACCACAGGAAATTCGGTCAAAATCGGTTCAACCACCCAAACAAGCGGAACAACTCCGAATGATTTTACAAACCCTGTGATATACACCGTCACTGCTGAAGACTCTACAACTCAAAATTACACCGTAACAGTTACTGTAGCCAGCGGTGGAGGCAATAGCTATATACTCTATTTACTTCAACAATCCAAAATCCAAACTACATCAGAAACTTTACAATCAAAAATACAAAATCTCATTTTACAAATCAACAATCTAAAAGCCCAATTAGCAGCTATGCAACAGCCCGTGTCCGCAAGCTTCACTCAAACCTTGCAGTATGGTTCTCGCGGCACCCAGGTTGCTCTGCTCCAAGACAAACTCAAAGAGCTCGGTTTCTTTCCAATTGCCACCACATCCAACGGTAACTTCGGCCCGGCCACACTGAAAGCCGTGCAAGATTTCCAGCTTCAAAACAACATCACCCAACCCACCATCTATGGCTACGGCATAGTAGGGCCGAGGACTCGGGCAGCGCTGAATTCACTTTAACTGTTGACACGAATAATAAAATAGACTATACTATAAAATATACAATAAAATTAGTTAATTACGCGATTGTTAACTTTCCTTCGACTCCGCTAAGGCGTCGCTCAGGATAACAACATTGCCACTTAAATGGGCAAACCGCCCATTTTTAGTTAATAGTATAAAACAGTTTAAACATGAAATTTATATTAGGCCAAAAAATTGGGATGTCGCAGATGTTTGATAAAAATGGAAAAATGACTCCAGTCACTTTGGTTTTGGCCGGCCCTTGCTATGTTTTGCAGAAGAAAAACGTAGAAAAAGACGGATACAAAGCCTTGCAGATTGGTTTCAAA
>Ga0172381_10002800_pt1 | contig 18867 bp, 23 predicted proteins | sample Leawel6488metaG_FD_119754 | JGI IMG/M metagenome (GOLD analysis project Ga0172381, IMG submission 119754) | Leachate microbial communities from a municipal landfill in Southern Ontario, Canada - Leachate well 64-88 metaG | ecosystem: Engineered > Solid waste > Landfill > Unclassified | place...
CCAAAAGATAACGAATTTCGTCCCTTTCTGCGTTTGTGAAGTGCGCGGACTTTTTGTTTTGGTTTGGCGTTTTCATTTTTTGATTTTAAACGCCGGGTGGCTGAATTCAAACTTCAATTTCCTCGCAAAGGAGTCTGATAACAAATGCAAGAGACGCAAGAGAAAGTTTCGTCGAATGACGGTGTTTATGCCGGCATAATTTGTACTGAGGAAGGGGAAAATTTCGGAAAGTTGTTACTTTACCGGAGAACGGTGTCAACGTCAATCTTGACGGCGACGGAAACTGGAGAGCAGGTTTCCTTCCGGGGTAATTACGAGTTACCCGGTAAGGCGGTGCGCAAGACCGTAGACGGGAAGTATGGCTATAACCATGTTTCCTTGTCGCTTGCGGCGTCGGTGCTGGAACGCGCCGGAATAAGGATACACTTGCCGCCAATGCCAGCTTTTTACCCGGTATATTTCGGGAATGAAAAGACCCAAGATCTGGCAATGATGACCATCTACAGTGAGCCGCACCCGGTATTTGAATCTACTGCGGGCCGGGAAGTCCAATGGGTAAATACCGCCGAATTGCGGGAATTGGCCCGGATATTCAAACCAGCAGATGAGAAAAAAGGCATTTCCGGCGAGGGGCTGTTGAGCGGTATTGGCAAAAGGATGTATTGCATGGGTATGATGGCTCTCGCCCAAAGCCCGGACGAAGAATCCGCACTAGAGGCAATCAAGGAATTAGAATCTATATGGGCCGATTGGCCGGCAGCGTTTCAATGAGGCATTTCCTTATTATTTTTTTTGGGAATGCCTTTTAATTTTGCTTATTTTTTAATAATGGGTTTTTAGAGTGGGGATGGTCGGCTGTGTTACAATAATTAGGTATGGAAAATAATGGGGAGATCGTCCGTGATGTGACGGCGGTCCATTTTTTGTTGATGTTTGGATATAAGCTGTTTTCGGCTTATTTCCCGTTGTTTTTGGCTGCCGAGGGGCTTTCTTTGCCGCAAATCGGCTATGCCTATCTTTTGGTTTATTTGCCCATCGCGCTTTGCGCCCCGCTGGCGGGATTTTTTTCGCGCAAGACTAATCCGGCGCTGACGATGATGCTGGGGATATTCGGTTACGGCGCCTACGCGCTGGCGATGGTTTCCGGCGTCCACGCGCAATTGTTTTATTTTTGGCAGGTGGCGCTCGGAGTGTCGGCGTCGTTGTTTTTTACCTCGAGCCGTATTTTATTGATGGCTTATCCGATGCGCAATATCGAACACGGGTTTTCGTGGTTTTATAACGCGCCTTTTTGGGCCGATATCGCCGCGCCGGTTTTAGGAGGATTTTTAATATGGTATTCGGGGGGGTTTTCTTCGGTATTCACTTTGAGCGTAGCGGTAACCTTGGCGGCGCTGGCAATGGCGGCCACCCGGCTTTGGGGGGTATCGACCAAGATGAGCGGCCGCAAGATTTCTCTGGCAAGCTGGGCGTTGCGGTGGGGGAATTTGTTCCGCCGCGTGGCCGACGTCAAAATGCTGCCTTACCTGGCGATATCCTTGGCGGTTTTGTGGATGGGCGGGCTTTACGCGGCATTCTTTGTGTTGTTTTTAAAGGATGCCCTAGCGTGGACGCGTGATGCGGTAATTTTCTATACCGCGGCATCCTCGGCATTTTTTTCGGTTGCCTATGTTTTGTTCATTCGCCGCAAACAGAAAAATAACGGCCAAAACAGTATTGTCAAAGGCGCGGTTACGGCCGGCGTTTTTTCCAGCTTCTTTGTTTTACCGGTGGCGTACCTGGGTTTTTGGCCGGTGTTTGCAGTTGATTTTTTCAAAGGCGCGGGCTCCTTTATGTGCAATGCCGGCCGGTCTTCGCTGATCGCGCGCAAATTCAAGGACGAGCCGGAAGAAGCGGCGGCGTTTGATACGATTTTTTCCCCGCTGGGGGTGGCGTTGGGGTCGTTTACGGCCGGTTTGCTGATCGGGTCGCTGGGATACGGTTGGCTGTTTTATTGCGGCGGCGTGGTGGTTTTGGCGGTGGTGGCGGTGGCCTGGTTTTTGGGTTGCCAAAAAAATGGTAATGGGGTAGAGTGAATAAACGTAAAGCGCAAAGCGTAGGACGCAAAGCAAAAAGTTAGTTCTACTTTTTGCGCTTTGAGTTTTTCGTTTAAATTTCTTTTATGAAAATCGGAATCGATCTGGGGACAAGGAATTCATTGGTGTTTGTGCCAAAAAAGGGGGTGGTACTGCAAGAACCTTCGGTGGTGGCGGTTGATTTGGACGAAAACAGGATTCTGGCGGTTGGGCACGATGCCAACGAAATGATTGGGCGCACTCCGGACACTATCCGGGTTTACCGTCCGATGAAAGACGGCGTTATCGCCGATTTTTGCGTGACCCAGGCTATGATCCGCTATTTTATCGATAAGGTTTCGGGGAGGTTCCGTTTCTTTAAGCCGGAGCTGGTCATCAGCGTGCCGGCGGGGATTACTTCGACCGAGCGCCGGGCGGTGATCGAGGCCGGGATGAATGCGGGTGCCAAATCGGTCTACCTTTGCAAAGAGCCGATCCTTTCGGCGATCGGCGCGGGAATTCCAATCCACTCCTGCTCGGGGAATATGATCGTCGATATTGGCGGCGGGACTTCGGAGGTGGCGGTTATTTCACTGGGGGGGATTGTTAATTTCCAGTCTTTGCGCGTGGCTGGCGATAAAATGGACACGGCAATTGCCGATTACGTGAAACGCAAGCACAATTTGGCGATCGGCGACCAGACTACCGAGGACATCAAAATCAATATCGGGACGGCTATTCCCGAAAAAGAACCCAAATCAATGCAAATCAAGGGCCGGGACCTGGTGACGGGTTTGCCGCGCAATGTGAAGATCGACGCCAATGAAGTGAGTGAGGCGGTGCAGGATTCTTTGGCCGAGATCATCCAGACGATCAAGTCGGTTTTGCGGGAAACGCCGCCGGAACTTTCTGCCGACATTATGGATAAAGGCATGGTTTTGGCGGGCGGCTCCAGCCTGATGCGCAATTTGGCCGAGATGGTGACCAATGCGATCGGCGTGCCGTGCGTGGTCGCGGAAAACTCGCTTATGTGCGTGGCCAAGGGTACCGGTGCGGTTTTGGAAAATCTGGAATTCTACAAAAAGAGCATCATGGCCAAAAAATAATTCTGAAACTGGTAGAAATTGATTGAAATAGATAGAAATAGATAGAAATTAATTGTAACAACTAATCTCAACAAGTTTCCATTAATTTCAACAAGTTTCATCTTTTTTGTGATTGTTGGTCATCAAAAACAACTTGAATTTTTGCGGATTGCCCGCGAATCGGGCAAATTGGGCCATGCTTATATTTTGAGCGGGCCGTCCCGGATCGGCAAAAAGACCGCCGCGCTCGAATGGCTGTCGGGGATTTTTGGCGTCCGCCTTAACCAGGCCGGGGCGCATCCAGATTTTATGTTCGTGGAGCCGCTGGTTGACCCCAAGACCGAAAAAAGGGCGGCCGAGATCACGGTGGCGCAGATCCGCAGCCTGATTTGGAAATTATCCCTAAAGCCGTCGGTGGCGCCGATTAAGGTCGCACTGGTCAATGACGCGCATCTGATGAATACGGAAAGCCAGAATTGTTTGTTAAAGACTTTGGAAGAGCCGCCGGGCGAATCGCTGATCATTTTGGTGGCACAAAATTCTAAGCGTCTTTTGGAAACGATCCGGTCGCGCTGCCAAACATTGCAATTTAATTTTGTCGCCGCAAAAGAGATGCGGGATTACGCGACCGGTCCGGCCAAACTCGAGGCCGGGCAAGCCGCCGAAATCGTGCGGTTGTCGTTCGGGCGGCCCGGACGGATGATCGAGTTTGCGGCCGATCCGGACCGGCTTAAGGAATGGCAGGCGCGGTCGCGGGAGTTTGCGCGAGTGGTTGCTTCGGGATTGCCGGAGCGGTTTGCGTATGCCGCCAAAGTGGCCGAAGCCGATAACTTCGACGAAGAGCTTGAAGCCTGGCAGGCGCATTACCGCGGTCTGTTATTGGAAGGACTCAACGGCAAGGCCGAGGAGGTTGCCCCGGACGCGCCAAAACCGCAATTCGTGTTCACGAAATTGAAAACCGCCGATAATCCGTCGCAGAAGTTTGCCGCAATTTTGGAAAAGATCCATGCCCTGGGCATGGTCCTGCAAACGACAAACGCCAACCCCAGGCTGGCGATCGAGAATTTCATGCTTGATTTATAAAAAAAGAAGAGCTGGCTAGATTCGAATTGTCGGAAAATTTACAAAATATAAATCATAAAACGAAAGAGTCTTAGACTCCTCAGAGGGCAGAAAAATATTATACGCCCTCAACTTGTACATAAAGGTAACTTTTGGCTCTTGGGCCTTTTTTCGCAAGAGTTTTCTCATTAAATCGCCGTATGGCTTCTTCGACCGTTTTACCTTCCGCCATTATCTTCCCCAATTCATATGGGTATTCGCTTACCCACCAAGAATTTTCGGGACGCTCTTTGTGGTTGTGTTGTATCACTGCTGTCGCGGTCTGTTTATCGGCGAACTTTATTCCCCAAGCCCTAAGGCTTGAATTCCTACTTCGATCATGCAAAAAACTATATCATAATTTATAATATTTGTCAAGATTAACAAGAGCTTGAATTTTGCTATACTTTGATTATTGGGTTTTTTGTATTTTGTCCGTATTTTCTCATAAACTCATTGCTCATCAACTAATCTACTATTCTATGGACTACAAAGACGTTATCAAAAGGATTCAGCCGGAGTTTGATAAGGCGGCGGCGTATCTGGAAAAAGAGTTGTCCAAGATCCACACGGGTCGGGCGAATTCGGCCATCGTGGAGGACATGGTAATCGATTGTTTCGACCAGAAATTTCCGTTAAAGCAGTTGGCGATGATTTCGATTCCCGAGGCGCGCCAGATTGTGATCCAGCCCTGGGACAAGTCGTATTTTGAACCCATCCAAAAGGCGCTGAGCCAGTCCCAACTGGGATTGGTGCCGGTGGCCGAAGGGAGTGTCATTCGGATTTCCATGCCCGATCTTACCAGCGAGTATCGCCAGAGCTTGGTCAAGGTGATTTCCAAAACCCAAGAAGATACGCGCCAGACGATTAGGCGCAGCCGCGACGAGGCTTGGTCGCAGATACAAAAACTTGAGCGGGAAGGCGAAGTTCGCGAAGATGATAAGTTTAAGGCTAAAGAAGAGCTGCAAAAATTGATCGACAATTACAGCAAACGGATCGACGAAGCCGGCGACCGCAAGAAGAAAGAAATTTCCGAGTAATTCCGCGATTTATGAATCGCGATTCGTGATTTACGAATAAATGCGAAACCGATTTTTTGCATTTAAGCCATAGATCATAAATCATAAATCTTAAATCCGTATTTTTAATGATTTCAACAATCCTGATCGTTTTTTTTAGCTTGATAGGCCTGATTACGCTCCATGAACTGGGGCATTTCGTTTTGGCGCGCAAGTTTGGGGTTAGGGTGGAGGAATTCGGGATGTTTTTGCCGCCGCGGATTTGGGGAAAAAAGATCGGCGAAACCATTTATTCAATCAATTGGATCCCGGCGGGTGCGTTTGTGCGGCTTTACGGTGAAGATCGGGAAGATGAACCGGCTTCGGATGGACGGGAAAAAGAAAGGGACCCGCGGAGCTTCGGTTCCAAACCCATCTGGCAAAGGGCGCTGATAATTGCCGCCGGGGTGATATCATTTTGGATGATCTCGGCCGTACTGATGATCTATGTGGCGATGACCGGGACGGTGGCCGAGGTTGACGATAGCCAGGAAATGGCCGGGGCCCAAGTTCTGGTGGTTTCGGTGGCGGCCGGGTCGCCGGCCGAATCGGCCGGATTATTGATGGGCGATATTGTCGAGAAAATGACGCTAAAAAACGATATTGCCCAATCGGTGCCAATCGGCAAAGTGGGCCAGATCCAGGAATTTGCCCAGGCGCATAAGGGGGAAGAGATTTTAATGGATATTGAGCGTGCCGGCCAAGATTCGCAAGTGACGCTGACACCGCGCGTTAATCCTCCGGTTGGGGAAGGCGCCATGGGAGTCGGTTTGGCGCGGATCGCCCAAAAAACTTATACCTGGCAGGAAGCGATCGGGAGGGGATTTTCTTCGACTTGGAACATGACCTTGGGCGTATTCGATGGTTGGGGGCAGATGATCGGCCGCTTGGTGAATAAGCAGGGATTGCCGCCCGGGACCCAGTTGGTCGGGCCGGTGGGGATCATGCAAATGATGGCCAACCAGGTAGAGATGGGAGCAAATTATTATATCCAGTTCGTAGCCATGATTTCGGTCTATTTGGCGGTATTTAACGCTTTGCCGATTCCGGCGCTGGATGGTGGCCGGTTAATGTTCCTGGCGCTCGAGGCGATTCGCCGCAAGCCGGTTTCGCAAAAAATCGAACAGTCGCTGACGATGTTCTTCTTTATGGCGCTGATGCTGTTTGCGCTCGTGGTTACCATCCAGGATGTAGGGAGATTATTCTAAAATTCCGAAATTAATAGAAATTAGCTCGCAAGGCTCGCGAAATTAATAGAAATCAATTGTTTTTAACGCATTAACGATCAATTTCAATAAATTTCCATTAATTTCAATAAATTTCATTGAGCCCTATGTTGCAATCAAAACTTTTTACCAAAACCCAGAAAGAGGTTCCAGGGAGGGAAACCAGCGCCGGCGCGCAATATCTTTTGCGCGGCGGCTTTATTGATAAGCTTTCGGCCGGAATCTATACGATATTGCCGCTCGGTTTGCGCGTTTTGCGGAATATTGAGAATATTATCGTGGCCGAAATGGACGCTTTGGGTGCCCAGCGCGTTTTGATGCCGGCGCTGACTCCCAAAGCCAACTGGGAAACGACCGGACGCTGGCAGGGGTTTGACGTTTTGTACAAAGTAAAAAGCCAGCAGGAATCCGAATACGCTTTGGGTGCGACACACGAAGAGGTCGTCACCCCTCTGGCGCAACGCTTTGCGTTTTCCTACAAGGATTTTCCTTTTTCGATCTACCAGATCCAGGAAAAATTCCGCGATGAGCTGCGGGCCAAGTCTGGCTTGTTGCGCGGCCGGGAATTTTTGATGAAGGATCTTTATTCTTTCCATATTGATCCCAAGGATTGCGATGAATTTTATGAAAAAGTGAGGGAATCGTATTTTTCGATCTATAAAGCCGTAGGGATATCGCAATCGACGTATGTGACCCTGGCTAGCGGTGGGACTTTCTCGAAGTTTTCGCATGAATTCCAGACTGTGACCGAGGTGGGCGAAGATACAATTTACCTTTGCGACAATTGCGGCTTGGCCATCAATCGCGAGATCAAAAACGATTATCCCAAATGCCCGGATTGCGGCGGCCAAAATTTTGACGAGAAAAGATCGGTCGAAGTGGGCAATATTTTCAAGCTGGGCACCAAATATAGCGGGGAGTTTGGGTTTACTGCGTCCGGCGCGACTGGAGAGAAACTGCCGGTGTTGATGAATTGCTATGGCATCGGCCTGACGCGGATGATGGGGACGATCGCCGAGATCCGCCATGATGATAAAGGTATTGTTTGGCCCGATGCGGTGGCGCCGTTTCGCGTCCATTTGCTGGCATTGGCGGCAAAAGACACCGAGGTCAACGAAAAGATCGTACAAGTTTCGCGCAATATTTATTCTGATTTACAAAAAAGGGGAATAGAAGTAATATACGACGACAGGCAGGCAATGTCGGACGGGGAAAAATTCAACGATGCCGACCTGCTGGGAATGCCTTTCCGGGTGGTGGTGAGCCAAAGAACCCTGGCGCAGAATTGTGTCGAGATAAAGCGGCGCGACTCCAAAGATGCCACGCTTGTGAAAATGGGCGAATTGGCAAATATAATTATAAATTAAGAAAGATGTCTGTTTGGCAAAAATTCACGAAATTGTTTTCCGAGGATATGGCTATCGATCTTGGTACTGCCAACTCGGTGGTTTATGTACAGGGACGGGGGATCGTGATCTTTGAGCCGTCGGTAGTTGCGGTGAACCAAAAGACCGGCCAAATCCTGGCCGTGGGCGAGGAGGCCAAAAAAATGGTGGGACGTACGCCGTCGCATATCACGGCGGTTAGGCCGATGCGCCACGGCGTGATTTCGGATTTTGAGGTTACGGAGCAAATGTTCCGTTATTTCATTGAAAAGGCGCGCAAACGCCGTTTGATATTTAACTTGCGGCCGCGGGTGATCGTGGGCGTGCCGGTCGGGGTGACCGAGGTGGAAAAAAAGGCGGTGATCGATGCGGGCAGGTCGGCGGGCGCGCGCGAGGTTTACTTGATTGAAGAACCGATGGCGTCGGCGATCGGCATCCGTTTGCCGGTGCAGGAAGCGCAGGGAAGTTTTGTGGTTGATCTGGGCGGCGGGACCACGGAAATTGCGGTCATATCTCTTGGCGGTATTGTGCTGGGCAAGAGTTTGCGGGTTGCCGGCGACAAGCTTTGCGAAGATATCATGCAATTTGTGCAGGAGGAGTATAAACTTTTGATCGGCGAGCGGATGGCCGAAAATATCAAGATCGGCATCGGCTTGGCTTATTCTTCGGAAAACGGCGGCGCGCTCAAAACCCCGGCCGGCATCAAAAAGGACAAGGAAAAGGAAAAACCGGCCAAGCGTGATTTTAAGATGCGCGGCCGCAACCTGGTGACCGGATTACCCGAGGAAATCGTTATTTCCGAGGACGAGATCCGGCGCGCCATCGACAAATCAGTGCGCCAGATCGTCAATGAAATAAAGATGGCTATCGAAGAAACTCCGCCGGAACTTGTTTCGGATATTATGGCCAACGGCATTTATCTTTGTGGCGGCGGCAGCCAGTTGCGCGGTTTGGACGAGCTTATTGCCAAAGAAACCCGCATGCCGGTAAAAACCGTGGAAGACCCCAAGACCAGCGTGGTGCGCGGGGCAGGTATTGTTCTGGAAAATTTGGACAAGCTTCGGGATGTGCTGATCGAAACCAAAGAGCTCGAACCGCCCAAATGACCCAAAAAGCCGCGAACTCCGTGGAAAAATTAAATATAAAAATAAAATGCCCCGCACAATACGGGGCATTTTATAAAAAAAAGAGCTAGGGCCCGAGGCGGGTCTAACTCCAGTAGCCTGTTGCCAGAAGTGTTGTATGGCAAGTTACCTGCCATCCTCCTTCCGGCAATAATTTTTCGCCATAGAGCATGGTTTGTGCTCTGGCAGTAGCAGAGTAAACGTCGTACCTTTTGCCGGACTCATCCGGGGGTATGAATAGTAACTCTTTCACGACTATCTTTCCGTATGGCGGAATAATAATATTACCGCCGTTTTCATCTATATGGGCATAGCCATAGAGACCAACTGATTCTATGTTGCCGTTTTCGTTGTCCCGATGGACGGCAACATACTCAATAACCGCCTCCTGGCTTTCATTCTGCGCGATCGTTTGTGCTATGCCCTTGGTATTTGTGATGGTGAATACCATAGTGGTATTCTGTCCATTTATTATACCAATATCCAACCTCAGGCCGCTACCTGCGCTCTCGTCAAAGAACACATTTTCGGCCTGTTCCAAGGTTGCGATTCCTGGAAACGCAATTGCCGCCAAAACTAAGGCGACGACGAGCATTAATTTACAAGACATTTTTTCACCTTATTCATTATAAATAAATATAATTAATTTGTCAAGTTTTTAGCAACAAGTATAAATCAAAACTGCTTCGTAAAATGCAGGGGTTTTTGTAAAAAAATAGATTCCATACAGGAATCCATGTTTTATTTTTTTGCTTTACAGCGGGTAGATCGTGCCGAGCATTCTTAGGATACATTTAACGCTGATTATGTATATTCCCAAGATGAAGCCAGGGAACCATGCTGGTTGGGCCAATACTGCAAGCTGGGGTATTCTTACCAACATTTGCCAGGCAACTCAGCTCAGTGATCGAGACTGCAGTGTTAGAATTGGATAATGATAAAAAAATCGAATCCCGTGACTGTCTTTTGGAAAATTTTCACGAATCCGATTCCCATAATGACGCCCGCAAAAAGTACTAAAATGATTTCTATGACGCCCGGCATTTTATCAGTCCCAGGCCTTCCATCTTTTTTCGCCGTTCCTCAGCTACCTTGTCGCTCAGTTGTTTGATCTGGGCGAGGGTCATTCCGGTTTCTTTTTCCGGATCGATCCCGTTCCTTTTACAATTTTTAATCTCGCTCTCGAGATTGGCGATCACTACGGATACGGTAGTGATCGCAAACTAAAACCCGCATTTTTTTGCGGGTGTTTGGATAAAAAAAGAGGTCAGTCCCAAAAGCGGTTTTTGCATCCCGGGGTGATCTCATCGTGGGCGGCTTTCAATTTCTTTTTTATTTCGTCGTCTTCCACCCAGAAATCTATGCTGATATACTTCCCGCAAATGGGGCAAAACCAACTCATGAGTGCCATGGCAATATTTTTTACTAAAAATTAATTTTTGTCAAGATTAACAGGGTTGGTATTTTAGGGTATATTCTAAATATGGCCCGGTAAAACGAAACCGCGGGGCGGCCGGATTTTGACTAAATATTATGTTGTCCAAACAGGAGACCGAACACATCGCCAAACTGGCTCGCCTGGGGCTAGATGCGGCAGAGCTGGAAAAATACCGAAAAGACCTTTCGGCGATTTTGGGTTATATCGAAAAATTGCAGGAGGCGGATATCGAGGGCGTTAAGCCATTCACGCATTCGATCGAAATATCGAATGTCGGGCGCGCGGATGTCAAAATTGAGCGGATCCCGGAAGACTTGGGAAAATTAACCTCCCAGATGCCGCAGACCAAGGACGGATATTTAAAAGTGAAATCAATATTTTAAGAGAAATTAATTGAAATTTATAGAAATTAATTGAAATTTATTGTATCAAAGACAATTAATTTCAATTAATTTCGCGAGGCGTTATAGAGTATATTTCAACGAATTTCTGAGTCAACTATGGAATTAACCGATTTGACGATCAGGGCGGCGCATGACGGTTTGGCCGCAAAAGATTTTTCGGCGCGAGAATTGGCCGCGGCGTATCTGGATAAAATCGAAAAGGAAAACGATAAATTTTTTGCGTATTTGGCGGTGGCAAACGACTTGGCGTTAAGCCAGGCTAAACTTGCCGATGAAAGGATCGCCAAGGGCGGGGATATCCCATTGCTTTGCGGGATTCCGATGGCGGTCAAGGACCTTATTTTGGTGGACGGGTTAAAATGCACCGCGGCCTCGAAGATTTTGGAAAATTATGTCGCGCCCTATGACGCGACCGTGGTCAAGAAATTGAAAAATGAAGGCGCGGTAATATTGGGCAAGACCAATATGGATGAGTTTGCCATGGGCAGTTCCACTGAGACTTCCGCTTACGGGGTGACGCGCAATCCGCGTGACCCGGGGCGGGTTCCCGGCGGTTCGTCGGGCGGCTCGGCCGCGGCTGTGGCGGCCAATCTGTGTGTGGCGGCGCTGGGAACGGATACCGGCGGTTCCATCCGCCAACCGGCATCGTTCTGCGGCATCGTGGGGTTAAAACCTACCTATGGCGCGGTTTCGCGTTACGGCGCGATGGCCTACGCTTCATCATTGGACCAGATCGGTCCCATGGCCAAAACCGTAGATGATGCCAAAATCGTTTTTGAAACGATCCGGGGCAAGGACGAGATGGACGGTACTTCGGTTGATTTTAAATTAGAAGCGGCGCCAAAACAAAAATACCGCCTTGGCGTTCCCAAGGAATATTTTATCAAAGGTATGGATTCGCAGGTGGAAGCGATCATCCGGCAGAAATTATCCAATTTGGAAAAACAGGGGCATGAGGTCGTTGAAATTTCGTTGCCGCACGCGGAATACGCGCTGGCTTGCTACTACATCATTGCCACTTCGGAGGCGAGCGCCAATCTGGCTAAATTCGACGGGATTCGCTTTGGTTATTCGTCGCCAGACGCAAAAGATATCGAAAACATCTATTTGGAAAGCCGCGGCCGGGGATTCGGCCCCGAAGTGCGCCGCCGCATCATGCTGGGCACCTACGTGCTTTCCGCGGGCTATTACGACGCGTATTACGTGCGGGCGCAGAAGGTGCGCACCCTCATCAAAAAAGACTTTGACAAGGCCTTCCAGGGCGTTGATGCCATTATCGCGCCGGTATCGCCCACGCCCGCGTTTGCGATCGGTGAGAAAACAGATGATCCGCTGCAAATGTACCTGTCCGATATATTCACCATCTCAATTAATCTGGCGGGGGTGCCGTCGCTGGCGGTGCCTTGTGGCAATATCGGCAATCTGCCGGTTGGTTTGCAGATAATCGGCAAGCATTTTGACGAATCCACGATATTTGATATCGGCAAGTTAGTATAAGCGGCGTGCCGCCAAGCTCCTATGGACTTTAACCAATTCAATGAGTTTCTTTTTCCGCCGATGACCGGGGTGCTGTTGGCGACCAAGATTTTTTTCATCCTTTTTTGTTTTGGGGTTTTTGCGTTCATGGTCTATGTGTGGTGGACGACCGTTTACTTGAGGCGGGTTTTTATTTGGGATCTTAAGGAATTTTTTACTTACCGGTCATATTCGACGCGGGTGATCGACAAAGATTGGCTCAAAATAAAAAGACGCCTTTTGAATAAGAAGGAGGCGGAGTACAAGATGGCGGTGATCGAGGCCGACCTTTTGATCAACGATGTTTTGGGGCGGGCCAATTTTGAAGGGCGGGTTTTGTCGGAAAAATTGGAAAAGCGCGCAGCCTCGTTTTCGGAAATCGAGGCGTTGAAGGCGGCCGACCAGCTTTACCAGGATATTGTCAGCGATCCCGGTTACGGGCTTAGTTATGAAGCCGCAAAAGCCGCGATCCTGGCGTTCGAGCAGGGGCTAAAGGATGTAAACGCGTTCAAGGATAAATAGGTGCGCCGCCCGCCGGGGTTGACGAAAGGCTTGTGATAGGCTAAAATAAATTGGTTAGAGTTCAGATCGTTTTGCGGGGTAGAGAAGTAGTATCTCACCAGTCTCATAAGCTGGAGGCCCTGGTGCAATTCCAGGCCCCGCGACAAGAATAGTATATGAGTGAATTAGTTGATGAGTAATGAGACAATAAGATGCGGGAAAGCTTTTTCTTTGAAAAGTTAGCGATATATCAAAGAAGTTTGGCGTTTTCTGTGAAGGTTTGCGTTTTAGCCAGTAGATTTCCGGCTAAGTTTTCCCGGGTGGCGGATCAATTGATTGGTGCGGCAATTTCAGTCCCTTTGAATATTGCCGAAGGTTCCGGTAGAAAATCGCCAAAAGAAAAAATAAATTTCTACAATATTAGCCGGTCATCGATGTTTGAGTGCGTACCTATTTTGGAGATTTGCAAAGAATTGGGATTGGTCGACGGGCCAACGAGTGATGGATTATTGGATGAGGCGGTGGAGATTTCAAAAATGATTAATGGTTTTATTGACGCCTGAAGCGAAGCTAAGGGCGGTTCAACGAAGATACCCCGTGGCGTAAGCCCGGGGAGCTTCATTTCGACAATCCGCTGATATCGGATTTTCTCATTTAATCATTGATCGGTTTATATTCACGGGTAATTGGATTTTCTAATTACTCATTGCTCATCAACTAATTACTATTTATGCCGGCGTAGCTCAGTGGCAGAGCGAGGTCTTCATAAGGCCGAGGTCGCTGGTTCGAATCCAGCCGTCGGCACTTGATGAATCTTGCGATATTTTGGTTGCATTAATTTAATCTCTAAAAATGAACCCTGAAAATTGGCAGGCTAACGCTCATGAATCCGAAGAAAAAGAGCGCCAGGAACTGATTCGGAGCTTAACCGGTATTGTTTCGAGACAAATCGATACCTCTCTTGATTTCAGCAGAAACGGAGCATCCAACGCGGAAGCAATAGATAATCTCGACAAAGAAAGAGAAAGGATTTCGAATTTGTCTTTGGAGGAATTGCGGGGGGAAATGGCAGGAAAGCAAAAAGAGAGAGCCAAAGAAGAAAGAGAGTCTATTGCAAATCATATTCTAAGTAAAATTGAATCAGGCGCGGGATGGTCGGAAACATTAAAAATCAAGCAAGACGGAAAACTTGATGAAATGAAGAGGCAAAACGATGACAATCCGCCGTATATTTTATGTTTAAAGGGGGCGGATAATGGATTTGTCGAAACTCCCGATGATCTTTACGAGTTGCTGTATAAAGTACATCAAGAATATCCGCAAATCGATTTCAAATTTGAGAAAGATCCAAAAGGGGAGTGGATACGCTATGAGGCATATAAATGCTGAAGCATTGATTATTTTCAGGAAAAATGATAGTTTATCTTTGTTGTTTGGGCTAGTAGTGTAACCTGGTTATCACGCCTCCCTGTCACGGAGGAGATTACGGGTTCAAATCCCGTCTGGCCCGCCTTCGGTACGCCGAAGCGAACCTACGGCGTGGCAAAGCCCGCTGTGGGTTCGCGAAGGCGACATTCTTATTCGACAAAAGCTTCGGTAAACCGAAGTTTTTGTTTATCGAAGCATATCTTATGTACTACGTTTACAGCCTAAAATGTAAGGATAGTTATTATGTGGGTTGCTGCGAAGACTTAAAAGAAAGATTGGGGCGGCATAAAAATGGATATGTTCCGGCTACTGCCAATAGGTTGCCGATTGAGTTAATTTTTTATTTTGCCATTCCCGACAAATACAAAGCTTTTGAATTCGAAAAATATCTAAAATCCGGCTCCGGCAGAGCATTTATAAACAAGCATTTAATCTAATTGTTAAAACCGTTCCAACATCATCCCGCAGGGCCTGCAGAGGCAGTTAAAGCCACCCAGAAATGGGTGGCTTTAGTTACCCTCTAAACCCCCGGCTTTAGCCGGGGTGTATCTTTGAAGGCAACGCCGTACATTGATGCCGTTTGGCAAAACGGCATCAATGGTAGCATTTTAATAATTACGGAAAAAGACAAGAGGTAAGGATTATGCACATGATTAAAACAAATTGAAGAATGGACTCATTGTTCGATACCACTGCAATAATATCAACCGATCGTCATTATATATACATAATCAACTTTGCCACGGATTGTCGCAGTTGGCCGCCGGCGACCAGCCGGCAAATCTTGAAAACCGGTAATCAGGTTTTCAACAAAGCCACCGGACCTTAGTCCGGTGGTCGATTACTTAGATCAAAATCCGTCCGCAATTGGCATCGGGCCCGTCTGCGCAATTAGCCATGACCAATCTTGATAACAATACCATGAAGGTAAAGTCATCGATGGAGGCATGGAACAGCCGGGTAAAACGGTATAACGCAATGAGGAACCAGCTTCCTCAAGTCATCTTCGCGGGATTACTTGGCTTTAGGGAAGAATATCCCTATTACAGGACCCAAAGGAACGGTTTGGATGTGTCGAGCCTAATGCAGGGTAATAACTCCTGAAGGCCGGCCATCCTTTTTTGTTAAACAGACAGAATGCCGTAATGCTTTGGCGCGCGTTAGTTAGTTTTTCGATATTATTTCGAGGGTAGTCCTGTTTGACAAATCTCTTTTTTATTTTAGTATATTAGGGTGAGATTGTGGGCACATTGCTCATTAGTAAATAGAAGTGGATTAAAGGAGGTCTATTGGTGTTTAATTTCGGGGATTTAATGACTTTTTGTCGCGAGATGCCAAAAAGGAAAATTACTGGCGGACGACCCGAGGCGCTGATCGTGGGTGTGGATGGAGGTTATTCCTTGCTCGAATTAAGTGATATTTCGGTTGCGATGACAGTTAAGGCAAGGCCCTACATCCATTGTTTGATTTTAAAGAATGTGTGCGCCGAAATTACTTTAGTTGGACATTTCGGGACAATTATTGCCGATAAATATCGGATTGGGCAAAAACCGCAAGAAGAAGATGGCCAACATGTCCATCACACCGCAATGTTTTGCGATAGGGCAAATATAGGTTTAATACTGGGGGAGAAAATTATAGATTCTCCGGGATGACGGGAGCGATTGCTTCCGTTTTTGTTTACGCCGCTTGGATGCCCGGGAATATATTTTTTAGAAACTAAATTTGCTAAAATGAGTTAACCTTATGGGGCGCGAATTTATGGACAAAATCAAGCTTACCGAAAAAACGTACGACGGAATATCCAAGATATTTGCCGATACTTGCAATGGGCTTTCGGATAAAATCGATTTATCCAGAGGTAGACCCTGGTTTTAGCCGGGGAACCGATGGATGAGGAGTCCAGAGGAAACATCCTCTGGTCGCCTCTCGGGGTGCGTACCCCGGGAGGCGAAATTTCAAATGGAAAATATATAATCGATTTTTGCGATTGGTGGAAAAGGGCGGAAGCGTGTTGGATGCCGGTTGCGGCCCGGGGGATTGATTCTGCGTACATGCTTTCAAAGGGATTTGCGGTAACCGGGGTGGATATTTCGGAAGGGATGATAGATTTGGCCGCAAAGAAAAATTCGAAGGCACACTTTGAGAAGGCCGACATTAGAAAATTAAAATTCAAGCCGGAAACTTTTGCCGGAATAATCGCGTCCTATTCAATAATCCATTTGCCCAAAAATGACGTACAAAAAACCGTGATGGGATTTTACGAAATGTTGAAAAGGGGCGGGGTAATCTATTTTAGCGTCCAGGAAGGCAAATCCCGGGAAGTAATAACCCAAACCCCCTTTTAAAACCCGGCCAAAAGATGTTTTTAAACATTATTTCCTCGGAAGAATTGCGGGGAATCATCAACGGAGCCGGTTTTAAGATTTTGGATGAATTTATCCGGCCACCCAAAGACAGCGGAGAATTGGATTTTAATAAGCTGATCGTAATCGCAAAGAAAAAACTATAAACAATGGGAAAAAGGATATTAATTACGGCCGGGCCGGTGTGGGTGCCGATTGACCGGGTGCGGGTGATCACCAATATTTTTACCGGGAATACCGGTCTTTCGATTGCTTTGGCAATGGCCCGCCGGGGTTTTGAAGTTCGGCTTCTTTTGGGGCCGGGCGGCGCCAAGATACCCAACGAACTGCCGGTTAATTTGGAAATTGTTCCATTCAAATATTATGACCAGCTGTATAATTTGATGGAAGAGGGTATCAAATCGGGTCAATTTGCGGCATTGTTCCATACCGCGGCGGTGCCGGATTACGTTCCGGCGGCGGTTTATGACGGGAAAATAAAATCGGGGCAGCCGGATTTAGCCATAACCTTCAAGCCGACGGTTAAAATCGTTGACAAGGTAAAAAACTGGGATCCGAAAATATTTCTGGTTAAGTTCAAATTGGAGGTTGGGTTGGACCTTGCCCGGTTGCAGGCCGTGGCCGCCGCGAGCCTGGTGCAATCGAATGCCAACTTGATCGTGGCCAATGACCTTACCGATTACCGGGCACATAAGGCGTATATAATGGATGCCCGCGGGATTATCGCCGAATGTAACGGTAACGATGACATTGCCGCCAAACTGGCCGATATTGTGAGTAAAATTTAGTTATGGTTTGATTTGAGGGTGGTTATTACCGATAGGACAATTTGGTAAGACATTATGCTTGATTTCCTGAAGCTGGATTATAATTCCAACATCAAAAAATTCTATATCGAAAGCTATTTGAATGCGCTTTGGTTTCCGGGGCCGGTATGGATATTGTATTTTCTTGCCGCCGGCCTTAATTTGGAGCAGGTGGGTTTGTTGCTGGGGGTTTTATTCATCACGCAATTTATCTTTGAGATCCCTTCGAGCATTTGGGCCGACCGGTATTCGCGGCGGAATGTTTTGATCTTGGGCGCAATTTTTGGTTTTATTGCCAATGTAATTTTGTTGCTTTTTGATAATTTTTTGGCCTTTATTTTGGCGGTTATTTTTATGGGGGTGTCCGAGTCTTTTAAGTCGGGGACGGATTCGGCGATGGTTTACGATACCCTTATCAATTTGGGCCGGGAAAAAGATTACAGCAAGATCAGGTCAAAAATAAAAGGGATTTTTTATTTGGGCCGGGCCACCGTTTCCGTTTTGGGGGTCATGGCCTATGCGGTTGGACATAGGCTTCCCTTTTTGCTGGCGGCAATCGTTGATGTTGCGGCGATTTTTGTTTTGTTATTGATTAAAGAGCCGGTATACCATAAGTCATCTGGAGTCCATTTGGGCCAAATAGGGCAGGGGCTGAAATATTTAATGGCCAATCGGGGAATTTGGCTGATCGTGCTTGTTTTTTCTTTGATGCTGGCCGCTTCCAATGTTCTCTTTAACAATTACCAGCCGGTCCTTGATTTGGCGGGGGTGCCGATTTTATACTTCGGCCTGGTTTATCTGGGGGTGAATCTTTTTAGTTTTAGCGGTACGAGGTCGTATGTCCGCTTTGAGAGGGTCTTGTCGCCTAACCGGTTGCTGGTTTGCTTTTTGTTGGTTACGATTTTGGTGTCTTTTGCTTTTGCCGTGGGAAACATATTTCTGGTTGTCCCGGCGATCATGCTCCTTTCTTTTTCCTTTGGCATGCATGGAGTTTACATTGAGGGCAAGATCAACCAAGTGGTGCCGTCCAGCCATCGCGCGACTACTCTCAGCATCCAAGGCCTGATCGAGATGGTGATGGTTTCGATACTTATCATGGCGGCCGGTAAGATCGCCAATGGTTATGGCATGGCTCCAGCAATGTTATTTAACGGTGCAATCGTAATTTTAGCCCTTGCCGGTTTTTTGGCCGCAAAGGTTTGGGGCGCGGGCAAGGGGAAACCGGAATCCGTTTTTTAGATATCGGTGCGCGGTAACGTATCTGCTCACAACTTTGAGTACCAGCCTTAAAACGCGCTATTGCCCGCATATTACAAAATGGTAAAATCAATTTGCAAAGATTGACAACCATCAAAACTATGCGCGGACAATTATCA